>OCVV011291912.1_pt1 | contig 28080 bp, 25 predicted proteins | sample 1539721 | NCBI WGS metagenome assembly OCVV01 (sample SAMN02144230, study PRJEB22623) | gut metagenome | biome: sheep rumen | host: Ovis aries | place: New Zealand | reverse complement strand
TAACCTTTATTAATAATAGTAATATTACTATTTGCAACACTATATAAATGATATAAAAAAGACGGAATTATACTAAATTTTGTCTTTTTTGTGCTATAATTATATAGAAATGGAGTGATTCCTATGGATAATAAAACTAATATAAATTGGTATCCAGGGCATATGGCGAAAGCAAGAAGAGAGCTTAAAGAAACAATGCCACTTATTGATATCGTATATGAAGTAATTGATGCAAGAATGCCAATAAGTTCAAAAGTGGTAGATATAGATAATATCATAAATGATAAACCAAAAATTTTAGTAGTTTCTAAATATGACATGTGTGATAAAAAAGAAACAGATATACTTTTAGAAAAATATAATGATTATATCATAGTAAAATGTGATCTATTAAAAGGAAATACAAATGAATTATTAAATAAAACTAAAGAAATATTAAAAGGTATTAATAATGAAAGAGCTTTAAAAGGATTGAAACCAAGAAAAGCACGAGTAGTTGTTGTTGGATCCCCTAATGTTGGTAAGAGTACATTAATTAACAAATTAGCAGGTAAAAAGGTTGTACAAACAGGCAACACTCCAGGGGTCACAAAGAATTTAAATTGGATAAGAATTAATAATGATGTTGAACTTATGGATTCTCCTGGAATTTTATGGCCTAAAATAGAAGATCAAGAAAATGCTCATATCTTAGCAGCACTTTCATCAATAAAAGAAGAAATACTAGATTTAGAAGATATTGCAAGATTTATAATAAATAAACTCTTTGAATTGTATCCAAACAACTTAAAAAACAGGTACAAACTTGATAATTTAAATTTAGAAACTATCTTTGATGATATTGCAAAAAAAAGAGGAATTTATGCAAAGGGTGGAATTTGTGATTATGAAAAAGTATATCTTACTATAATCAAAGATTTAAAAGATGGAAGTTTTGGAGAAATAACACTTGATAGAGTAAAATAGTGAAATGTTTTACTTTTTGTGGTAAAATATAAAATAGGTGATAGCTTTGAAGAAAAGAAAATTGAAAAAAAAATATAAAATTGCTTTTATAGTTTTAATTGTTGCCTTATTAATAGGTGGGGTCATAACATTCAATTATTTATATGAAAACATTAACGGAAATTCTAAATACTTAATACTTAATTTAATTGGAGATAAAGAAATAACTTTAAAATACAAAGAGGAATATAATGATTTGGGAGCTACTGCATCATATAAAGATGAAGATTTATCAAAAGATGTGAAAGTAGATACAAATATAAATTTTAATGAGATAGGTACATACAAATATACTTATTCAGTTAAGTATAAAAAACAAGAAAAGAAAGTAGATAGAATAATAAAAATTATCGATGATGAAAAGCCTTCAATAGAATTAAATGGAAAATCTAAAATAATATTTGTTCAAGGAAATAAATACGAAGATTTAGGAGCTACATCACTTGATAATTATGATGGAGACTTAAGTAATAAAATAGAAGTTAATACATCAAATTTTGATAGTCAAACTCCAGGTGAATATAAAGTGCTTTATAACGTAGAAGATTCAAGCGGAAATAAGAATTCTATTGAAAGAACAGTAGTAGTAGAAAAAAAGCCACCTGCAAATCAAAAAATCCCAGTATTAAACTATCACTTCTTTTATGAGACTTGGGATGAAGGATGTCACCAAAGTATATGTTTAAAAATGGACAAGTTTAGAGAACAATTGCAGTATTTAAATGATAATGGATATACAACTTTGACAATGGATGAATTTACAAAATGGATGTATGGTGAACTTGAAGTGCCAGAAAAATCAGTATTAATAACTATTGATGATGGAATGTATGGAACAAGCAAAAAAATGGGTAACCATTTAATCCCTGCACTTGAACAATATAAAATAAATGCTACAATTTTTTTAATAACAGCGTGGGGGGACCTTGAGGATTATGCTTCTCCATATGTGGAAGTTCAGTCCCATACTCATAACTTACATTATGAGAATCAAAGCTGTGGATATAGATCAAAAGTAAATTGTGTTTCATATGATGAATTATTAAGCGATTTGAAAAGATCAATTGAAAGAGTAGATAATAATATTAACTCATTTTGTTTTCCATTCTATGAATCTACTGAAAAGTCAATAAAAGCAGTTAAAGAAGCTGGATTTAAAATTGCTTTTGTTGGAGGATATAGAAAAGCAAGCAGAAGTGATAATAAATATAAAATACCACGATACCCTATACAAGATTCAACCACAATGGCTTCATTTATAAATATGCTTAAATAAGAATCACAAAGATTCTTTTTTTTTTAAATAAAATCTTTAAATAATTTTTTATGTTTGTTATAATAAAAATAATAAGAGGAGTATATGTTATGGAAAAACAAAAAATAACATCAAATGACATACTAGAACTTATTTCAATTAAAATAAACGATACTATAAGGCCAAACAAAAAGAAGGACAAGAAAAATAATGCTTACTTTTGGATTTTTAAATGTATTTTATTACTAATTTATATTCAAATAATAATATGTCTATTGAATGGAATAAAAGACTTAGGTATTTTAGCGATATATGATTCTGCTAAATCATTAAGAAGTATATTATCAGGAATTTGGATTTTATCATTAAATTTTATAAAAGGATTATTAATACTTTATCTTTTATATTCTCATTTTAAAATTTTTACAGAAAGTCAATACTTTAAGAATTTATATCAATCAGAAAGAAAAATTTTAAAAAAGAAAAAGAAAGTTGTTAAAATTATTGATAAAGTATTTAAAATTTTTGCAATTCTATATTTAATTGTAATTGGATTATTTTCAACACTATCTTTATTTGTCTTTATTTATATGATTAGTATGTTAATAGATGGGACATTTATAGTTAGCCCTATTTTAATGGTAGCTTTGATTTTCTCAATATTTATGCTTATATTTAAGCATATTCAAAACAAATTTTTTGATACTTTACCAGTAGTAAATAGAAATTATGTATTAATACTTTCTTTTGCAATAGTTGCGAGTATTTGTTTATTTGGATATGAAATTCAATCATTTAAACGTGATTCATCTTTACCAAAAGGTTTTGAAATGATAGAAAAAAGTCAAAACTTTTCCTTAAATGATGGACAATATGTCTATATAGATTCTAATTCTAAACTAGATAATATCAATTTAATTGAAGATGATTCACTTGAAAAAGAAATTATTATAAAATTATCTTATTATAGAACAGCAAAGATATCATATGTTTCAGAATTTAATAAATACGATGATTTGAAATTAAGATTTGAAAATGACATAGATTTAAGTGAACTTGATATTTCAGATATATCAAAATTATTTGTTTCAACTTTCAATAGTAGAACAATTTATAACTATAATTTATTCAAATATCCAAATATAAATATCTATGCTAATAAAGAAGACTTCAAAAGGATTAAAATTAGTTAAATAGTTATGATTAATATTGATAATAGAGCATATGAAAAAGAATTAAATAGTAAAGGAATTTCTTATATTGCAGGAGTAGATGAAGTAGGAAGAGGACCTCTTGTTGGTCCAGTGGTTACTGCATGTGTAGTATTGCCAATTAATTATACATTAGAAGGATTAACGGATTCAAAAAAGTTAAGTAAAAAGCAAAGAGAAAAATTCTACGATATTATAATGAAAGATGCTCTTGGAATTGGAATTGGAATTAAAAGTGAAAAAGTAATTGATGAAGTAAATATTTATGAAGCAACTAAATTAGCTATGTATGATGCAATAAATAATTGTAATCAAAAATGTAAAATTGAACATATTTTGATTGATGCAATGAAATTAGATACAACTATTCCAAATACTTCAATAATAAAGGGTGATTTAAAAAGTATTACAATCTCGGCTGCAAGTGTTATTGCTAAAGTTACTAGAGATAGAATGATGGATGAACTTGATAAAAAATATCCAATGTATGGCTTTAAAACAAATGCTGGATATGGAACAAAAAAACATATAGAAGCAATTGAAAAATATGGAATTATTGATGAGCATAGAAAAACATTTAAACCAGTTTGTTTCTTTTTAGATAAAATAAATAAGGATCAAGAAATTTGACCCTTTTTTAGTTTTTTATAATTAAAAGTGTTATTATATTAAATAGAGGTATTATTATGAATGTAAGTGTATTAGTAGAATTATCAAACAGAAATATAGATAAAACTTTTTCATATAGTGTTCCTAAAGAATTAGAAAATAAAATAAAAGTTGGTATTAGAGTAAAAGTGCCATTTGGAAAACAAAAACTTGAAGGATTTATTGTAGATATAAATAATGATACAAAAGAAAATCTTAGAGATATTTATGAAGTCGTAGATGAAGATGTTATATTAAATGATGAACTATTAGAACTAGGTAAAAAAATAAAAGAAAAGACACTTTGTACTTTAATTAGTGCATATCAATCAATGCTTCCAAAAGCATTAAAAGCAAAAAATGATGTATCAATAAATAAATCATATGTTAAATTAATAGAGTTGAATATAAAAAAAGAAGATTTAAATAATTTAAAATTAAATGAAAAGCAAAATAAAATAATATTAGAAATTGAAAACGGAAACAATAAAAAAGAAAATTTAAATTTAATATCAAAGTCATCACTCAAAACTCTAATAGATAAAGGCATTTTAAAAGAAAATAAAATAGAAAAATATAGATTGGATTCAAATAATAAAATAATTGATTATCCGATATATAGCCTAAATGAAGAACAAGAAAATGCAGTTAATTCAGTATTATCTATGAATAATAAAGTATTTTTGTTACACGGAGTAACTGGAAGTGGTAAAACAGAAGTGTATATGTCATTAATTGAAAATATGATAAAACAAAATAAAACTTCTATTGTCTTAGTTCCTGAAATATCTTTAACACCTCAAATGGTAAATAGATTTAAATGCAGATTTAAAGATGAAATTGCTATTTTACATAGTAGGTTATCTGAAGGTGAGAAATATGATGAATATCGTAAGATATCCAAAGGAATTGTAAAAATAGTTATTGGAGCAAGAAGCGCTGTTTTTGCACCATTAAATAATATTGGAATTATAATAATAGACGAGGAACATTCAAATACTTATAAGCAAGAGTCAACGCCAAAATACAATACAATAGATATAGCAATTGAAAGGGCTAACTACCATAATGCAAAAGTGGTTTTAGGAAGTGCAACACCTTCACTTGAAAGCTATTCAAGAACTTTAGTAAATCAATATAAACTTATTGAACTTAAAACAAGAGCAAATAAAATGCCATTACCTGAAGTAACCATTGTTGATATGAATAAAGAAAAAAATAGAGGATCATATTTTTCAAAATTATTAATTGATAAAATTAATGAAAAACTATCTCTAAATGAACAAATAATATTACTACTTAATAGAAGAGGATATGCATCATTTATAACTTGTTCTTCTTGTGGGTATGTAAGTAAATGCCCTAATTGTGATGTTACACTTACATATCATAAATCAAGTGATATGGAAAGATGCCATTACTGTGGGTATGCAACAAAAAAACATGAAATATGTCCAAACTGTCATGAAAAAGCAATACAAAATTTAGGTGTAGGCACAGAAAAAATAGAGGAAGAACTAAATAAATTATTTAAAGCAAGAATAATAAGAATGGATTATGATACAACAAATTATAAGGGAGCACATGAAAAAATAATTAATTCATTTAGAAATCATGAATATGATATTCTTTTGGGTACTCAGATGATTGCTAAAGGATTGGACTTTCCTTTAGTTACTCTAGTTGGTGTTATTAATGCAGATACTTCTCTTATGATTCCTAACTTTAGAAGTAGTGAGTACACATTTCAACTTTTGTCACAAGTATCAGGTAGAAGTGGTAGAAGTAGTAGAAGTGGAAATGTTATAATTCAAACTTATAACCCAGATCACTATTCGATTAAGCTTGCAAAAACGCAAAATTATAATTTGTTTTTTAAACAAGAGATGCTATTTAGAAAAAAACTTAATTATCCGCCTTACACATATTTAGTATCTTTAAAAATAATTAGTAATGATTACGAAGAAGCAAAAAAAGAAAGTAATATAATAGCAAATAAACTAAAAGAATCGTTAACTAGTTCTGAGATATTAGGTCCATCAATTGGAAGTACTTTTAAAGTAAATAATACATACAGGTTTGGAATAACAATTAAATATAAGAAAGAAAACAATCTATATCCATTCTTAGAAAAACTATTAGATTATTACAAAAGTAATTCAAAAATAAAGCTAGACATTGATTTTAATCCAGTTTCATGATATAATATCACTCCAAATAAGGGGGATTAGTATGGCAAGTAGTGAAGGAGTAAAAAGATACAGTTTAATATTAGAAACAAATGATAACAATAGATATTATTTTGATACCGAATTAGGAACTTTTGTAATGATGTATAATGATGATTCAAAAAATAGTACATTACAAAAATTTGACTTTTTAACTTCAAGTTTTGCTAATAAAGAAGAATTAGCAAGTTGTTATGGAATTAATAGCGAAATTAAAAAAATCTATATAAGATACCAGTTTAAAGGTGAAAGACTATTAGCACCAGTATTTAATAATTCAAATTGGGCCCATGTTGCACTTACTGCAAACGGAACAGAAGTTAATTTTAAAGATGAAAAGAATTTAGGTTTATTTAATGAAGTTTATGATGAAATAATAAACTTAAATTCAAACTTTACAGATATGATATTAAAAAATGAAAAAAGATTAATTAATTTGTCACCAAGAACAGTTAATACAATTGTAGGGCTTAGAGCTCATGAAAGAGCTTATCAAATGAAAAAAGATTTTGGCTTTTCAGTAAATAGTTATGAAACATTTAATAAGGTGGATTCTATATATAGAGACGATAAATATGGATTCTATCAAGATTTAAAGAAAAATTTATCAAAATATCGTGAATTTAGAACAATATATCTAAATTATTGTAGATTTACAAATAGACAAGAAAAGACAAACGAAAATGATAAGCCAAAGAAAAAAGTACTAATTCCACCAGAACAATTATCATTTTTTGATGAAAACATTTAAAGGGGGAAAATAAAGATGGCTAAAAATAATGGAATATATTATTTAATTAAAGAAGATATGACAGATAATACAAGGTATTATTTTGACTTTGAAACAATGGAATACTCACAAGATAGAGTTAAAGGAGTTCAACTTTCAACAATAGATGCAATGACATCTTTATTTTCAAGTCCTACTGAACTTGATCAATACCTAGATAGAGAAGGTTATGTAGATAGAGAAACACCATTTAAGTATTTTATTTCATATAGAATTAGAAGAAAAGATGATGAAAAATTTTTAACTCCTGTATGGGATGATACCAACATAAGTGCAATATCTAAAATAACTGATGGTAAAGTAGATTATTCTAACTACTTAGTTTATGATTTATTATTTAAACTAGTTGAAGAGTTAAAAGATGTTCAGAATGGTTTTGCAATGACTATGATAAATTCTAAAAATAATGATACAAAAATATGTGATTATAATAAAGTAATTGTTGGTGCTATAGCAGGATTAAACAATAAAAATGAAATACCTAGTGGAATAATAATGGAAGCTTTTTCATCATATAAAGAATTTAGGTCATTATATCTAGGACATAAAAGTCAAGTAAACAAAGAAAATTCACTAGCAAATCAACTAAAGAAATTATTAGAGAAAAAAAGTATTTGGTAAAATAAAAACTTGCTTTAATTTTAAAATGTATGATATAGTTTATATAGAAAAGAAAATAAGTTAGCAATAGCTTGTTTTTTTATCGTTTAATGTTAAGATATGTAAAGAAAACTTTAATTTTTTCTTTATTTTAGCTATAATAAATTATGGAGTTGATAAAATGGCATATACTGAAGAATCAATAAAAATATTGGAAGGGTTAGAAGCTGTTAGGAAAAGACCAGGAATGTATATTGGGTCAACTGATAAAAAAGGGTTACACCATCTAATATGGGAAATAGTAGACAATTCAGTCGATGAAGCAATAAACGGTTATGGTGATTATATTGGAATTACTATACATAAAGATTCAAGTGTAAGTATTGAAGATCATGGACGTGGAGTTCCAACAGGAAAACATTCATCTGGAATGAGTACTCCAGAAGTAATTTATACTGTACTTCATGCTGGAGGTAAATTCGAAAGCGGTGGATATAAAGTATCTGGAGGGCTTCATGGAGTTGGAGCATCAGTTGTTAACGCTCTATCAAAGTGGATGGAAGTAACAATTAAAAGAGATAAAAAAGAACATTTTATTAGATTTAAAGATGGCGGTAAAGTAGATATTCCATTAAAAGAAATTGGTACTACTAATAAAACGGGAACAACTGTTAGATTTTTACCTGATGGAGCAATTTTTCCTATAACAACTTTTTCATTTACAACTATTTGTGAAAGAATGCAAGAATCAGCATTTTTAATTAAAGGGCTAACAATTGAAGTAAAAGATGAAGAAAGTGGAAGAGTCAATAAATACCATTATGAAAACGGAATAAAAGAGTATGTTGAATACTTAAATGAAGATAAAACACCACTACATAAAGTTATTTCTTTTGAAGGAGTTAAAGATGGAATTGAAGTAGATATTGCAATGCAATATACAGATACTTATCAAGAAAATATAGTATCATTTGTAAATAATGTAAAAACTCCTGATGGAGGTTCTCATGAAATTGGATTTAAAACTGCTTTAACTCGTGTTTTTAATGATTATGCAAAAAACAATAATTATATAAAAAATAAAGATAATTCACTAGAAGGTAGTGACGTAAGAGAGGGACTAACTGCAATAATAAGCCTTAAAATTCCTGAGTCATTATTACAATTTGAGGGTCAAACAAAAGGAAAATTGGGAACTCCAATTGCAAGAAATGTAGTTGATTCAATAGTAACTGAAAAATTACAATATTTCCTTGAAGAAAATAAAAAAGTTGCGACAGATATTCTTGATAAATCATTAAAAAGTAAAGTTGCAAGAGAAGCAGCAAGAAAAGCAAGAGAAGACGCAAGAAAAGGAAAGACAAATAATAAGAAAGAGCGTGCGTTATCTGGTAAATTATCACCAGCACAAACAAAAAACAAAGCTAAAAATGAATTATTCTTAGTAGAGGGAGATTCAGCAGGAGGTTCAGCAAAACAAGGAAGAGATAGAAGATTCCAAGCAATATTACCTTTACGTGGAAAAGTAATTAATACAGAGAAAGCATCATTAGATGATATATTTAAAAATGAAGAAATAAATACAATGATTTATACTATTGGAGCAGGATATGGACCAAATTTCGAAATAGAAGATTGTGAATATGATAAGGTTATAATAATGAGTGATGCTGATGAAGATGGAGGACATATTCAGTGCTTACTTATGACTTTCTTTTATAGGTATATGCGACCTTTAATAGAAGCAGGAAAACTTTATATTGCACTTCCGCCTCTATTTAAAATTCAATCAGGAAAAAATATAGAATATGCATATACAATAGAAGAAATGCAAGAGAAGTCTAAAGGTAAAAAGTGCGAAATTCAAAGATATAAAGGATTAGGAGAAATGAATGCTGATCAATTAGCAGATACGACAATGAATCCAGCTACAAGAAAATTAATTAGAGTAAAAATAGATGATGCTTTGTTAGCAGAAAAAAGAGTAAGTATTTTAATGGGCGATAATGTAGAACCTAGAAAAGAATGGATTGAAGAAAATGTTGTATTTTCATTAGAAGATGATTACAAAATAGAAGCATAGAAAGAAGTGTGTAGTATAGTGGCATTAATAGCAGACAAACAAACAAGCAAAATGCTTGAGAATAGATTTAATGAAATAACTGAATATGGAGTTACATTATATTACTTACTTGAAGAGGGAAGACTAAATATAAAAGATCTTGAGAGTATTTTCTTTTCAAAAGACGATGAGAAATCTTCATTTATCTATGGTAAAGTATTAAAACATGCGAAACCAAGTGACTTTAAAGATTCATTTGATAAATACTGTAGTGAAGATAAAAAAGTTGATCAAAGCAATGAAGATGTAAAAAAAAGTTTAAATATACAATATACAAAAAAAATAATAGATGTACTTATTAGTCAAGATAAAAATAATATTGATAAAACATACATTAATACATATAAATACTTATTAAATAAAGCAAAGTAGGTGACTAAATGAAAGAGACATTAGAAATAATATATGATTATGCCTTAGAAGAAATAATGGGACAACGTTTTGGAAGTTATTCTAAATACATTATACAAGATAGAGCAATTCCAGATGTTCGTGATGGATTAAAACCAGTTCAAAGAAGAATTATTTATTCAATGCATAAAGAGCACAATACATATGATAAACCATATCGTAAAAGTGCAAAGACTGTTGGAGATGTAATAGGTAATTATCACCCTCATGGAGATACTTCAATTTATGATGCAATGGTTAGAATGAGTCAAGATTGGAAATTAAGAAAGCCATATATTGATATGCATGGAAATAATGGATCAATTGATGGAGATTCACCTGCCGCATATCGTTACACTGAAGCTAGACTTTCTAAAATAAGTAATGAACTAGTTCGAGATATAGAAAAAAATACAGTAGAATTTGCTCCAAACTTCGATGACACGATAATGGAACCAACTGTGTTACCTGCAAGATATCCAAATTTATTAGTAAATGGTTCTAATGGAATTTCAGCAGGGTTTGCAACAAATATTCCACCACACAATTTAGGTGAAGTAATTGATGCAACAATTAAAAGAATAGATTCACCAAACTGTCAGTTAGATACATTACTAGCAATAGTAAAAGGACCCGACTTTCCAACTGGTGGTATAGTTGAAGGTGGAGATGGAATAAGAAAAGCATATGAAACAGGAAAAGGAAGAATTTTTATTAAATCGAGAACTTCCTTTGAAGAATCAAAAGGAAAAGTTTCATTGATTATTACAGAAATTCCTTATGAAGTAAATAAAGCAGCACTTGTAAGAAAAATAGATGAGATTAGAATAGATAAAAAAATTGATGGAATATTAGAAGTAAGAGATGAATCTGATAGAGAAGGACTAAGAATTGCAATAGATTTAAAAAAAGATTGCAATAAAGAAGTAATTCTTAACTATTTGTTAAAAAACACTGAATTACAAATTTCTTATAATTTCAATGTAATTGCGATAGTCAATAGAGCACCAAAACAACTAGGACTAAGAGAAATGCTAGATGCATATATAGTTCATCAAAAAGAAGTAATTATAAGAAGAACCAAATTTGATTTAGAACATGCAAAAGCAAGACTTCATATAGTTGAAGGTTTGATTAAATGTTTATCTATTCTAGATGAAGTAATAGCAACTATTAGGGCAAGTAAAAATAGACAGGAATCAAAGGAAAACTTAGTTATAAAGTTTGGATTTACAGAAGAACAGGCTGAAGCTATTATAACTTTACAATTATATAGACTTTCTAACACAGATGTTCAACTATTAGAACAAGAAATGAAAGAGTTAAATGAGTTAGTAAGTAAATATCAATTAATATTAAGTGATGAAGAAGAATTAAAATCTGTAATGAAGGATGAATTAAGACAAGTAAAAAAAGAGTTTGCAGAACCAAGAAAAACTGATATTAAAGAAGAAATAACAGATTTAAAAATAGATTCAACTGATATGATAACAAAAGAAGATGTAATAGTAACTCTAACCAAAGATGGATATATAAAAAGAACATCAAATAGAAGTTATCAGTCATCAAACGGAGAAACACCACAATTAAAAGATGGTGACTATATAATTGGAATATACGAATTAAATACACTAGATACAGTATTAGTATTTACTACACTAGGTAATTATTTATATATACCAGTACACACTATACCAGTTGCAGTATGGAAAGATCCAGGAAAGCATGTAAGTAATATTGTTAAACTTGATCAAGATGAAGAAGTTGTTTCAATAATTCCAGTAAATAACTTTGACAGTAAGCAAGAAATTATAATAGCATCACAAAATGGTATGATTAAGAAAACATCAATTGAAGAATTTAAAACTCAAAGATATAGTAAGCCAATGTGTTGTATGAAACTAAAAGAAAAAGATAAAGTAGTTGATGCAGTAATGGCTGATAAAAATGAAATATTTATAGCTACAGAAGATGCATATGGACTTTGGTTTGAAACAAATGAAATACCACTAGTTGGATTAAAAGCATCAGGAGTTAAATCTATTAATTTAAAAAATGATAAAGTCGTTTCTATTTCATTATTTAATGAAAATGAAGTCGAACATGTAGCAATTATTACTGAAAAGGGAACTGGAAAGAGAGTTAAATTATCAGAGTTTGATAAATCATCAAGAGCTAAAAGAGGGCTAATGCTTTTAAGAGAAGTTAAAACAAACCCATATAAAGTAATAAAAGCTTATGTAATGAATTCTAAAAATATAATTGGATTAAAAGGAAATGACATTGAATACATAAAAACTACAGAACTTCCTATTTTAGATAGATATTCTACAGGTTCTTCAATTACAAAACAAAAAGTACAAAGTTCATTTGTAGTAACTGAATTAGTAACAAGAAATAATATTATAAAAAGTGAAATAAATGATGAAAACATAGAAATAATTGATATTAATGAAGATGATGATCAAGATAAGAAAACAATAGTAGTCGAAAAACTTGTAGATGTACCAGAAACTAAAAACGAAGAAGTACAAGTAGAAAAAAAAGAAAAAGAAAAAGTATCATTGAAAGAAATAGATGATAGACTATTAACAATAGAAGACTTTTTAAACTCTGATTAGTATTTATTGACTATCAAAATAATATGTGTTAACATATCAAGCAATTTAGGAGATGTTTTATGGAAAAAATTGATGATGATGACTTAGCATATATTTATTTAGCAAAACAAAACGTTTCACATATGAAACCAGTAGTTGAAGATAGTAAAAGTAAAAAGTTTTTTCTAAATGATTATATGATTTTAAATTGCCCACAAGATAAGGATGATTTATCATTTCAAATATTTGCCTTTGATAAAGATGGACTTCATGAAGAAATAAATGTTAATCAAGAAAATACTATGATAGATTTCTATCTATATGGCAAAGAAGAGAAGAGAGAATTATTTTATGCATGTTATGATAATTGTTCTGATTCATGGTATATTAGAATCAAAAAAGAAAATGCTAATATTCCAACTTCATTAAAAAATGCATTAGATATAGATGAAGAAGGGAAAATAGAAACATTAAAAATAATAGAATGTTGCAAAGAAATATATGAAGAAAATAAGAAAAATAAATTAAATAAATATCAAAAATCACTCTAAAGCATATCTTTAATTAGGGTGATTTTTTTTGAAAGAAAACTTTAAATTATTTGTTAGATCAAATCCAAAACTAATAACTTATGTTAAAAATAAAAATGCTACATGGCAGGAGTTATTTGAAATATATAGCTTATATGGTGAAGATAAAGAAGTATGGGATAAATATATTATTAATGATAATAGCATTAATGATTTGATAAGCTTAATAAAAAACGTAAATTTAGATAGTATTAAAAATATAGTAGATGGAATGCAAAAAGCAATATCTATAATTCAGAGCATTTCTTCTAACAATAACGAACCTCATGAAGAATATGAAGCAAAAAAGAAGTATGATAATTTAGATGATTAATGATATATTTTTTAAAATTAAACAAAATCCATTATTATATGAATATTTAAAATATCATTCATATTGGTATAACAAATTAATTGAAAACGAATCTTATATATATGAAATGATAGATGAAATGAAAAAAGAACTAAAAATTACTAGTATAGATAAATTAAATGACTTAAGTAATAAGATTGAACTAATTTCTTCGTTTCTATCTATTATAAATTAATTTAATTTGTTATAATTACATTGGTGATTTTAATGAGTAAAGTTGAATTATTAAGCCCAGCAGGTAATATGGAATGTCTTATAAGTGCAGTACAAAATGGAGCAGATGCAGTATATCTAGGTGGTAAAAAATTTGGTGCAAGACATTTTGCAGCTAATTTTGACAATAATGAAATGATTGAAGCAATAAAATATTGTCACTTATATGGAGTTAAAATATATGTTACTGTCAATACAATATGTTATGAAGAAGAATTAGATGAAGCAATTAAATATATTGAGTTTTTATATGAAAATCATGTTGATGCTTTAATAATGCAAGATTTAGGGCTTATTTATCTTGTTAGAAAAAAATTTCCAAATTTAGAAATACACGCATCAACACAAGCTCATAATCACAACGATAAAGGTTTAGAAGAATTAAAAAGGCTAGGAGTAAAAAGAGCAGTTCTTGCTAGAGAATTATCACTAAATGAAATTAAAAGTTTAAAATGTGATATAGAAAAAGAAGTTTTTATTCATGGAGCTTTATGTGTATCTTATTCTGGATGTTGCTTGTTTAGTTCAATGCATGGGGGTAGAAGCGGAAATAGAGGAGAATGTGTTGGGTGTTGTAGACTTCCATACAAACTTTATGAAAATGATAAATTAGTTGAATCAGATGGGAAGTATTTATTGAGCACAAAATCTTTATGTACAATAAAAAATATAAATGAAATACTAGACTTGAACATTAAATCTCTGAAGATAGAAGGAAGAATGAAGTCTAAAGAATATGTTGGATACATCACTAGACTTTATCGTAATAAAATAGATGAATATTATAAAAATAAAAAAATAGAAGTTACAGATGAAGAAATTAATAATATTAAAAAATTATATAATAGAGAGTTAACTAATGGTTATTTATTTTCAGATTCTTTTTCAAATATAATGAATATTAAAACATCAAATCACATTGGAATAATTCTAGGTAATGTAATAAGTATTAATAAACAATTTATTAAGATTAAACTTTTAGAAGATTTACATCAAGAAGATGGAGTACGTTTTGATGACAATAAAGGAATGATTCTAAATAAAATCTACGATGAAAATGGAAAACTTGTAAATAAAGTCTTAAAAGGAAATATTGCCATAGTAGATAATAAAATAGGAATTAAAAAATCAAAAATAGTAAGAAAAACCATAGATAAGGAATTATTAGAAAATATAAATAAAATAGAAGATAGAAAAATTCCAGTAGACATTTCTTGTAAAGCAATTGTAGGTGAAAAACTTGAAATAACAATAACTGATAGAGAAAATATATTTACATCTCAGGGGAAAGTTGTAGAAAAACCAATTAACTGTAATACTTCAAAAGAAAGAATACAAGAACAATTGATTAAATTAGGGAACACTCCATTTAAATGTGATAATTTTGTATTAAATATGGATGAGGATGTATTTGTCTCAATAAAGGAATTAAATGAATTAAGAAGAGAACTAATAGAAAAATTAAAAAATAAAAGAGAATATAGCTCTCCATATGAAATAGTTAAAAATAAAATAGAAGAGAATAACTATAGAAATGATTCAATTAAAAAACTTAAAATATCAGTATTTGCAAGAACCGAAGAACAAGTAAAAGCATGTTTAGATAATGAGATAGATACAGTTATAGTAGCAGATTATAATTTATATAAGAAATATAAAAAAGAAAATGTTTTTTATAGAACAAAAAGAGTAAATGATAATAAAGAAATTTTTAAAAATGAAAAACTAATGGCAACAGAACTAGGAGCAATAGGTAATAATGCGAAAAATAATATTGTTTATTCTGATTATTATTTAAATGTTTCAAATAGATGGACAATAAAATATCTAAAAGAACTAGGAGTTAAAAATATAACATTATCACCAGAATTAAACAAAACGACATTAGAAAAATTAGCTAATTTAGAGGATATAACATTATTTGTTTATGGTAGAGTTGAGTTAATGATAATGAAATATTGCCCTATGAATATGTTAATAAATAAGAATAACAAGCATTGTAATTTATGTGACAATAATAAATATTACTTAAAAGATAATGATAATGAAATATACCCATTAGTAAACGAAAAACATATAACTCATATATTGGATTCTAAAAATTATAATTTGTTGGAAGATTTATCATCATATATAAGCTATGGCTTTAATTCATTTAGAATTGATTTATATGATGAAAATGAAAATGAAATAAATAAAATCATTAAAAATATAAGGAATAAATATGAACATAGATATAATTAATAGACTAGATGAAATAACAAATTTAATAGAAAATGATGAAGATTTAATAAAAATGAAGTATTTGAAAAAGGAAATATTAAAAGATACTGACTTAATTGCTAAAATTGAAAAAATAAAAACCATTTCTAATTACGATGATAATTATCTTAAACTAAAAAAAGAAATTAATAACAACAATAATTATAAAGAATTTGTAAGAATAGAAAATGATACATTCTTATTTATTCAAAGTATAAATAAAAAATTAAATTGTTTAAGAGAAAAGAGAGAATGCTTATGAAAATAATAAGTGGAGAATTTAAAGGTAGAGTAATTAAAGGATACGATATTGATGGTACAAGGCCTACAATGGATAGAGTTAAAGAATCTTTATTTGGAATGATTCAAAGTTACATAAATGATGCCAATGTATTAGATTTATTTGCTGGAACAGGCAACTTAGGGTTTGAAGCTTTAAGTAATGGAGCCCAAATGTGTTATTTTAATGATATAAATATAAAGTGTGTTAATCTAATAAATAAAATAACGGAAGAATTAAATATAAAAGAAAAAGTAAAAGTATTAAAAATGAATTATAAAAAAGCATTACAATTCTTTCAAGAGAATAATATTAAATTTGATATTATATTCTTAGATCCACCATATAAATTAGAATGCATTAATGAAATAATAGACTATATAATTAAAAATAAATTATTAAATAAAAATGGCTTAATAGTATGTGAAATAGATACATTATACTTGGAAATAGATTATCTAGAAAAAATTAAAGAAAAGAAATATGGTAGTAAATATATAATTATATATAAAAATAATCTTTGATTAATTTAAAATTAAGAGTATAATTAAAATAGGTGAGACTTATGAAATTGAATAATAAAGGGTTTGCATTTTCTACAATGCTTTATGGTACCTTAGCAATTATAACATTAGTGTTATATGCAATTTTAAATATTTCCAAATCATCAACAGATACGACATATTATTATGGAGATGTAATTAAAAATAAATTAAATGAATGTATATATGACGAAATACAATTGGAAAACTGTCATTCTTCTAGTTCTACAACTTGCGATAGTACGTCATATCATGCTTGTCTTGGAGTTAGTGATACACCTTCTTTTATGGGGATAATTGCATCAGAAAAATTAAAAGAATCAGTTGTAACTACAGGAGATGGTCTATATGAATTTCAAATTGAAAATAGTCCTAAAAAATATGTTTTTAAAGGCTCTTCAGTAAATAATTATATTCAATATAGTGGTAAATTATGGAGAATAGTAAGTGTTGAATCAAATGGAAGCTTAAAATTGATTGATTATAGTAATCCTTTAAATGTAAAATGGGATGGAGATAAAAAAGGAGACAATCTCGAATTCAATAATAGTACAATTTCAAGTAATTTAAATCTTCAGTATTTTTCTGAAATTAGTGATAAAAGTAAAATAATGAAATCATACTGGGAATCTATTTTAATTTATACAGTAAACGATTCAGCAAATGATGAAATATCGTTAAATGATTATTATACAGTTAAAAGTCAACAAATGGAGCAAATCAATGCGAATAGTAACTATGTTGGACTATTATCGATTGAAGATTATATGAATGCTTCACTAATTAGTCATTGCCAAGATAATTTATTAAATGCATCAAGTTGTGTTAGTTGGTTATCTGAATATAAAGGATGGACAATTAATTTGCACATAGATAAAGGTAAATATGCAACTGGGGACAATGCCGCATATTATTTTGGAGACAATGGAACTAATCAATCACAAAAAGATAAAATAATTTCTGAAGATGTTGAAAGTGAAATGGCTGCATATCCAGTAATATATCTGAATAGAAATATTTCAATAAATGGAGAGGGGACATTAACAAATCCTTATATAGTTCAATAAGAAAATAGGTATTGGAAGAAATTAAAAATAGTGATATACTAATTCATATAGTAGTATGTTCTAAAAAAAGGATATTTTATTATATTAATAATAAAAATAGATAAATAGGAGGAAAATATGGGATTAATAAGAGCTGCATTAGGAGCAGTAGGGGGAACATTAGGAGATCAATGGAAAGACCTCATCAGTTGTGAGGATATGGGAAATGATACACTAATGGTAAAAAAGACTACAAAAAGTGGTCAAATTACAAAAGATAGTAGAATTATAGTTGCACCAGGACAAGTTGCTGTAATTTATGATTCAGGAACAATTCTAGATGCAACAGCAGAAGAAGGATCATATAATTTTGATCAATCAACTTCTCCATCATTCTTTGCAGGACAATTTGGAGATGTATTTAAAGAAATGTGGACTCGTTTCACTTATGGTGGAAAACCAAATAAAGAACAAGCTGTCTTCTTCTTTAATATTAAAGAAATAAAAGACAATAAATTTGGAACAGGAACTCCAATTCCATTCCAAGATTGGTCACATCCAATTCCAAATCAAATGACTGGAACAATGACTCCATTAAGAGTACAAGTAAGATGTTATGGAAAATACACATTTAAAATTAGTGACCCAGCAATTTTTATGAGAAATCATGCTGGAACTGCTGATGTAGTTACAAAAGATGATTTAGTTGAACAAATGCGTACTGAAGTAGTTGCATCATTCCAAAATGTATTAAATGAATTAGGAACAAGTGCTCATAAAGTACCAGTACTTGAATTACCAAGTAATACTGATGAAATTAAAAAAACAATGGATCAAAAAGTATTTGATGCACCAATTCGTGAAAGAGGAATACAATTAGTTGGATTTGCAGTAGAATCAGTAACTATAGATGATGAATCTAAAAAGAAAATCGATAATTATGAATTATCATCAAATTCATTTATGCAACAAGGAACTATGGTTGGAGCTTATGCAAACGCAGTACAAGATGCTGCAAATAATGCTAACGGAGCAGCTAATGGATTTTATGGTGTAGGTATGATGAACATGGCAAGTGGAGGAATGATGGGTGGAACAGCTCAAGGCGTATTTAATCAACAAGGAACAACAGCACCAAATGCAGTTGACCCATTTGCAAACAACAACAATGTTCAAGTTGCAGCAGTAGCAGCGCAAGCACCTGTTAAAGATGGAGTACCATGCCATAAATGTGGAACAATGATTACTGGAAAATTCTGCCCAGAGTGTGGAGAACCAAAACCAGTAGCAACTGAAGAAGTTAAAGAAGAAACTAAAAAATGTCCAGAATGTGGAGCAGAAGTAAAAGGAAAATTCTGCACTGAATGTGGAACTAAAGTAGAATAAATCAAATAAGTAAAATAAAAGAGCTGATGTAGTAAACATTAGCTCTTTTAAAATATCATTATTCCTAAAATTCTCTCAGTATTCTTAAAATTATACTTTGCTATTTCTTTTAATTTTTCTTTTCCATATTTTTCTACGACTTCTTTTCCAATTGAATCAACTTCAGCACCAGCACCTTTAACAAGTGGAATATGTAACTCGTCACATAACTTATCAAATTCTTTAATAAATATATATCTACTAATAACAGATGCACAAGCAACAGCTAAATTTTTATCTTCAGCTTTAGTCATAAAAGTAATATCTCTTTGTATTTCAGGATTACCTGACAAATATTCATAATATCTTGCTTCACGTGCGAATTCATCAACAATTATATAATCATATGTCAAATCTTCTTCATGAACCATTCTCCATAAAACTTTATTATGCATAATTGCTTTAATCTTATTGATATTATAACTAGAACTATACTTTTCGTTATATTCCTTATTACTCATAATTAAACTTTTATACTTAACTTTTTTTATTACTTCAGGTGCAATCTTTAAAATTTTTGAATCATCTAATTTTTTAGAGTCCTTTATTCCTAATTCTTCAATAAAAGGAATATCATCCTTTGAAACAAAACAACTAGTGACAACAATTGGTCCAAAATAATCACCAGTACCAACTTCATCTGATCCAATAGAAGAGCAGTAATAATATTTTTTTTCTTCTTTTTTAACTTTTACTTTATCAATTTTTTCAACACCATCTATATCAGCCCACATATTTGCATCAATATCAGCGCTGACACCTTGAAACATAACTTTACCTGATTCGTAAACAGTAATTACAGTATCACCATCTTGAGCTTGAAAAACAGCATATGGTATCTTTTTATCACGTTTTTTATCTTCGTAAAACTTTGATAATTTTTCTCTTGTCTTTTCGCTTAGACGTAATACCACACAATTATTTGAATTATTTTTAGCCATAAAACCACCTCTTAATAAATTATATCATGTATTTTAAACGATTTTATAATAAAAATAAAGAACAAATAGAAATAATATAAGAAAAAAAGAGTTTTTCTCTTGCATGATATTTTAAAATATGTTATTATTATTCTTGTCGATGGACCCTTAGCTCAGTTGGTTAGAGCATCCGGCTCATAACCGGGCGGTCATAGGTTCGAGTCCTATAGGGTCCACCACTATATAAGCGGGTGTGGCGGAATTGGCAAACGCACTAGACTTAGGATCTAGCGCCTTGTGGCTTGCAGGTTCAACTCCTGTCACCCGCACCATACGAAATAACTAACTATTTATAGTTAGTTTTTTTTGTTTACGGAGTAGTTTAAAATCTATTATAAACACTAATATTGCTTATATAAGCCTTTATATTTTAAAAGTTAAAGTAATATTTGAAGAATTTAATATTGTCTTTATAAATTGATAAAATAAAGTTTATAAATTTGATAAATTCATAATAAACAATTAATATCTTATTTTTTATAAAAATTAAATTATAATGAATAATTTTTTAGTCAAGTATCTAGTTTTTTGTTAAGTCGATGTAATTGAAATATGAATAGATTTAATTCAAACAAAAAGAAAAAATTCATAAGATTCAATGAATTATTTATATAAAATAATTGAAACAGGAAGAAAAATTGAAAGTATTTTAGCAAATTATAATAAAACTGGAATAATTAATTCATTTAGTTTGAGATTATATGGTTCTGTTTGAAAAGAGTTAATGAAGACTTTGGAGCAAAATACTTAAGTAAAAAGAATCAATAATGATTTTATATTTTACTTTATATGCTTGAAAGTTTATTTCACGATGAATTGTTTGACAAATATATATGAAAATGATAAAGTAAAAGTATAATAAAGAGTAGGAGTGTAAAAATATGAAAAAATTTTTATTAATAATTTTATTATTTTTTATGTTTATGCCTTTTGTTGTAAATGCAGATACTTGGTTAGATAAGGAAGAATATAGAGATTTAAGTTGGTTTGATAAGAATACTTATGATAGTACAACTGAATATATAATTAACAATGAAAAAAAGCTTGCTGGTTTAGTTTATTTAGTAAATAAAGAAGGCTATACTTTTGAAAATAAAACAATAAAAATTGCTGGTAGTTGTAACCCTCCTAATTCTGGTACGTGTGCAATTGATATGACTAGTCACGAATGGGTTCCATTTAAAAACACATTTTTGGGTATGATTGATTTTGGAAATCGTAATTATATATATATACAAACATTAAATGAGAAAGCAACATTTTTTTCTGATGGCTTTTGCAGTAATAGCAAAAATTATATGTATATGAGTGGAAATCAATATTGTAACATTTTTGCAGAATCAAAATTTGATATTCACGTTAAAGAATCTGATAAAGGAACATTAGAAATTCCTACAACTAATTCTCATGGTAATTCTCCTTTAAGTACTGGGAATTATATTCTTTTTACTCCTCTTCCAAATGATGGATATTATTTTAGTAATGTTTATGTTTATGATAAAGCTGGAAATAATATTAATGTAAGAAGGGTTGATAAAGTAGATGATAATAGATATATGTTTTATGCTCCTGAGGATGAAGTATATGTAGAACCAGAGTTTAGTAAAATTGGGGAAGGAGCTTGTACAGTCATAAAAGGTAATGGAAAAAGACTTGGAGATGAGATTAAATGCGGTACAGAATATTTTTATGTTTTAAGTAATAAAAATGGTTATATTAGAATGATCGCTAAATATAATTTAAACGTTGGTGTTTCTATCTATAAGGAGAAACTCAGTGATAATCAAACATGCTCAGAATTAGCTACTATTAGACATGGTCAAGTAAAATCAGATGCTTTCTACAGTGATCCAGGTTATTGTTTTTATACAAAACTTTTACCTGATGCTTTTATAGTACAAAATGAAAATGCTAAAAGTGCTCATTGGGATGAGAATTTAAATTATTTGTATCCTCAAATTGGTGATGTTTATATGATCTTTTATGGTAATAGTAATAATGAAGCAAATCCTCATACGAATTTCATTAATGATTCTGATTCTTATTTTAGTGATTTTGATATTATATTTAGAGATAATTACTATGATTTTGAAAATAATTCATCAATTGGATTTAGTAGGCACTTACTTCAGTACAAGAATACAATTAATAATATTTCGGGATTGAACGTTCAAAATATAGGTTTACTTCCAATTTCAGAACTAGATGATATTATAGCAAGTATTTCAAACAAAAGATTACCATTAAAGGATTGGGGAGATGGGGTAAGAGCTACTCTTAATAGTCCATATGTTGATGAAGTACATTTTGGAGATTTGAAACCATATATTCCTAAAGAATATTCCTGGCTTTATTCTACAACTTATTGGAATAGTACTAAGTATAATTATGGTGATATGTTTGTTTTTACTGCTGAGCAAGGGAAATTATGTGGTGCAGGGTTTGCTTATTGTGCTCCAACAACTAAATTAGGCTGCGGTATTCGTCCAGTTTTAGAAATATATGAAAGTGATTTGCGTTATTTAATAAAAAAAGAAACGGATGGAAATGGTACAATTGAAGTAGTAGATAGTGCTTTAGGAAATGATACTATTCATTTTAAAACAACTTCTAAAAAAGGTTATAAATTAAAAAGTATTGTAATAATGACAGATAGTGGGAAAATAATTGAATTTGAAAAAGGAGATATTATAAAAAATAGTGATGGAACGATAAGTATAGATAAGAATAAATTTACTATGCCTTTTGAAAATATTATTGTACAAGCAAAATGGGTACCAGATAGTATAGTTAATATACCTGATACATTAAAAAATCTAGGTATTGGAGATAAAGTTTGTATTATCTCTTTGATTTTGATTTTAAATATAGGAATAGGAATATTTATTTATAAAAAAAAGAATCTAGATAGATAATTTAAAATCTTTTATGTGCTTAATAAAAAATATAATGGTTCTTTGTCAAATAGTGCTGATAGACAATAAATTTGATACAAGAACTGTTTATAAAGAGTGAGATAAGTAATCACTCTTTTATAATGCCTTTAATTAAAAATACTCTAGCTATAAAATGATCATGTTTTTTATAACCAAAAGCAATTCTTTTAAGACATTTAATTAAATTATTAGTTCCTTCAATAACTCTATTATTAATGTCATATTTGAAAGAGTTTTCTATATATTTAATATTATCCTTATATAATTTTAAAGCTTGTTTCATTTTACTAGAAGATTTGTATTTGGATGTAACACAATTGCCTTAAATTTATAAAAATCTTTACTTTTTTTTGATTAATTTTTCTTCAATCTTAGGTAAGATAAAAATATTTTATCATCAATATTTAGTAAATTTAATATAAAATTATTCATAGACATAGGTTTATTCATTTCAATGTTTTCTGGTTAATTACATTGTATCAAACCTATGTCTTTTTAATGGGAATGAATTGAATTTAAATATTGAAGAATTAGATGGAAAGTATATTTTTTTAATGCCAAATAAGGATGTAGTATTGGATTTAGAAATAGAAGAAAAAGAAAAATATGAAGTTGATGGTGATATTGATAATCTTAATGATAAATTATATTATGTTGATGATAAAATAGAATTTGATGTTGTTCAACAAGAAAATCATCAAGTTAAAAGTATTTATCTTACAGATAAAGAAGGAAATATAATAGATACTGAAATAATAAATAATAATGGAAGGTATTCTTTTGTAATGCCTGATATGGATATTAAGATTAATGTTGAGTATGAAATAATTAATCCAAGTACGTTTGATGGAATAAGGACTAGTATAGTATTGTTTTTAATTTATTCTACTATTTTGGTATGTACATTGATATATTATAAGAAGAGAATCTAATAATGTTTAAATGACACTTAAAGATCTTAATTAGAACTAGAAATAGTTCTTTTTTTATTTAATTTTATGTGAATTTTTTGTTGCTTATGCTTTATTAATTTACTATAGGGTATATATGTGTTATAATTAATTTACTTTTAATAATAATTTGACAATTATTTTTTGAGGTGTTGGTTATATGAATAATAATATTCTTGAGAATATTAGAAATCTTTCTAGTGATGATGTTAGAAAACTCTCTTATGACGAATTAGTGAGTATTATTAATAAACTTAATGATGAGGAGATAGTTTCTCTTAGTCATATCATTGGCTATCCAGTTTTTACAAGATTGTGTATGAATGAATTGAAACATAAGTTCGTTTTATTGCAAGATGGTGCTGCTGCAATCATTGTTGATGATAAAAATAGGATATTGCTACAATCTAGAGCAGATAATGATAAGTGGGGTCTTCCAGGTGGTTGTCAAGAACTTGGTGAAAGATTTCAAGATACTATTATTCGTGAAGTTAAAGAAGAAACAAATTTATCTGTTTTTGAGAAGGATTTAATTTTAGTAGGTGTTGTTTCTGGAAATTCTAGAAAGAGGAAGTATCCTAATGGTGATATAGTTTATAATAATACTGTTTTATTTTTAATTAAGAATTATTCTGGTGAATTAAAATGGGATTCGGAATCTAAGTATTTAAAGTTTTTTGATGTTAATAATTTACCTTCTAATTTACATGATGGTGATTTAATAAATGCTTATTTTGATTTTTTAAATAATAAATAGGAGTGGATATGAAAATTTTTTTTAATAAATATATGAATGATGAATTTAAACTTGAAAAATGGCAAATTATTGGTATTTTTTGCTTAATCTTTGTTATTTCTGGAGTGTTTGGATGGATTTATGAATTTATTTTTTATTATTTTAATGGTGGAATGAAAGATTTTTATTGGCAAGGTGGTAATTTCTTACCTTGGATTAATATTTATGCTATAGGGTCTTTTTTAATTATTTTTACTACATATAAATTTAAGAAAAGACCCATTTTAGTTGTAATTATTTCAGCATTAGTTACTGGAATTTTAGAATATATATCAGGATTTATAATATATCATTTATTTGATGGATTAAGACTATGGGACTATAATACTGAAATATTAAATTTTGGTAATATTGATGGTTTTATTTGTTTAAGAAGTGTTGCATTTTTTGGAATGTCTGCTTTACTTTTAATGTATGGGATAGTTCCATTTTGCATTTGGATGTCAAAAATAATTAATAAAAAAATTTTTTTAATAATATGTATTTCAGCTGCATCAATAATAATGGTAGATGAACTATATAATTTAATTATTGCAAGAGTCCTAAATACTCCAAGAGCCTATGATATATATCATAAACTTGGAATAAAATATCTTGAGTTTTAAAGCTAAATATCAATTTAGCTTTTTTTATGTAAAATTATGAAAATAAAACTAAAAAAATGTCAAAATATTGGGAATTATTATCATCAACATGTTAAAATATAATTGAATGATAATACAATAGAAAGATAGGAGATAAAATATGAATGAGAGAAAGAAAAAAAGATTAATAATCATAATTATAGTAATAATTCTTTTAATTTTACTTTTTGCATTATTTAGTTTTATTTTCAATAATGGTAATGATAAACTTGCTACAATGGGAAATAATAACTATTTAAATCGTGGTGATAAAAATAGCATAAGTGATAAAAAAACAAATAGTGAAGAAAAAGAAACTATTATTGAAAGTGAAGTTCCTTTAAATGATTTTATTGACGAAAATCAAGGAATTAAACAAGAAGAAGATGACATTAAAGCCCCAGTAATTGAAAACAATATCAAAAAAGAAACTCCAAAAAAGAAAAATACTGTAAATGTAGTTAATAATCAAACAAATAATTCATCAATTAATACTTCAAATAATTCAACTGAACCAAAAGAAAATTCGCAACAAATTGAGGAAAATAATGAATCAGTTGATAATACTATTAAATACACAATTAAATTTAATAATATTGATAATGGGAACGTTATTGATTCATATACACAAGAACTAATATATGGTAAAGCAAGTAATTTATTAGCAAATACTTTTGTAAAAGAAGGATATTCATTTGTATCATGGAATACATCAATTGATGGAACTGGTATAACGTATTTAAACAATCAAAGTGTAAGTGACTTGTCAGCAGTTAATAATAGCGAAATAAACCTTTATGCTCAATGGAAGAAAAATACATACTATATTATATTTAATCCAAATGGTGGAGTTGGAAATATGGATAAACTAGAAGTTGGATTAAATGAAACAAGAAAAATAACTAGTAATTTATATGAAAAAGATGGATTTAAATTTGACTCATGGAACACAAAAGAAGATGGTACAGGGGAGAAATATCTAGATAGTCAAGAAATAACTTCTATTACATATGTTGTTGGAAAAGAAATAACACTATATGCACAGTGGATTGAAGAATATTCTGAGTTTGTTGATGGTAAAACAATTAATAGCAAGATAAAAGAACTAGCAAATGATAAAAACACTACATATTCTTCAACTGATAGTTTAATAACTTCATTCCAAAGAAGTGAGACAATAGACAGTAAGTATAAAGCAAGTGAATATATTGTTTCTACTACAAATTCAACAGAGCCTATTTATTTATGGTTAGATGGTACTGATATATATTGGTATAGTGATTCTAAAACAGTATATTTAAATAAAGATAGCTCACATATGTTTCAAGGATTTGCAAATATTACAAATATTAATTTAAATGGATTGAATACAAGCAAAGTAACAGATTTATCATACTTTTTTGCAAATTGTTCAAAACTTTCTAATATTGTTAAAGATGAAATAAATACAAGTAGTGTAATAAATATGTCATATATGTTTTCTGGATGTAATAATATAACAAACTTAGATTTATCTAATTTTGATACATCAAATGTTACTAATATGGCAAATATGTTTAATAATACAAAAGTACTTGCAGATCTAAATCTATCAAGCTTTGATACATCAAAAGTAACTGATATGTCTAATATGTTTAATGCAAGCCTTGCTTTAAAAAATATAAATTTAGAATCATTCAATACTGAAAATGTAATAAATATGTCTAACATGTTCTATGGTTGCTCAAAATTAGAATCATTAAACTTAGATAACTTTAATACAAAAAATGTAACTAATATGTCTAATATGTTTGCAGGAGCAACTTCATTAAAAATATTATCAATTAAGAACTTTAATACAGAAAATGTTACAAATATGTCTAATATGTTTAATGGACTTGCAAATCTTGAAACATTAAACTTAACTAGTTTTAATACTGCTAATGTAACTAATATGTCTAATATGTTCTATAATTGCAAGAAGATTTCAAGTTTAGATTTAAAAAGTTTTAATACAGAAAAAGTAACTGATATGAATAATATGTTCTTTGGATGTATTTCACTAACTGATTTAGATTTAAGTAATTTTAATACAAAGAGTGTAACTAATATGTCTAATATGTTCAATGGATGCAGTAGTTTAACTTCATTAAATATTTCAAGCTTTAATACAGAAAAAGTTACAAATATGTCTAATATGTTTAATTCATTATCAAAATTAAATACACTTGATTTAAGTAATTTCAATACAAAAAAT
>OCVV012849570.1_pt1 | contig 28088 bp, 21 predicted proteins | sample 1539721 | NCBI WGS metagenome assembly OCVV01 (sample SAMN02144230, study PRJEB22623) | gut metagenome | biome: sheep rumen | host: Ovis aries | place: New Zealand | reverse complement strand
ATAGGCGGTTTCTTTATTCAGTTCCAGAAGCGCGTCTTTGATGACCATCTGTGTGTATAACGTTCTTCGGTCAGTCTTTTTCTGATTTGGGGACTCCATTTTATTCACCGTCTTTCTCTGATATCTGCAATCGAATATTCCAGATCATGAGAAACTCCTGTACAGTTTTGCAATTTTGTACGGGAGTTATTCTTTTGAGACCAAATTTAAAATTTCATTTGGAAGTAACGGCAACAAGTGAGAGCCAACAATTAGGAATGTGCATAACGTTTTAAGCAAATCCAGCGAATTGCTTTGTCTGTCAAGATTGTCGTTTCTTTATCTTTCATATGTCCACCTTGTTGTATAATTAATATACTGTCAGAGATTTAAAATTTTTAATGCCGCATCTCTCTGAATTCCAGAACATCAGCAATCCTCTCGCTTGCGTGTCCATCACCATATGGATTCGCAGCATGAGCCATCTTGTCGTAGGCTTCTTTATTATCAAGCAACTCTGTGAACTCCCTATAGATTGTCTCTTCATTCGTTCCGACCAGTTTCAGAGTACCAGCTTTAATTCCTTCCGGTCGTTCTGTCGTATCTCGCATTACAAGAACTGGTTTTCCAAGGCTCGGAGCTTCTTCCTGTATTCCACCGGAATCTGTGAGAATCAGATAGCTGTGGTGCATGTAGTTGTGGAAATCCAAAACATCCAGAGGCTCGATAATTCGAATCCTCGGATCTCGGTTCTCTCCTTCTCCAAATATCTCATCAGCCACGCTTCTCACCGCCGGGTTCATATGGATCGGATAGATGGCAACCACATCATCGTGCTCGTCAAGAACCCGCTTTATCGCCCGGAACATATGCCGCATCGGATCGCCAAGATTCTCACGCCTGTGAGCAGTAATTGTTATAAGGCGCTTTCCCCTCGCCCATTCGATGTTTTCATCGGTGTACTCTTCTCTTACTGTGGTCTTTAATGCATCAATTGCTGTATTTCCAGTAATCCAGATCTTCTTCGGATCCTTGCCTTCTTTCACAAGATTATCATGGCTGAGTTGTGTTGGCGCGAAGTTGTACTGTGAGATGATACTAACAGCTTCCCGATTGAACTCTTCCGGGTAGGGAGAGTAAATGTTATAAGTCCTAAGTCCAGCCTCTACGTGTCCGACAGGGATCTGTAAGTAAAAGCAGGCAAGAGCTGTGACGAACGTTGTGCTCGTATCTCCATGCACCAAAACCACATCTGGCTTCACTTCTTCGAGAACAGCTTTAATCTTTCCGAGGATCTCCGTCGTTATGTCAAACAGCGTCTGCCCCTGTTTCATAATCGCCAAGTCATAATCAGGAACAACCCTAAATACATCAAGGACTTGTTGCAGCATCTCCCGGTGCTGTCCACTTACACAGACAATCGTCTGAATAGAACTGCGGCTCTTTAATTCATTTACAAGCGGGCACATTTTGATCGCTTCTGGGCGTGTGCCGAATACTAACATTACTTTTTTCAAATTACGTTTACTCTCTATTCACAATTACATCAATCATTACTTTTCTCCGCAAAAAACACATGGTATAGCAAATGCATCAATTCCTCTGCTCAACTATTATCCTAAATTATTCACCATCATATGGTGATTGCGGCTGAAAGTCGCATTGCTACTTTGTTTTTATAGCTATTTGGAAGCTGGATATCATGCCTTGACAATCTTATATCCATTATGCTTTACAAGCATACCGTCTATATCAAATATCGGTAATGCCATTATAGTGACGTAAATAAAAAATTAAAAAGAGCCAAGAACTCATCTCTTAGACATCATGAAAATCACCACAATCCGCATAATAGTAATTGGAAAATACGGATGGTTAAATCGTCGGCACTTCACATCGTATCTCCCCGGTACCCACAATATCATTATCAAAGTAAAACGCCTCCAGAACCTCCGGCGCCACCTTACATTTTCCGGAAAAGAACTCACTATAGATGATTTCCGGGAAGGTGCCTGAAGGTGAATTTGGGTTCGATGTACCCGCAGTCAGGTTATCTGGGAATGCATCCGCATGAAGAAGTTCAATGTAATCCCGCATAAAGGTCTGAATGCCCGCATTGATTTCTTCCTTCAATGCGAAATTCTCCTGATTCTTCTTTCCAGGCTCTGTGACAAAACGCCCTGTTTCATCAATATACCGGATCATGCCATAGGGTGCCGTAAGGAAGCTCTCGAGAAACATACTTCGTCGCCCCACCAGACTATCCCGGCCATTGGACTGCCTTGGATCGTTAAAGCAGGCCTCTGCATCACAAAAAGCAGCATATCGGTTGGCAGGCTCATAGTTATATAGAAAATAATAGCCCTTCATCCGGCGTCCCGTATGTGCCTGGTACTTGTACTGGAATGCGGAACTGGAGCAGGTAATTGCTGATTTTTCGGAACGCTCGGATGCCTTCACCATAGTGCGTCTTAAGGAAAATCAGGGGCTCGGTCCGACCCTCAATGCCGGTCTTCCCTGCTGCAAATGTGAGCTGATCGCGCGCATGGATTCGGATGACCTGTCTCTCCCGGACCGCTGCGAACGGCAGCTCACATGCTTTGTCCGTCACCCGGAGTTTGACATTGTCAGCGTCTTTGTAACGGAGTTCTCCTCGGATCCTCACGTTGCCGGAAAAACCCGAACCGTTCCACTGATCACGAAATCGTCCGACAGATCCCTGGACCTCGCTGCTTCCAGCGACAGCAGACTCTTCCCTATTCTACTATAAAGTGCATGATTTAAAGCGTAAGCTCTCTGACAGCTCTGACCTTAATTCTTGCTTAACATAAAAACCGGCATCCCGTATGCGCAATTTTCAAATGGTCCCGATTGTACATAAAATATAACGTCTCCAACGTCTCCCCTACATATCCTATATAACGATTGGGCTGTTTCTTTCCATCAGGATCCGCCAGTTCTTCAATCCTGAAAAGCAAAGGGAAGAGCCAGCTGCAGTAGTCATCCAATACTTCTGCTTTGGCAAGGATCATATTGTAATTATAAAGATACTGCTGCTCTAAAATCTTCTTGAATTCATCCGCGTACACAGGCTGCAGCTCGTCAAGTGCCCTCAATACAGCATTCCATTCAGCATCAGAAAGATACCGCAGATGATGAGCCTCAATATTTGGTTCATAAGGCATCGGGTACGGCAAAACCACATCGATATTATTAAGGGTTAGTCTGGCCAGGTCATCCTCAGACAGTTCAAAAAATCTCCTGTAATGAGAAAGTCCGAAATATTCTTCTGCTAAAGAATCTTTCTTCCTGATCCGGTTCTTCCACATCCAGTAAAGACCGGTAAGTTCAGAATAGTTCCCATTTTTCAAGGAAATGTGATCTCCGCTGTTGTCCTGCAGACTGGCCACCTGTTTTGCTGCAGCAGCCGCTCCTACCTGAAGCCTCTTCACGTAATCCGGATCCTGATACTGAGTTCTGAGAGCTTTGTCCTTCTCATGGCACATCTTGAAAATGTGAATTTCCGGCTTCCTATTCCCAGGCACGTATGCAGCTAACGGCATGAAAATCCCCTTTTTTACGAATGCAAGCTCCTGCATTTTTGCCCATCTCAGAGAATCAAGCCGTACATAGTTATGAAGCCCTGCTTCATCAAGATTTCTTTCGATAGCAGCCATCACTATTTCGGGAGTAGCGATAAGTACGAGAAAATTCCCTTTTTCAGAATCTATGCGATCTGCCGCAAACTCCAGAAGCTCCCTTACCGGAAGTTTTCCAAGCAATGATGCATTGCTGCCCCGCTGCGTAACCAGAAAACATTCGACAACTGCATCCGGCTGTAAAATTTTAATTGCATTATATGCCCCAAGAGCTATCCCCTGAGCACCATAAATTACTATCCTCATACTGCTATTCATAATTTTTATAGTGAGACAGCATAGTCTCTCTCCCTACTACTACCATGAACAATGGCCGAAACAAAGAACATCTGATTATTAAAAAAACTATGGTTGATATTTGCGTGTGTAATTTGCTTCACTCCGAAAAGACTTCTTTAACGACCGATATCAGATTCTTATGAAATATATCCATGGTAAAACATCTGTTATAAATCTCTCTGGCTCGGTCTCCCATCTCAGCGAGTTGATCTTGGTGTAAAATACACCACCGTATCTTTTCAGCAAGTGCGGTCGGATCTTCTGACCTAAAAACAAGACTGTCTATCTCATTCGTTATATAATCAGATATTCCTGCAGCATCGGATACAATTGACACGACATGATGCTGCATGGCCTCTCCCGCTGTAAGCGACATCGTATCAACTCTGGATGGGACGATCAATACATCGAGACTGTCGAATATCTTGTTTACCTTTTCTCGCGAAACCGGGGGAATAAAAGATACCGTTCCAGCAAGTGAAACTGATCTTTCTTTTAAATCTAAGGCAAACGCCGAATTCTGATTTCCAATGATGCTTATATGTATTTTAGAAAGTTCTTTGGTAGAGAGTTCTTTTAATGCCTCAATCAAAATATCCTGGCCTTTATACCGCTGAACATTTGCAATCACAGCAAATTCAAGAATCTTATTTCTTTTTCTCCTATGAACCGGTACATCCTGAATCCCATACAGAAGCTGTCTGGCCTTAACTCCATATACATATTTTTCAACAGCATCGCCGGCTATTTTCCCGGCAGCATAGACGTATAGATTATCCTTCGGAATATTCTCAAGAATTTCCTTATCAAGATTTTCATAAAAAATACCCGGGTCATGCAGCCACCATAGATACTTCACATCCATGTCCCGGTCATACAGGAAGTAATAGTACATAAGGGAGTTGCAGATCACCATGCGAAAACCATGTAACCAGCAGATCTCTTTTGCTGTCCGAAGTTCCAGATTCGGATCGACAATAACCGGTATCCTGTTCTGGGCATACCTTTCTCTCAGGGGGCCATCTTCCCAAGCTGCTACCAACACACTATAACCGGACTCTTTAAGGCATAACACGGCATTATAGAGCGCTAACGAAGCACCATTCAGGTTCAAATCATAGGACATCGCAATAATGGCATCCGCTTTATTAAAAAGATCAATTGAAGTATCGAATTCCCGTTCCGATGAGAAAAAACAAACTGGAAGTTTTTTCTTTATAAGCTCAGGATGTCTGAATAGTTGTGCGCAGGCAATAATCCGCCCGTCTGGCACTCCCAAATTGATAAGCTGTGAACGAATTTCCTTTTCGTGAACACTGAGAACTACAATCCTATCAAATTGCAGTTTCACAGCTTTATCCGGCGTCACAACGACGTGTCCGTCAATTATCGTCCCGGTCTTTGATCTGTCATTATCGACGAGTGCTACGATATTTTCAGGATCAAACCATTTGATGTATTTTCGATAATAATCGCCGGTTCCAAAGAGTAATAATTTCATTCTTTCAGCATTATTTTTATTATCATCCTGCAAAAACTGAGTACTCATTTATTCTTCGATCCTTAAATATCTTCATGACCTCCGGCATTTTCTCAGCACCTACCGCAATTACCAGATGATTTTCTTTTAGATACTGATTAAGTCCTTCAGGAGAAATAATTTTTACTCCCTCAAGATATGTTCCTGCCTTTAATGGATTTCCATCCGCAAAGTACTTGATCCTGCCGCCGTATTTCTTAATTGCTGCTCTTCCGATATTTCCGGCACCATATATGATCAGATTACCCTCCTCAGGAATTTTTACAATCGGAAGAATCTCTTTGCTACATGATAACAGTTGATCCTTTACTGCATCAAATTCTGCATCACCATCACTTAACATTCCTGTAAGCAGTGGAAGAATACTGTCATTATGATTTTTAAGGCTGTCAATCAAGAAATCAAAATATTTTTTTCTCAGCTTAAATCTCTGCTTTCTGACTGTATCTGATTTTGTGGCAGTTAAACTTTCCTTCTGGTCTCTGTATAAGTACAAAACCCGATTGATATAATCGATCTTACCATAATGTTCAAGAATTCTAATCCAGTAGTCATAATCTTCCACGCAGAACATACTAGTATCATATTCCCCTACTTCGCTGATCACTTCATGTCTGTACATAAAACATGCACCTACAGAATCACTCACATAGATAAAATGAGGATCATACGAAATCGTAAGTCCGGTCTTTTGATCATTCTCATCGATAAAACAGATGGAAGCGCATACCATGATGCTGTCACGGTGAGATTCGAGATAATCGTGCATTTCCTTTAGGGCTTCCGGAAGATACAGATTATCATCGGATGTCCACGTAAGATACCTTCCCTTCGCCTCCCGGAAACCAATATTCAGAGACTCAGGGAGCTTCTTATTGATCGGATTTGATATGACACGTATTCTCTTATCCCTGGCTTCATACTCTCTCGCAATCTGCAGGGTATGGTCAGAGGAGCAGTCATTTACGATAATCAGCTCCCAGTCCTGATAGGTCTGGTCAAGAATACTGTCTATAGATTTTTTAATAAATTTTTCTCCATTATATGTAGGGAGAACGATAGATATCTCCGGCATTACTTAACCTTTCCAATCCACGCATAGAACAGGCCATCTGATGGCTTTTCATAACTGATGTCTTTTATCACTTTTACTTCTGAGCAGAACTCACTCATTATTTCTGAGAGCTCCTTCTCGTCAAACCACTGTTGCCACGTTCCTATTTCCATCCTGCCAAGTTTTTCTTTGTTTTTATCTATAACGGCAACAACTCCACCATGCTTTGTAACTCTGCACAGCTCTCTGATTGCTGACCAGATATCGATCGCATGTTCAAGCGCCTCACAGGTATAGGATATGTCAAAATGATCTGACTTAAATGGAATGGAGCATAATGTCCCTTCAGACTTATGGATTTTGTCACTTTTGATATAGCTCATCACCTTATCGGAGATATCCACTCCATAAAGCTCACAGTCTGGCATGTCTCTCAGCAGTCCATTTAAGTATCCGCCTTTGCCACATCCCACATCTAAAACTTTAAGATGTCCGCTGCTGCTTTTGACCAAATTCAGTATGGTCTGGTATCTTCCGTCATCATCGCTATAGCTTATCTTATATTCCGGAGCCAAAATATCAAACTCTGCTTTATTTTTCCAGTAAAGTGCATCCAGAAAATACTTCACTGTCCATGAATTCTCGTCGTATGCAAAATAAGTATTGATTTCGCCCGGGAACTTCTCATTTTGATAGCTCCCGGACCATCCGCCATCTTTATTCTGAAGCGAAAGTGCAGACTCAAAGGACCTGTTTCCCCGCTCTACGTTCCCAAGCTTATACCATATAACTGCCTGCTGAAATAAACCGGTTGTGCAGATCCAGTGAGCATTTTTATAGGCAGGGACAAAGCCGACCTCGTCCTGCAGCATCCCGGAAACCTTCATCGCTTCCTCTGCAAGCTCACATTTTCCAAGATCCACAAGCGCCTCGATCACATAAGACCAGAAATGGGAAAGCATACCAAACTGAAGAATCTCTTCCTTCCTATTCGTCGTATAAAAGGTAAGTATTTTTTTTGCTTTTTCTATAAAGTCATTTTTTCCATAGATTTTGCCGGCTTCTATGATGGGTTCAAGACAGTATAGATGGGTCATGTCATCGCAGTCATGATTCTTCCCCCAGTCCTCTTCCGACGGCGTCGTAAGTCTCTCTTCCTCAGACATGTTGGAGAGGATCCAGCTGCATCCTGAAATAATATGCCGGTCAAGTTCATCAAGTGAATACAAAAAAGGCAGGTTTTGCTGTAAGATTGCCTTTCTTATTGCGACAAGGCCCTTTAGAATCTGTCCGCTGTCGAATACATAGGGTGCCTTCCCCTCCGGGTCATACCATGATCCATCCTCCTTCTGAATCTGTACAAGCCATCTCCCGTAAGATGCTGCTAAATCCCTGTAGCCCCATTGGAGAAGTGTCGGAATAAAGTATCCTGTCACCTCCGGATAAGAAACCGGATTCCCTGTTGAGACAATGATTCCTTCTCCATCGATACTATGATTCTTGATCCACTCTATCGCACTGCGATACGATCCGATATAATCCGGCCTCGCAATGATACGTTCACGAATCAGTTTCTGCCCTATATCTGAAAATTTCACAAAAATTATATGGTCTCTCGAAAGCTGTTCAGCGATCTCCCTTTCTGCAGCTGAGCCCGGGTTCACGCAGATCACGACCTGATGGTGTCCGTCGCCTGAAATTTCAGACAGATCGTTTTTTATCTCGCCGTACGCTTTAACGGGTATATCCATTACGCTCGTTATGTCGGGATTCGATGCGACAAAATATTCAATGTGATCCGTTCCGAGGAGATCAGCCGCAAGACGTCCAAAATGCCCGGCACCGTATAAGATATATTTCATTTATCCACTCCTATTTTTCTGATAAGTATGTTGAAATGTCCTGCCTCATTTATCTTTGCAAAAACGAGTTTATCATTATCAAAAAAAACAATCCACACTACGCTTTTCCTCATCGGTAAAATAGTGGTATGCATAAAAACTATACTCGCAAAATGGCGTCAAAACTATATCTCCCATTCTCTAGATCTCCTCCTTTCCGTGTGTAACTATCTTCCCTACGGCACCCCGGCTCCGAATACGAGATATTTATCCATTGCACTGGAGGTGCCCGCAGATTATTTTTCGCCTATGGTACAAATCAAATACCCTTGTCCGAAATCATCCCTGTTGTTTTCAGAAAACCATTTTTCCAGTGCTGTCCTCAGGTAATGGTCTTTGGGAAGAAATGTAAAAGAATCTTCGATTCCGATGGAATACTCTCTTACATTATGATAACCGGCCTCCATAAATTCTTTTATCATCGTATGCTGAGGCATTTCCAATCCATATTCCCAGTCACCATTCTGTTCCTGTAGCAACTTTCCTGCACGATACGCAATCGAACCTGCATTGGGTATCATGGAAACCATAGTTCTGCCGACGGACTTCCATAATTTAAGCATTTCAACTCTCTCATCCTGTGAAAAATGCTCAAGCAGGCCGGCCTGAAAAACGACATCAAATGCATTATCCAAAAACGGAAGCTTTTTCCTTGCATCGGCAAGCTTGGTTTCCACCCTCAGATTCAGTTCTCCGGCTGCCCGGTTCAGCAAATCGATACTGGACTTTGAAAAGTCGAGTGCAGTACAGATTCTGCCGTTCTTTGCCAGATGAAGTGTACTCGATCCGCTTCCGCAGCCAATCTCCAGAACTTTGTCATTAGGCTTGGTAATCTTTAAAATTTCCTCGCTCCATGATTTTCTTCTTCCGGAATTGACATCCTGAATAATATTCTTCAATAACTCTTCGTTATAGATACTGCCCCATTCGTCCGCATCCAATGCCTTTGTAGTATTTAAAGATACAATATGCGAATATAAGCAGAAATGACAGTATCCGGAATCGATCAATTTTTCGGAAATTTCATGCTTATATTTCCTAGGTGTAATCAGGAAAAAAACATCATCCTTGTTTTCCGAAGCCAAATCCTCAAGTTTATAGATCCGACAGCCATTCAGACTGCCCACCTTAGTCTGATCTACAAACCCAGATACATGATTCTGGCCGATATCCTGAAGAGCACGAATTCCTTCTCTTCCTGCTCCGTAAATGAACAATTTCATACTAACCTCCAGTTCCGTCAAGGCCGGATGCGGGTTCCTTTTTAGGCTTTCCTCCCGGATCCGTTACGTTTCTCAAAGCTCCTCTTTTTGAAGAATGTCGGTTATTCTTTCCGATGCAAGTCCGCAACCGTATGGATTGGATGCATAAGCCATCGCATATTCTTCCTCATCGTCGAGCAGTCTGCAAACTCCGAATAAATCGTATTTTCATTCGTTCTCACCAGTGTTAGAGTTCCGGTAACAATTCTCACCCCCGGCCTCTCCGTAGTATCTCGCATCACAAGAACCATCTAGGCTAGGCTCGATGTTTCTTCTTGAATTCCCTCGCTGTCGGTAAAAATCATATAGCTATGCGCAATGAAATTGTGAAAATCAATCACGTCAAACGTTTCAGTCAGATGAATCCTGTCGCCTCCCCGGAATATTTCGTCAACCGCCTTCCAGATAAGCGGATTCATATGGATTGGATAAATCGCCTTGACATTAGGATATTCATTCAGGATTCTTCGAACCGCACGGAACAAACGATGCATCGGCTCACTAAAATTCTCCCTTCGGTTGGCAGTAATAAGAATGAGCCGGTCACCGGCTGTCCAATCAAGCTCGGGATGGAAATAATCCCTCTACAGTGGTTTTCGGAGCATTAATCGCCATATTGTCTGTAACAAAAGTCATTTTTGCTTTCTTGCCTTCTTTTATCAGGTTCTGCTTCTCCATTTCTGACGAGGAAAAATGGAATCGACAGATGATATTTGCCGCCTGATGGTTGAATTTCTCCGGATAAAGAGAATAGATATCATAAGCGCGAATTCCCGCTTTTACATGACCCACCAGGATCTTCAGGTAGTAGCAGGCCAGTGCCGTCATAAAAAGGGGGGGTAGTCGAAGTATCCCCACGCACTAGGACCAGATCCTGCTTTTCCTCCGTTATCACAGTTTGGATTCCATCCGAAGCTCATGGTTTTTTACACAAGTATAAGGTTCTGCTTTCCGCTGGTATAGACGGAGCACAATCCACGATCTCAAAGTTTCTTCTCAGTGCCTTTTCGAAATTGTCTTTGGTATACCAGTCAAAGCGTTCTGTTCTAAAATCCGATAAATATACATCCTGTTTATCCACAAATTCAACGATCACATACTTTTGGGAAAAGGCCTTCAATTGCTTGACAATTTCATCAAAGGTCATTTGCCAGCGGAATGCCAGATGATGGACTATCGCAAGCGCCAACACGAGATCGGTTCGCAGACGCCTCCGCGCTCCGCCGATCCATGGCATCACTCCCAAGGATTCATCAATCGGCATATCCCTGTAATAGGATAAAGACGGCGTGCAAAAAGACATATATACCGGCACGACATTTTTATAATCGCCGCAGCTTGCCTGATGCCAAACAAAATCCAAACAGTTTTCGTCCATATCCATAATAATGGAATACTGTATTCTGTCATGATAATAACTGCCGTACCAGCCCATGTTTCCCGCTACATCAAGAATCGTGTTCGGCTGGATCTCTTCAATCCACTTCATAACATTGCTCATCTTGGCGGTCCAGCTCTCTTTCTTTTCAGACAGCTTCCATTCGTCATCCTGATAGCCGTCCCAAGACGTCACAAGAGTATAATCCTTGAAATGTTCCAAGAAAGCCCGGCATTTCTGAAGGAATACAGACACATCTTCTTTATGATTTATCCGAAGGGCACAGGAAATCAAGGCCATAAAATCATGAATTTCATCTGTCCTGAGATAACCCTGTACATCTTCCAAGGAATATCGTATCCCCGAATTTTTCAAACAGGCGTAGCCCTTATTGATCTGCCCTCTTTTCATAAGTACCAGCGGAATAAAATGACAATCCAGAAATTCAATCGCAACATCGGATTGCATAAATCCGGTCGCGATAGCCCCAAAGTCCAAAAAAAGGAAATGCCCATCGTGAACGGTAGCATTTAAATGATGTCCATCCGCCAACGACAAGGATGCTGCATTAAGCTTTTCCATAAAACTCAGCATATACAATACATACTGCTCAAACATTTTGGGCGTCCATTCATAGCAGTATGTAATCGGCTCAATATACTGATGCTCCAAAAGCAGAGCACAGGGGAGCTTCCACTCATTCTCGATCCGTTCCGTACGAACAACCCACTCTCCCAATAGCCCAGCTGTTTTGCATCTTTCCAGTACCTGAAGGTATTTTTCCTCATTGCCGCCAAATACCATTCGAAAAATACGTTTTTCCTCTTGCATAAGCGCAAGCTGAGACGCTTCATCGAAAGATTTGCATGCCTTGAAACCGGATGGTAGCTCGATCTCTCCGGATACCCGCCCCGGGATGTCGCCAATAATCGAAACCAGATCTTTATTAAAATCCCTTCCGGCGACAAACCCACGTCCCGTTAACTGCGTTGCAATCTCCTCATAAATACGTATGCTTCCGACGGAAATAATGATCTTACTTGTTAATCCATCTACTTCCGGGATCTCTTCGGGAGAAATCACTTTATAATCTCCAACGAATGAACCCCACTTATTGGGATCATTATCTGTAATGGTAATAATTTCATGTCCCTGCCCTTCTAACTGCGAAATTAATGGCATGGCATTTTTTCCAGCTCCAAAAATAATGTATTTCATACTGATATCCTCCTTCTAACTTGTTTTTTTATTTAACCGTCCCGCTCCAAGCAGAGAATACTCCGTGTTTTCCGTTATATGGCAAATCCTCGTCAACCGTTACGTTGCCGCAGTATTGCATCATGATATTTTGTAATTCTTCCGTTGAAAACCACTGTTCCCATTCGCAAATTTCCATTTCTCCTAGCGCAGATTTATTTTTATCGACTATCAGTATCCTGCCGCCGGCTTTACGACATGTGCGAGTTCTCTCACAGAACTTTCCATATCGACACAATGCTCCAATGCTTCACATGCATACGCCAAGTCAAATGTATAATCAGAATGGTGATATCCTCGATCGTTCTAAAACGGCTCGTCATGTCGACAAGCTCAATATCCGGTTTTCCCTTGGCAGTGGAATCACAGAGTGAAGAAATCCACATGGCATCAAATTGATGCGCTATTCCTTATTCAAAAACCTTGGTATTCTCTACGCCAAACCCGTAAGTCCATCATGTGCTTCACCGGCTGTCATAAATTCCTTTACTTCCAGAAGCTAACGGAGTCTTCGCCTTCTCGAATCAGGCATGCCTGATTCTGAATAGGTTCGTTTAACTATATCCTTATATTTATCACTATTTGCATAAAGAAACCCTACCAGCATACCACCGTATTCTGCCAAAACAGAAACGACTTCGTCCCGCATGATCTGAAACCCCTTCTCCAGATCATCGATGGGGAATCTTTGTGTAATGATTTCTCGGGTTTTATTTTCCCTTCCCCCAGCAGTCTGCGCACACAGTGCCAGTCATCAGTTTTCTCCCCAGTAAACGAGGAATTCCAGGTTCCGGTGACTGTCAATTAATTCCGGAGAATCTTCCAGTACATATCTCTCGAAAGTTGCATGTCTGCAGAAGGATTCCCGACCAGTACAACGTGGCCCAGCACAGTTGCTGCGTCTATGGCCTGTACCACCGTCTCATTCCTGCCGACGCATTCGAAGACAATGTCCGCCCCGACGCCATCCGTCCTGTCAGAAATCCATCGTTCAAAACCATCTTGATTCTCTTGTGCATCGCCACACTCATCGGCTCCAGCATCGCCGCCGCTTCCATAGATACTGAATCAGGAATTTCCAGCAGATTGACGGCCGGTACACGCACCAACTCCGCAAAGCCCCCGTCACAGTGCGATCCCAGATAATTATAATGCCAGCAGAGTCACAAGGCAATGTGGTTCTTTCTGACGAACCGCTCATCCCAAAGAAACTTCATTATATGTGGCTTGGAAAAAAGCCATTGCCGAATAATTTAAAAAACGTATTGAAAGTTGGAAGAAGTATTGTTCAGATTATGAAGTTATCGAGTGGAATGAAGATAATTATGATTTAGGAAAGCATCCATATATGAAGCAGGCATGTGAAGCAGGCATGTGAAGCAGGGGAATACGGTTTCGTCCCGGATTATGCGAGGATAGATATCCTTTATAACGAGGGAGGGTTCTATCTGGAATTCATCAGTTCCTCCAGTTTTGACACTTCAGCATCATTGCGGTCCTTTATCCTGCTTACAACCGAGAGTGTGGTAGTTTTTCTTTAGAGACGTCCAATAGCCAATGTTAACTTAATAACATTGCACTTAGGCTGGAACTCTTTTTTATTAAAAAGAGGCTTAAAGTGTGCAAATGTAAACTAGTAATATTGTGCAAAGTATACATATGCACAAAATAATGTTGACGTAAATAATCCACAATGCTATTATAAAAAACGGATAGAATATAAAGAAACTCTTAAAATCACGGATATAAATGGGATTTTGGTTAGAAAAAAGTAGTGTGCAAATGTAAACTACATAACTTAAATAAAGGACTGGAGTGGGAAGATGAAAACTTATGATGTAATTGCACTAGGCGAGTTATTAATTGATTTTACTGAGAACGGAATGAGCAATCAGGGGAATCCTATGTTTGAGGCAAATCCAGGTGGTGCACCATGTAATGTGTTGGCTATGTTGTCAAAGCTGGGGCACAAGACGGGATTTATCGGAAAAGTAGGAGATGATTATTTTGGAAGCCTGCTAAAAAAGGCAATCGAGGAAACAGGCATAGATTCTAGATATCTGTATAGAGATGAAAACGTTAATACGACGTTAGCTTTGGTTCACACATATGAAGATGGAGAACGGGATTTCTCTTTCTATAGAGAACCGGGAGCTGACATGATGCTCAAAGAGAGTGAAATCGATGAAGAATGCATAAAGAATGCGAGAATATTTCATTTTGGAACACTTTCTATGACACATGAAGGGGTTCGAGCCGCAACGAAGAAAGCTGTTGAAATAGCTGAAAAAAACAATGTATTGATTTCTTTTGATCCAAACTTAAGACCGCCGCTTTGGAAAGATTTAGAAGATGCGAGGAAAGCAGTTATATACGGACTTGAACACACACAGATTTTGAAAATCTCAGATAACGAGATTCAGTTCTTGACGGGCGAGAGCGACTATACGAAGGGAGTTGCCTGGATTACAGAGAGATATGATATTCCTTTGATACTGGTTTCAATGGGAAAGGAAGGCAGTCGAGCTTATTACAAAGGAAAGATGGTAGAAGAGCCGACGTTTTCTCAGGATAAAACGATAGAAACAACCGGAGCCGGAGATACTTTTTGCGCATGTGCATTGCATTATGTATTAGAGAAGGGGTTAGAGAGTTTTGATGAAGATTCACTTCGAGAAATGCTGACATTTGCAAATGCAGCGGCATGTATTGTAACAACTAGAAGAGGCGCGCTTAGAGTAATGCCGGAAGTTTCTGAGATTAAGGAGCTGGTCGAGAAAGGAGGTAGGGCGGTTTCTTAAGGGGGCAAACAGACAGCAGGAGTATGATTAGAAAATAGAGGGAAGTGACAAATGAATAAGAAGTTAAGAGGAAAGGTGTCTGCGACATTAGCAGTGGCATTCTGTTTAGGCTGTCTCACCGCGTGTGGCCAGAGTAAGAGTGCGTTTAGTGCTTCTTATGAGAATAACCAGAGTTTGGGAGAGAATATGAAGAATTATTCACTGTTTCCAACGACAGATACCAGCTTCGTCGGAGATCCGATGCCATATTATGAAGATGGCAAATTTCACGTGTTTTATCTCGAAGATTTGAGAGATGGAACAGTAGGTTATCATCCTTGGTCACTGTTCGATACCAGTGATTTCACAGATTACAAGTATAAAGGAAAAGTGATTCCTTTCGGTGATGATATCAAAGACCAGGATATTGCTTTAGGAACAGGTTCGGTTATAAAGGCAAAAGATGGAACCTATCATGCTTTTTACACGGGACATAATGATACGTATGAACCAAAGGAAGCTATCATGCATGCCACCAGCAAGAATATGAAGGACTGGAAGAAGATGCCGGATGATACTTTCTATGCTGGAGACAATTACTCAAAGAATGACTTTAGAGATCCATATGTACTTTATGACAAGGAAGAAGATCAGTATTGGATGCTCATTTCTACTCGAAATGAAAAAACTGGTGTAATTGCAAAGTATACATCAAAGGATCTAAAGACATGGACAGATGGAGGTGTGTTATTTGAAAATGACATGGACTCAGATTCAAATCTCGAGTGCTCATCGCTGATTAAATATAAGGGGAAGTGGTATTTGGCTTTCTCAGATCAGTGGCCTAATAAGCAGGTGCATTATAGAGTGAGTGATAAGAAATCTGGTCCTTTCGAGATTCCGAAAGATGAGACTTTTGATGGAAATGGCTTCTATGCGGGACGTTTAGAGAGCGATGGGGATAGCCTCTATGTATTTGGATGGAATCCTACAAAGAATCAGCATGTGGATTCAGAAGAATATAATTGGGGCGGAAACCTGGTAGTGCATCAGTTAAAACAGGATAGCAAGGGAGATTTACATCCTATATTAAATGAGAAGATTGAGAAGAAGCTTAGTAAGAAGCTGGATGTGACTCCGGTTCTCAAGACAAAGACAGTAAAGATGGACGAGAACGATTATACATTCTCTGGTGATGAGTATGAGATAGTTAAATATCCTAAGCTTCTCGGAAGCTACAGAATCGAATCTACTATTTCAAATTATAAGAAGAATGAGCGCTTTGGTATGGCTTTCGATATGAACGATGACGGAACTGGAAATTTGAATATCGTGTTTGATGTAAAGAATAACAAGATCGAATTTTTTAACACAAACGAGATATTCAAAGAGGATCCACAGTCCAGTATCGATTTCGACTTTAAGAATGAAAGCGATTTGAAATTAAAGATGCTCGTGTCAGACGGAGTTACAAGTTTGTATGTAAATGACAAATGCGCGTTTACAGCTAGAATGTACCAGTCACAGGGTACAGAATGGGGATTCTTTGGAATCAAATCAAAGTACGAGTTAAAGGACGTAAATATTTATAAGTAAGGGGGACATATATGAAGGGAAAGAATGCGGCCCTGTCTATGAAAGTGAAAGTGGGGATAGCAATTTCCGCGGTCGCTATCACAGCAGGTGGTGTAGGAACCGCAGAACTGATAACGCACAGTGGGCATAGAGCTATCGCTAGCATTTCGCCATTGTGGCCAGCTAGTTTTTCGAGTGAGAAGTATCAAGAACCAGAATTTAAAGATAGTCCAAGCCGCGAGAACAAGGCTTTTAATGTAGCTGACTTCGGAGAGCAGGGAAGTAATGGTTGGTTCTATAGATACGGTAAGTCAGAGAAGCCGAGTGCTTCAAAGCAGATTACTGAATTCGATGGTGAGAAGTATCACGAAATTGGTGTAGAAGGTTTGGAAATGAAGAAGGACTACCTCCAGCCGGGACAGAAGGAAGCCGCAATTCTCGAATGGAGAGCTGCGAAAAAAGGGAAGGTTAATCTAAAGGTTGCCTATGTAAAGAGTGTAAATGGTGACAAGAATCCTACATATCCGGATGGATTGACAGTTTCTATTTATAAGGGAGATAAGCTCCTCGAGAATCATCCTGTAGATGTCAAGACTGATTCGGAAGTTTTAATGGAGACGGAACTCAGCAAGATTCCTGTAAAGAAGCATGAGAGTATCTACTTTGTAATCGATGCAAAGGCAAACAACGCATATGATGGAGGTTTACTCTATGCAGCAGTTCTCGATGATAAATTTAAGGAAGCTGCACCAGGAGTAGATCATGCGAGAAAGAATAATAATGCAAACTTCCGAGATGATTTTGGAAAGCAGGGCCATAACGGTTGGTATTACATGTGTGGTAAGGATGTAGTTGATAGTAAGGTAGCTTCGTTTAAAGCAAAAGACAACTACATGAATTACACTTCACCAGGACTCGAGATCGGCAAGGGATTTATTCATCCAGCGATAAATGATAAAGCTGTTATCACTTGGAAGCCAAAGAATGCAGGTAATATCGAGATTCGTGGAAACTACGAGAAGTTTGAACAGCATGATGGCAATCCTGACTGGCCAGATGGTGTTAATTTTTCAATTTACAAGAACAGTAAGAAGATATTTACTCGTGACGTTGCAGCAAAGACAAAAGGAAATAACAAGGTAGACTTCAGAGAGAAGAATATCAGTGTTACAAAGAATGATAATATCTATTTTGTCGTAGATGCAAAGGGAAATTCTTCATATGATGGTGGAGCCTTAGATGTTTCTATACTCGATAGAAATGGTCTCACAAATGAAGACTCAGTCGCAGTCGATGAGTCCGAGACACGTCAGAATTTTGCAAATGTTAAAGACGACTTTGGCGAACAGGGAAATAATGGCTGGTTCTTCCAGGAAGGTTATGGAGACAACCCATTTGATACTTACAATATGAATAACTACGTAAAGGATGACAAATATGTAGATGATTCATATTTAGAGATTAAGAGAGATTTCGTAAATACAGGTTCAGGACAGAAATCGGCTGTAGTAAAATGGAGAGTCGCTCAGGATGGAACAATTGCAATCGATTCTTCCTACACGAAGCTAAAGAACAAAGACAAGAATCCAAGCTGGCCAGATGGTACTAGGGTAAGTATATTCCATAATAGTACTAAACTCGTTAGCCAGGATTTCGCACCAGATAGACATAAGGAAGTCACAAAAAGCTTAGATGTTTCAAGTGTAGACGTAAAGCGCGGTGATTATATTTCTATGGTGGTAAATGGAAAAGAAAACAACGCTTACGATGGCGGAAAGTATACTTTTGCTATCAGATCACTCAGTGGAATCGTAGGTCCTACAGAAAAAGATGTTGTAATTCCAAATGATGATGCCAGAACAAATAATGCTTCTGTGATTACTGATTTTGGAGAGCAGGGAAAGAATGGATGGTTCTATCAGTATGGTTACTACACAGATCCTTTCTGTGCAGTGAATGTAGCAAATTATGAACCTGAGGATAAATATGTTACTAAGGATGGAATTGAAATCAAGAGAGATTTCATCATGCCATCGACAAAAGATAAGTCAGCAAATGTTAAGTGGAAGGTAGCGAAGGACGGGAAGATCAATGTGTTCTTGAACTACACAAAACTAAAGAACGAAGATAAGAATCCAAGCTGGCCGGATGGTGTTGATGTTACACTGTTACACAATGGAAAAGTTCTAAAGTATGAAGGATTTGAACCTGATGTAAATAACGAAGTTTCAAAAGACATGTCGGTGTCTAATCTTTCTGTAAAGAAGGGCGATTTTATCACGATGATTGTAAATGGTAGAAATAATACCGCTTACGATGGTGGTAAGTATGCATTTAGTATTGAAGATGCAAATGTGGTTCGTGTAGACAAGGTAAACAAATCTGGAGTAAATGAAGCAAATCTCTCATCTGACTTTGGTGAACAGGGATCAAACGGTTGGTATTACTGTGAAGGCGCAAATCCGGATAAAGCAGAGGTTCTACAGACGAAAACAGCCGATAAATCAGGATATTTGTCTGTAAAAGATAATGGACTTGAAATCAAGAGAGATTTCGTACAGCCAGGCGTAAAGAAGCATGCGATGTATCAGTGGGTTGTCGCAGCAAATGGAACGGTTAATATCGATGGAGAATATGTGAAGTTTGGACATCAGGATGGAAATCCATCATGGCCGGATGGAACAAAAGTAATCGTATCAAAGAACAGTAAGGTTCTCCTGGACAAAGATGTTCATGTAAAAGCGGGCGACGGCAATGACACAAAACTAAAGATTGATATCGATGAGTTATCAGTAAAGAAGGGCGATATCTTAACTTTTGAAATTGGTGCAAGAGAAAACAACGCTTGGGACGGCGGAAGGCTTCAGGTGAAGATCAAGGATTCTGAATCTAAGGGACCTGAAATCAAACCAGATACAGATAACGAAGCAAACTTGTTTGAAGACTTTGGAGAACAGGGTCACAAGGGCTGGTATTATGGATCATGTGAATGGGATAGCAAGAATTTCGAGCTTCTCAAATATGATGAGAAGAACGAATGCTACAAAGGTAAAGGAAAGCCAGAATTAAAGAAAGACTTCGTAGAACCTGATTCCGGCTTGAATGCTGCTTACAAGTGGATTGCGGGCGAAGATGGAAAGATCAGGATAGATGGAGAGTACACTAAATTTGCGAATGATGCAGATCCAAATGCAAATGGTGTATGCCTCAGAATCTTCCATAACGGAGCTGAGAAGAAGTGGATCGGAGATGGTCTAAATCATGGCGGCATTAAAGAAGATGTAACAGTGAAATTTGATCAGATTCTCGATGTAAAGAGAGGCGATGAAATCATCTTTGCTGTAAACTCTGAAGCTAATGACAGTTATGATGGTGGTAAGCTCCAGATAAAGATCAATCCGTATAAAGCGCCGGAGATACCAGAGCCAGAGGACGGTGATAATGTAGCAAATTTAAAGAAAGATTTCGGACCGCAGGGTTCAAATGGCTGGTATTTCGGTTCATGCGAATGGGATAGCAAAGATTTCCTGCTGATCGATTATAACCAGGATGAGGACAGATATTTTAGTAACGGAAAACCTGAGTTAAAGAGGGATTTCGTAGAACCGGGAGCCTTCAGAAATGCTGCTTATAAGTGGGTAGTAAAGAAGGATGGAAAGATCAAGATAGACGGTAAATACACTAAGTTCTCAAATGATGCAGATCCAAATGCAAATGGTGTATGCCTGAGAATCTTCCATAATGGAGTAGAAAAGAGATGGATAGGCGATGGCCTGAACCATGGTGGAATTAAAGATGAAGTTACAGTAACCTTTGATCAGTATCTCGATGTTAAAAAAGGCGATGAGATTCTGTTTGCTGTAAATGGTGAAGGAAATGACGCATGGGATGGCGGTAGACTGGAAGTTGATATTACTCCTGCAGATTAGATTTGAAATTTAGACATAAAAAAACAGGTTAGATGCAAAGATACGCATCTGACCTGTTTTTTTAATACGAAGAACTATTTGTCACCGGTTGATTTTCTAAATATTACGTCTGTGTTTACATATGTAGTTGAGTTCGGGATGTCTGGGTACTTAACTCGACTCAGTAATATTTCAGTTGCCATATATCCCATCTGCTTTCCGTAAATAGTAACTGTGGTGAGCGCTGGATCGATGATGTCTGACTCGTTAGAGTTATCAAATCCTGCGATTTTAATGTCTCGTGGAATCTGGTATCCGAGTTGGCGCAGAGCCTTTATCGTACAGATTGCGAGGTAATCGTTTGCACAAACGAAAGCGTCTGGCAACGCTTTGAGTGATTTGATCTGTTCTGATAACCATAGGGCGTCATTATAAGGAGATTTATCATCAGCTAGGATCGAATAATCTTTGTAATCTCTTACTTTGTGAGCCTTCATGGCTGCCTGGTATGCTTTCCATCTTTCGTAAAAAGATTGGCAGTGCATGTTATCTCCGACGAAACCTATTTTCTCGCATCCAGACTCAAAGAGGTGCTGCATTATTTCGCTAACGCTGTTTGTGTTCTCCATCAACATCAGTGATGTAGGAAGTTTTTCGTTGTTTACGTTTGCGAACGAATCGATAAATAGTATTGGTATATTCTGAGAACAGATGAATTCTGTATAGCGTTTATCGAATAGCTCTGTACATAGAATAGCCGTAGTTTTCTCCAAGGAGAAATTCTCAGGAAAAGTTAGTGAGGATATCACGTCATCTCTTAAGATGTAGATGATAAGTCGATATCCCAGCATGCTGATCTTTTTCTGGAAAGAATCGATAAGAGCGCTGGTTAGTGGCTGAGAATTCGGCACTGTTTTTGTAAACAGAGCGATTTCTCTAGTAGAAGTGGCCATAGGTGAGCTGAGCCCCGCCTGCAATATCGGAAACTGTTTGTATCCCATTTCAGCAGCTTTTTTGAATATTATATTTTTGGTTTCTGGTGCTACATTGCCTGTATTGTTGATGGCTTTAGAAATGGTATTTCTGGATAAGTGAAGCTCATCAGCAATGTCTTGTATGGTAACTTTTTTTGCCATAATTGATCCATCCTTTGGATATATTTATAAAAGTGTGTAAACTAACTCATATCTGTAAAAAAGTATATCATAATAAAAAATAGTAATCAAAAGTAAAATCGAATGTGTGCAAAAGTTTACATAAACACCATCGTTTTTGCAAAAATCACCATTCAAACACTAAAAATCGAAGAAAAAGGTGCAAATGCACACTTATAAAGAGAGGAAATGTGTATTTTTAATATTGACATATGAGCGCACAGATGGTAATATATGACCATAAACGAAGTGTCGTTTGTAAGGCTAAATGTAAGAAATGCACAATAACGGGGGAGGAAAAAGAGTTGGCACAGCATCAGAAGGCGAGCTCAAAACTACGCTATAATCTCAATTACATTAGAAAGAACTGGCAGTTATATGTAATATTTGCATTACCTGCTGTGGTTCTAACTTTTATCTTTAAATATATTCCGATGGGTGGAATCCTAATCGCGTTTGAAGATTACAATCCTATGGCTGGAATCTTCGGATCAGAATGGGTAGGATTCGAACATTTCCGAAGATTTCTGTCTTCACCAGACTTTATGAATTACCTGATTAATACATTAAAATTGAGTATTTACGGTTTGCTCTGGGGATTCCCAATTCCTATTATTATAGCTTTGCTATTGAACAGACTGAAGAGCAAGAGATTGCAGAAATATATTCAGTTAGTACTGTATGCACCCAATTTCATTTCGGTTATCGTTCTCTGCGGTATGGTGTTCCTGTTCTTGTCACCAATCGGACCTCTTAACAGATTGATGGGAACATCCATAAACTTCATGACGATGCCAGAATGCTTTAGATCAATCTACATCGCATCTGGTATCTGGCAGGGAGCAGGTTGGGGCTCAATCATGTACACTGCTGCTTTGGCAAATTCAAGCGCAGAGCTAAAAGAAGCGGCAATCATCGATGGGGCAAATGTATTCCAGCAGATGTGGTACGTAGATATCCCGGCTATTAAACCTATCATAGTTATCCAGTTTATTCTTCAAGCTGGTAACATCATGAGCTTAGGATTTGAAAAAGCTTATGCTTTACAGACGTCCATGAATACTCCTACATCAGAAATCCTACCTACTTATGTATATAAGCTAGGACTTCAGATGGGCGATTACAGCTTTTCAACAGCGGTTGGACTGTTCAATTCTGTAATCAATGTAATATTGCTCATATTCGTAAACGAGGTAGTAAAGAAGTTTAACGAGGGCGAAGGTCTGTAGGAGGAAGAGTTATGAAAACGAAATTTTTTAGGATGTCATGGAAAGATAAATTAGTTTTAGGTGGTGGATATTTCCTACTTGGATTATTCGTATTATTGATCATCATTCCATTAGTATTCGTAGTAGTAGGATCATTTATGGATCCTAATGAATTACATTCAAATGGTATCTCGTTTAATATTTCAAAATGGTCTCTCGGTGGGTATAAGAGAGTATTTGAAAATGACATGATTTGGAGAGGCTTCTTAAACTCTCTAATTTATTCAACAGTATTTGCGGTAATCTCTGTATCCATTACATTACTAGCTGCATATCCTTTGTCAAAAAAGGATTTCGTAGGACGTAGAATATTGAATATATTCTTTATTATCACGATGTTCTTTGGTGGTGGATTGGTTCCTACATATTTGTTGGTTAGTAATTTGAATATGATTGATACAATCTGGGCGCTAGTGCTACCTGGAGCAGTAAATGTGTGGAACATCATACTCGTTAGAACTTATTACCAGTCGGTTCCTAAGGAGTTGAGAGAGGCTTCTGCTGTGGATGGAGCTTCTGAGATAACACACTTCTTTAAGATTTTGCTCCCTGTATGTAAGCCGATCATCTGCGTTATCTTCCTTTATCAGTTCGTTGGAATGTGGAATAGTTACTTTGACGCAATGATTTACTTAGATGATTCTAACATGCAGCCACTGCAGTTAGTACTTCGTTCAATCCTGATTCAGAATACACCGGAACCAGGTATGGTAGCTGACATTCAGAGTGCAGCAGAAATGGCAAAGATTGCAGAACAGTTGAAGTATGCAACTATTATCATTTCAAGCTTGCCACTGCTTATCATGGCTCCATTCTTCCAGAAGTATTTTGAGAAGGGCGTAATGGTTGGATCAGTAAAGGGTTAATTATTGAGGCTAAAGGAGGAGTAGTAATGAAAAAGAATATTTTCAAACGAATGGCCTGTCTAGCGCTCGCTGGTGTGATTTCAGTATCAGCAGCTGCGTGTGGATCAGGCTCAGGCAACCAGGAAGTGTTAAAGAATGTATCATTTCCTTTGAAAAAAGCAGCAACATTAAAGGTAATGACAAAGGCGTCAGTTTTGTCTACACAGAATCCAGAGGAGAAGCTTATCTTCCAGCGTATTCATGACAAGACAAATGTAGACATCGATTGGACGTGCTATGTAGAAGATCAGTTTATTGACAAGAGAAATCTAGCTCTTTCAAAGAAGAATTCTCTTCCAGACATCGTATTCAACGCTGATATGGGAAATGTTGATCTGCTCAAGTATTCAAAGCAGGGAGTTATCGTTCCTGTAGAAGATTTAATCGATAAGCACATGCCAAATCTTAAGAAGGTTTTAAAGGATAATCCAGAGTATAAGAAGCTTATCACAGCTCCAGACGGACATATCTACTCATTTCCATGGATTGAGCAGTTAGGTGTTGGCAAGAAAGCTATTCAGGCTATCGGTGGTATGCCTTTTATCAACAAAAAATGGCTTGATGAGCTTAATCTGCCAGTTCCTTCTACAACAGAAGAGTTAGAGAAGACTCTCGTTGCATTCAAGGATTCAAATCTCGGTGGTTCAAAGGGAACTATTCCTATGTCTTTCCGTATCAACGGTGGTAACGAAGACTTAGGTTTCATCATGGGTGCGTTCGGTTATGGTGATAACCCAGACCATATCATGGTTGATAATGACGGTAAAGTTGTATTTTCTGCTACTGATGATGGATACAAGAACGGTATCGAATGGCTCAATGGACTTCAGAAGCAGGGCCTTATCGATCCTGAAAGTTATACACAGGACTATGCAACATATACAGCAAAGGGAAAGAACGGAAGATATGGTCTCTTCTTTGCTTGGGATGCTGCTAGTATCGTAGGAAATCCGGATGATTATATTCCACTTCCAGCATTAGCTGGTCCAGATGGAACAAAGAATGCCGTTAGACAGAGCGGAAGTGATGTGGGAGGATTCCAGGCAGGTCGTTGCGTAATCACAAGTGGATGTAAGAATCTCGAACTTGCTGCAAAATGGATCGATCTAATGTATGAACCAACTCAGTCTGTACAGAACAACTGGGGAACATATGGCGAAAAAGGCAAATCAAACGTATTTGAACTTGCAAGTGATAAGTCGTTGAAGCACCTTACTATCAAAGGCGAATCACCATATGATGTTCGTGTTAAGCAGATGGTAGGTGGCCCACTTGCAGTATTGAACACATATTATGGCAAATATACAACATGCCCTCCAGATGCTACTCAGAGAATGAAAGATGTAGAGAGCTATGAAGGCGACATGAAGTATGACAATGTATATCCTAATGTATTTATGAGTGAGCAGGATGCTATTGAAGCTACTAAGTATGAAACTGATATCAAGCAGTATGTAGAGCAGAAGAAGGCAGACTGGATTTTGAATGGTGGAGTAGACAAAGATTGGGAAGCTTATAAGCAGAAACTAGAGGATTTAGGACTTTCTAAATATCTTAAGATTAAGCAGAAGTATATGGATGAATACTTAGGTAAATAATCCTTCAATCTATAATTCCAGAGATTTACCAAGGGGATACGATTTAGTATCCCCTTTTTTAGAAAGGCAATATAATGATAAGTCAAGCATTAGATAAGGCTCGAAAATATGAGGAAGAATATGGTGATAAGATAGCGAAAAAAGATCGTCCGGAATTTCACCTTTCCAGCAGGACGGGATGGATGAATGATCCGAATGGTTTTTCCTACTATGATGGACAGTATCACCTGTTCTACCAGTATTATCCGTATGAATCAAAGTGGGGCCCGATGCATTGGGCGCATGCAGTCAGTACAGATCTACTTCATTGGGAATACAAACCGGCAGCATTAGCGCCAGATGAAAGTTATGATAAGGATGGATGTTTCTCCGGAAGTGCTATCACTTTAGAGGATGGCAGACATCTGTTGATGTATACAGGTGTAGCAAAGGAAACTCTAGAGGATGGTTCTGTCAGAGAAGTTCAGACACAGTGCTTGGCTGTAGGTGATGGCGAAGAGTACGTGAAATATTCAAATAATCCAATCATCACGAGTAGAGATATTCCAGAAGGTAGTAGCAAATATGATTTCCGTGATCCAAAGATTTGGAAGGATTGTGACGGAACTTATTATGCAGTTGTAGCAAACAGACCAGCAGATGGCAGTGGACAAATACTTCTGTATGAAAGTAAAGATGCCTTTGACTGGAAGTTTAAATCGGTTCTGTTAGAGAATAAATATAGATTTGGAAATATGTGGGAGTGTCCAGATCTGTTTGAACTGGATGGAAAGTGGGTTTTACTCGTTAATCCAGTTGAGATGCTTGCAGAAGGCTATGAATATCATAATGGACATATGAGTGTAGGTCTAATCGGGGATTTTGATAAAGAACAGGGTGTGTTTAAAGTAGAAGCTGACCAATCTATAGATCAGGGAATAGACTTCTATGCTACACAGACTACTGAAACAGCTGATGGAAGAAGAGTTCTTATCGGATGGATGCAGAACTGGGGAACAACAGGAATCAAGAATTCTTCTGAGCCGTGGTTTGGTCAGATGACTATACCGAGAGAACTATCTGTTAAGAATGGAAGGCTCTATCAGAATCCTATTCGTGAACTTGAGGATATGAGAACGAATCAGGTGGAATATAAGAATCAGACTCTTAAAGATACTGTAGCGCTAGACGGTATCAAAGGTAGAATGGTAGATATAGAGTTAACTATTCGACCAGAATATGGTGTAGATCTGTTCCAGAAATTCGCTATGCATTTTGCGCAAGATAATGAGCATTATACGGCTATTAATTTTAGACCTTATGAATCTACACTTGAAGTGGACAGAAAACATTCAGGCAGCAGAATAGCTGTTATTCATCAAAGTGAAATGAAGGTGAACTTCAAAGATGAATTAAAGCTTCGTATAATCCTGGATAGATATAGCGCAGAAATCTTTATCAATGATGGTGAACAGGTTATGACTGTCACTATGTATACGGATGAAAGCGCAGATGGTATTTCATTTGTAATTGATGGAATTGCTAATGTGGATATTACTAAATATGACTTAAGATGATAATTAAATAACCCTCTAAGAATAAATGTATCATTTTAATAAGAAATAAATATCGTATCTGGAAAATTGCATAAGGGCAAAGCAACTGCTAATATGCAGCGATATTTCATTCCTAGTATTCAGTGTGACCTGACAGATGAAGCTGTCTAGAACCAGACCACTGGATGCAAAAGCTGTAGAGGAGATTTATAAGGCGGCTTTATCTTTTATTTGATGGGATACGATGCTATTCCCGACTTTGAAAAGTGTTGACCGATAAAAGCCAGTGTATATGTGGCTTGCGAGGCACAGTCAGAACGGAATGACAACAAATTGACAACAATTCTTCCGATAAACACGAAGTTTGTCAAAGGCTTATAAAGCTATGGCCTTCATACATATTACTTGAAAGCCTTTTTTATCTGCTCCAGAAACTTACCAGCAATAGGAGTAAAGGTCTGATACTTATTCCAAATGAGATATAGCTCTGATTTTAGTTCCGGTGAAAGAGGTCTGAATGCCATGTCAGTTCCTTCGGTATTTATCAGATCTTTAAATGTAAGAAGTATTCCAAGGTTTTCCCGTGCAAATACAGAGCCGTTATAGGACAGTCTGAAAGAGCCTTCAAGTTTAAGCTCATTAAATCTGTCTTTCGCCCACGCTTTGATCTCATTGTTCCAGCTCTGTTCAGAGACAAATAGAGGTTGTCCTATCAGGTCAGAGACATGAATGGATTTTTTCTTTGCAAGGGGATGGGATGAAGACAGGATAGCTCCCCACACATCAGCTTCCGGAAATTTTACATATTCATATTTATTGCTGTCAGGTGTTTCACATAGTACAGCAAAGTCTAAAATGCCCTTATCAAGCTTTTCAGTAACCTGCTCAGTATCTCCGCTGGTTATATGATAAGTGAAGTTGGGGTATTTTTCTTTTAACTTATAGATCTCTCTGGCAAGATATCTTATCTGATAGCTCTCGGCCAGTCCAAAATAAATATCCCCACCTGTTATATCATCCAGGGAACTAAATTCCTGTTCTATCTTATCTGACATA
>OCVV011206795.1_pt1 | contig 28104 bp, 31 predicted proteins | sample 1539721 | NCBI WGS metagenome assembly OCVV01 (sample SAMN02144230, study PRJEB22623) | gut metagenome | biome: sheep rumen | host: Ovis aries | place: New Zealand | reverse complement strand
TCTAATTTCATTTTCTATTTTTTCAACAGAATGCATCACAGTTGAATGATCCTTTCCACCAAATTCTGTCCCTATTTTAGGAAAAGACTCACCAGTAATTGTTCGGCACAGATACATCGCAATTTGTCGAGGAAATGAAATATTTGAGCTTCTTTTTTTACTTCGAATATCTTCTACTGATATTTGAAAATATTCAGAAACTATTTTTTGAATTCTATGAATATCATTCTTTTCCCCAAAACCTTTACTAATAAAATCTTTTAAAGCTTCTATTGCTAAATCTAATGTGATCTTTTCTCCTCCCATTATAGCAGAATAAGCCAATAATCTAGTAATAGATCCTTCTAATTGCCTTACATCAGGCCCTATATTAGAGGCTATATATTCAATAACATCATCTGGAATATCTTGTTCAAAATTTCCTGCAATAATTTTTTTCTTAAGTATTTCAGTCCTAAGAGAAAACTCTGGAGGAAAAATATTAACAGTTAGTCCCCAACAAAATCGCGTTCGCAGTCTATCTTCAAGCAGTTTCAAATCATCAGGAGAGCGATCTGAAGAAATAATAATTTGCTTACTATCATTATATAAATTATTAAATGTATGAAAAAATTCTTGTTGAGATTGAGCAGCCCCTCCTAAAAATTGAATATCATCAATTAATAAGACATCAATATTTCTATATTTATCTTTAAAAAAATCAATATAATTAAAATTTGTTCCACTATCATCTCTTCTATTAGCTTTTACAAAATCTTGTCTAAATTGTTCACTTGTAACATACAACACCTTTTTATTAGTGTTTTCCACGATATAATTACCAATAGCATGCATCAAGTGTGTTTTTCCAAGTCCACTATTTCCATATAAGAAAAGTGGATTGTACATATTACCGGGATTCTCAGCTACAGAAAGAGCCGCTGCCTGTGCAAATTTATTACTGTTTCCAACGATAAAATTATCAAAAACATATTTCTTATTTAAATTATTATTGACATTATTATTTGAAGAAGCACTTTTTTCAAGAATTCTTTCTTTTCTATCATCTTCTTTCTTTTCTTCTATTTCAATTTCTTCCTTTAATAATAGAATTAATTCATAATGTGAATTTGTTATATTCAATAATTTAGAATGAATTAAATCTGCATAATTGTCTATTAAATGTTTCTTATGGATAGGCATAGGAACAATAATATAAGCTTTACCATCTTCTAACTTATACAATTTAGTGTCAGAAAACCACGTATTATACGAAAGAGAAGTTAGTTCATCTTTTATTTGACTTAAAATTTTAGACCAGAAAATGTCTACATTCATTCTACCATCTCCCCGCAAGATTTGTTAACAAAAAATATTCTACATGAATTTATGGAAAAAATAAACAAGTTTTCTTTAAAAATTAATTTCCACAAAAAAATCACAGTTTTTTCCACCGATAAAGTCTTATAATATAAGAAATAAAATAAATTTTCCACAGTTTCCACAGATTTTTTATAAACATGAATAAAACAGTTTTCCATAACTCTGTGGAAATTGTGAAATGAAAAATATTATCTAAAATTAATAATACTCTTTTCCTTTTTTGATAAAAGTGTACAACTCTTACTAACAATATAAAATTTATAATTTCATCACGAAAATTGTTTTTTCTTTGCTACAAATAATATATTTTCATCTTTATCTTCATTTGTCATCCAACAATCTATCCTATAGAAAAATATAAAGCATCTTAAAAGTTCATGGATAAAATATGTTAAATTTTTTCTTTTTTTAAATAATAATCTCTTATTTTGCCTAAAAAAGTAAGTTTTAATTGACAAAAATCAAAAATTATTATTATAATAATGTAGATTTTGTGTCTGGAGGTGGAATAATGAAAAGAACATATCAACCAAATAATCGTAAAAAATCAAAAAGATTAGGTTTTTTTGCTCGTAAAAAAACTAATATTTTAAATCGTCGTCGTCGCAAAGGACGTAAAAGTCTTTGTAAATAAAAATACCGCTGCTGCAACAGTGGTTTTTTACTTTAAAGGAATGATAAAGTATGAAAAAGAAATTTATAGTAAAAAGCACACGAGAGTTTGACTCTATTATAAAAAATGGTACTTGCATAAAAAACAAGTATTATGTGATTCATTATCAAAAAAATAATTTATTATATGATCGGTATGGAATATCAGTAAGTAAAAAATTAGGAAATGCTGTATTTCGAAATAAATATAAAAGAAAATTAAGAGCTATTATAGATAATTATAAAAAAAAGTATATAAATAATGAAGATTATATTATAATATTAAGAAAAGAGGCAATTAATCAAAAATATGAAGTGCTTCAAAATAGTTTTTTTACTCTAATGAATCAAAAAATGAAAGGAATCAAAAATTAATGAAAAATAAAAACACAAAATTAAAAATAATATTAATCTTATTATTAGTTATTTTTACAACAGGATGTACCAAAAATCTTACAGATAGCAATAATAAAATTGTAAAAAATAACAAAACTGGGCAAACATTAACCAAGAATATTCTTTGCAAGCCAACAAAAGAATATACAACAAAAATTTATAAAAAAAATAAAGTAAATGTAGACAGATTACCAGAATGTAAAGAATTTAAAATAACTTCTGGAAAATATGAAGGGCTATGGGCAAGCATTTTTGTAAAACCATTAGCATTTATACTAATACAAGTTGGTATTCTTATTGGAAATTATGGTGTTTCAGTAATTTTAATAAGTTTAGCAATTAGACTCATAGCCTTCCCAATTACAAAAAAAACAGCTATGCAGTCAGAAATTATCAAAAAAGCCCAACCTGAACTAAATAGAATTCAAAAAAAATATGAAAATAAAAAAGATCAAGAATCTATGATTAAACAAAACCAAGAAATGATGGCTGTTTATAAAAAGTATGGAATTAATCCAATGTCGGGTTGCCTATTTGCTCTCTTACAACTCCCTATCTTTATAGCCTTTTTCGAAGCTGTACAAAGAGTTCCTGTGATTTTTGAAGATAAATTCTTAGGCTTACAATTAGGTACTACCCCCTCTGTTGGAATAACATCCCCTACTTTCTATTCTTATATAATATTGATGATTTTAATTGCCGGAACAACATATTTCTCATTCAAAATGAATACATCAACAAATCAAGATGATCCAACAATGAAAATGATGCCAACAATGATGTCTATAATGATAATTATTACTGCAATCTTTATGCCTACGGGATTAGGAATATATTGGGTAACATCAAACCTATTTACAATAGTACAAAATATATTAGTTAAAAGGAGTAAGGAAGTACATGGAAAAGCATAATTATATTGGTAAAACAAAAGAAGAAGCCATTCAAGTAGCAAAAGAAGATTTACAAGAAATAGAGAGTAATTTAATTATAAAAGAATTAGAGACAACAAAAGGTGGTTTATTCAAAAGCAAAAAAGTAGAAATAGAAGTAATCGAAAAAAGAGAAATTGTTAAAGATATTAAAGAATTCTTAATAAAGCTTTTAAGAGCAATGGGATATACAGTGAAAATCGAAGTAAAAAACAAAGAAGAAATTCCTAAATATATTATCTTTTCAGATAATGATGCTTTATTAATTGGAAAGAATGGAAAAAACTTAAAAGCATTATCAACTATAGTTAATGGATATTTGAATGCTGAATTAGGAAAAAGCTATAAATTTATGATAGATGTAAATGAATATAAAGAAAAAAGAGAAAAAACTCTAGAACGATTAGCAAAAAATATTGCTAGAGAAGTAGCACAAACAAAAGTAGAGGCAAAGCTTGATTCAATGAATTCGTATGAAAGAAGAATTATTCACAATATTCTAACAAATAACAAAAAAGTTTATACAGAAAGTGAAGGGGAAGAACCTAATCGTTATATAGTGATTAAGCCAAAAGAAGAAGGAAAATCAGAAAAAAAGACAGATTTAGAAAATTAATAGTAAAACTGATATTTAGAACTTATTTCTATTTATCAGTTTTTATTTTAAAAAATATGATATAATACTAGCAGAAAAAAGGAGGGAATATCATGAATGATACTATTTGTGCTATTGCAACCAGTCAAGGAGTAGGAGCAATTTCTGTAATTCGTGTTAGTGGAAATCAAGCGATAAGGATAGTAAATAAACTTTTTAAAGGAAAAGATTTAAATACAGCAAAAACCCATACAATTCATTATGGATATATTAAAGATACTAACAATAATAATATTGATGAAGTCTTAGTATCAGTTATGAAAAGCCCAAAAACCTTCACAACAGAAGACGTTGTGGAAATAAATACTCACGGAGGCATTTCACCAACCAATAAAGTGTTAGAATTATTACTGGAGAATGGCTGTCGATTGGCTGAGCCAGGTGAATTTACCAAAAGAGCTTTTTTAAATGGAAGAATTGATTTATTAGAAGCAGAAGCTGTCATGGATATGATCCAGTCAAAAACAGATAACCAAAGAAAAATGGCAATCAATCAAATAACAGGAAAAACATCAGACTTAATTAATGAATTACGAAGTGATATGATTCAGATTATAAGTAATATTAATGTAAACATGGATTACCCAGAATATGATGATGTAGATATTATTACAAACGAAGTATTAATCCCAAAAATAAAAAAATTAAAAGAAAAAATAGGAAAAATATTAGCTGAATCTGAAAATGGAAAAATTATTAAGGAAGGAATCAAAACATGTATTATTGGAAAACCAAATGTTGGTAAAAGCTCTCTTTTAAACGCTTTATTACAAGAAGATAAAGCCATTGTCACTAATATTGCAGGGACGACAAGGGATATTGTAGAAGGACAAATATCAATTAATGGAATTTTATTAAATATAATTGATACTGCTGGAATAAGAGAAACGGAAGATATGATAGAAGCTATTGGAGTAGAAAAAAGTCTAAAAGCCATTGAAGAAGCAGATTTAATATTACTAATGCTTAGTAATAATGAAAGCTTATCAAAAGACATAAAAGAGCTCCTAAAAAAGATAAGAAATAAAAAATATTTAATATTAATAAATAAAAATGATTTAGAAACTAAATTAGATATTTCAAAACTAAATATAGATAAAAATAAAATAATTAACTTAAGTATTATAAATAATCAAGGAATTGATGAATTAAAAGCCAAAATAGTTGAATTATTCAAATTAAATGAATTGAAAACAAAAGATCCAACATACCTAAGCAATTCAAGAAGTATCAGTGTTTTAAAAAGATGTTTAAAAAGAATAAAAGATATTGAAAAGTCATTAAAAGAAAATATACCAATTGATATGATTGAATTAGATATAAAAAATATTTGGGAAGAGCTAGGAACAATCAATGGTACAACTTATGAAGAAGAATTATTAGATGAAATGTTTAAAAGATTTTGTTTAGGAAAATAAAAGTAGGTGAGAAAATGGTAGATATTATAGTAGTAGGAGGAGGTCATGCTGGCTGTGAAGCAGCTTACGCTAGTGCTTATAAAGGACATAAAACTTTACTAATTACAAGTAATATTAAAAATATTGCAGATATGCCATGCAATCCTCATATTGGCGGAAGTGCTAAAGGAATTGTTGTAAGGGAAATAGATGCTCTAGGTGGAATAATGGGAAAAGTTGCCGATAAAACTCATCTTCAAATAAAAATGTTAAATAAGGGCAAAGGACCAGCAGTACAATCATTAAGAGCTCAGGGAGATAAAATAACTTATCCAAAAGAAATGCTAAAAATTTTAAATCAATTAGATAATTTAACAATTAAGGAAGCAATGGTTGAAGACTTAATTATTAAAGATAAAGAAGTAGCTGGAGTAATTCTTGAAAATGGCTTAAAAATTGAATCTAAAATTGTAATTTTAACAACAGGAACTTATTTAAAAGCAGATATCTTATTAGGAAATACTAGAACAAGACAAGGACCGCATGGAGAAAGGCCATCTAATCATTTAAGTGACAAATTAAAAGAATATGGTTTTGAAATAAAGAGATTAAAAACAGGAACACCACAAAGAATTGATAGAAAATCAATTGATTTTTCTAAAACAAAAATGGAACCAGGTGATGATAAATATTTAACATTTAGTTTTGATTTAGAACCACAATATAAAATAGAAGATCAAATGCCATGTTATTTGACCTATACGACGAAAGAAACACATAAAATAATTATGGATAACCTAAGCAAATCAAGCATGTATGGAGCATTAGATGATATTAAAGGAATTGGACCAAGATACTGCCCATCAATAGAAGATAAAGTGGTTCGCTTTAAAGATAAAGAAAGGCATCAATTATTCATAGAACCAGAAAGCAAATATTATGATGATATGTATCTACAAGGCTTTTCAACATCAATGCCAAAAGATATTCAGGAAAAGATGGTACATAGCTTACCAGGATTTGAAAATGCTAAAATATTAAAGTATGGCTATGCGATAGAGTATGATGCCATATATCCAACTCAATTAAAGGCATCCTTAGAAACTAAAATATTAAAAAACTTATTTACTGCAGGACAAATAAATGGAACAAGTGGTTATGAAGAAGCAGCTTGTCAAGGATTAATGGCAGGAATTAATGCTTCCTTAAAATTAGAAGGAAAAAAACCCTTAATATTAAAAAGAAATGAAGCCTATATTGGCGTGTTAATAGATGATTTAATAACAAAAGGAATTAGAGATCCATATAGATTATTAACTAGTAGAGCTGAATTTAGATTGCTTCTTAGAAGTGATAATGCCGATTTAAGATTAAGAAAGCATGGTTATGAAGTAGGGTTAATTGATGAAGAAAGAATAAAACGTCTGAATAAAAAAGAAAAATCTATAAAAGAATGCTTAAATTGGCTAAAAGAAAACAAATTAAAGATGACAAACGAAGTTGAAAAAGAATTTATGAAAAAAAATATTCAAGTACCAAAGACAACAATGACACTAGAAAACTTATTAAAAAGACCAGAAATAACCATAGAATTTTTAGAAAACTTTATAAAATTACCATATGAAGAAGACGTAAAAGAGCAAGTAGAAATTTATTTAAAATATGAAGGTTATATTGCTAAATCCTATAAAGAGGCAGAAAAAATGTTAAAACTAGAAAAAAAACAAATTCCAAAGGATATTGATTATGATAAAATAAAAAATATTGCTTCGGAAGCAAGACAAAAATTAAAAGAGGTAGAGCCAGAGACAATAGCTCAAGCAATAAGAATAAGTGGAGTAAATCCATCAGATATTTCTATCCTCTCAATATATCTGAAAAAGGAGTATGGAAAAAATGAATAAAGAAAAATTCTTAGAAGAATGTCAAAAAATAAATATTACTTTAACAGAAAAGCAACAAAAACAGTTAGACAGATTTTATAAATTAATGCTTGAGTGGAATGAAAAAATAAATTTAACAAGAATCACAGAAGAGACAGATGTTTACTTAAAACATTTTTATGACAGCCTAACACTAAATAAAGTAATAGACTTAAAAAAAATAAGAACTTTATGTGATGTAGGAACGGGAGCAGGGTTTCCTGGGATTGTTTTAAAAATAGTTTTTCCAAATATTAGAATAACTTTAATTGATTCTCTTCAAAAAAGAGTAAACTATTTAAATGAAATCATAAGTAAACTAGAATTAAAAGATATCGTAGCTATTCATACTAGAGGAGAAGATTATCAAGGAAAGTTTGAACTTGTCACATCCCGTGCTGTAGCAAATATTGAAAAATTATTAAATTATACAATGCATTTAGTAGAAAAAGATGGTATTTTTGTTGCGATGAAAGGAAATATTGATGATGAATTGACAGATATTGTGAAAAAAAATATTTCTAAGAAATATAGAATATTAAAGGTAAATAAGTTTAAACTTCCTGTTGAAGAAAGTGATAGAAGTTTAGTAATAATAAAGAATATGTAATAAAATATGCAGTATTACATATTTTTTTAGTTGAAAGAAAAAATAAATTCGTGTATAATGATAATATAGGGTAAATAAAAAGAATAAAAAGTGAGGGGAAACTATGAATCATGAAACAAAAGATGAAGTTGTACTATTATATCTAGATGATATTATTCCAAATAGATTTCAACCTCGTGAAATTTTTGATGAAAAAGCTCTAAAAGAATTAGCTATATCTATTAAAGAACATGGAGTAATCCAACCAATAATTGTTAGAAAAGCTAACGAAAAATATGAAATAATTGCAGGAGAAAGAAGATATAAAGCAGCAGCCTTAGCTGGATTAACAAAAATTCCAGCCATTATTAGAAATTTAGATGATAAGGAAAGTGCTAAAGTTGCTTTATTAGAAAATCTTCAAAGAAAAAATTTAAATCCAATCGAAGAAGCAAGAACATATCAAAAAATTCTAGAACTAGATCAATTAACTCAAGAAGAATTAGCAAAAACAATGGGCAAAAGTCAATCTGCTGTTGCAAATAAAATAAGACTTTTATCATTGTCAGATAAAGTACAAGATGCACTATTAAAAGAACAAATATCAGAAAGACACGCTAGAGCTTTATTAAGTATTCAAGACACAAATCAACAACAAGAGATGCTAAAGAAAATAATTGATACAAAAATGAGTGTAAGAGTATTAGAAGAAGAAATAAAGAAAAAATATCCAAAGGATAATTCTAATTTAAAAGTTCCAACTGAAACAGTAGCAACAGCAAATGATTTTGTAAATAATAGTCCATTAATGCCAACCGCTGAACTGCCAGTTGAAACATCAAATTATGGAAAAGTGACAATTGCACCACCAAAAGGAGAGGATATGCCTATGGGCAAATTTATTGATTATGGAGAGCTAGAAGATGAAAGCACTGGAGAAGAAGGTGGAAATCTATTAGATATTACCCCAACTTTTACTACAGTAGATATGAATGAAATAAAGAATAAAGCGGAGAATATCAACACAAATAAAAAAAGAGGGGCTGATTTAGATAGTCTATTAAATTTAGGAAATCCATCATCCTCTGTTGCCAATACTCAGTTTATAACTCCTGCCGAAAAAATAGTAAAAACAGATCCTGGAGAAATGATAACAGAAAAAACATCAGATTACTTTAAAATCCCAGAATTTACCTCTATAAATACTGCAAATAATCAAACTGCAATAATGAATTCAATGGATAATAGAATGTTCTTATCAAATTCTAAACCAAAAGGTGTAAACTTATCAATAACATCTACACCAGAAACAACTCCAAAGAAATACAATCTTAATGAAGCATCAGAGAGTATTAAGAAAATTGTAAAAGAATTTAAAGAACATGGATTAGATATTAGTTTAGATGAAATGAATTTTGAAAAATCATATCAAATAATTATAAAAATAGATAAAACAAAAAAAGAAGAGTAGATAAAATCTACTTTTTTTATGAAAAAGATTTAAAAAAAGTATAATATTTGATACAATAAATAAGTAATATAGAAAACAGGTGATTAGATGGGAAAGGTTATTTCATTAGTGAATCAAAAAGGTGGGGTAGGAAAAACAACAACAAGTATAAATCTTTCTGCATCATTAGCAGTATTAGGGAAAAAGGTATTATTAATTGATTTAGATCCACAAGGAAATACAACTACTGGTGTAGGAATTAATAAAGGAGAAATTGAAAGAAGTATTTATGATGTACTAATTAGTGAATGTAGTATAACAGAAGCAATGATTAAAACAAAATATAAAAACTTATACGTATTACCAGCAACAATCAATTTAGCAGGTTTAGACTTAGAATTATCAGAGAAAAGTAGAAGTGAAGTAGGATTTAACAAAGGAGAGCAATTAAAAATAAAATTAACAGATATAAAAAATAGCTTTGATTTTATTATAATTGATTGCCCACCATCTTTAGGGGTAATTACTACTAACGCTTTAACTGCTTCAAATTCTGTAATTATTCCAGTTCAATGCGAATTTTTTGCCTTAGAAGGAATAACACAATTGCTAAAAACTATTATGCTAGCTCAGAAAAGTTTAAATCCAACATTAGATATAGAAGGAGTTTTACTAACAATGCTAGATTCTAGAACAAATTTAGGATTTGAAGTAGTAGAAGACATACGTAAGTTTTTTAAAGAAAAGGTATATAATACAATAATTCCTCGATTAGTAAGATTAACAGAAGCTCCTTCACATGGTGAACCAATCATTGTATATGATCCAAAAAGTAGAGGATCAGAGGCTTATATAAATTTGGCTAAGGAAGTGATAGAAAGAAATGGAAACAAATAATATAATGGAAAGTGGAATTCCTAAAAGAAGAGCTTTAGGAAAAGGATTAGAAGAATTATTTAACAATGAAGTATTAGATTATAGTTCAGTAGAAGAAAAAATAGTAAATGATACTCCAAAAGAAGAAATAACTATGATTAAATTGAATGAACTTAGAAGTAATCCATATCAACCAAGAAAAAAATTTGATCAAGAAGCTTTAACAGAATTAGCAAATTCAATTAAAGAACATGGCGTATTTCAACCAATTATTGTAAAAAAGTCAATTAAAGGCTATGAAATAATAGCAGGAGAAAGAAGAGTTAAGGCTTCAATTTTAGCGGGAAAGGAAGAAATACCTGCTATTATAAGAGATTTTAATGATACTCAAATGATGGAAATAGCTCTTCTAGAAAATTTACAAAGAGAAGACTTAACAGCGATAGAAGAAGCAAAAGCTTATAAGAAATTACAAGAAACTTTATCTTTAAATCAAGAAGAACTATCAAAAAGACTTGGAAAGAGTAGAAGTCACATTACAAATATGTTAGGCTTATTAAACTTACCAGAAAATATACAAAATGATATTAGTGATAAGAAAATAACCATGGGTCATGCAAGAGTATTGAGTAAATTAAATGATTTTAATCAACAGCAAGAATTAGAAAAGAAGATAATTGAAGAAGGAATTAGCGTAAGAAAATTAGAAGAACTAACCCAAGAACCTAAGATTATTAAGACTAATCCTCAAAAGCCTAGAATAAAAACAGAAAACGAATATGTTTATGTACAAAATGAATTAAGTGAAAAATTGGGAACCAAGGTTTTAATTAAGAAAAACAAAATCGAAATAAGTTTTGTCAATGGAAATGATTTAAATAGATTATTAGAGTGTATGAATATTGAGGTAGGTAGATAATATGTTTCCGTATATTTTTGGAAAAAAATTTCAGTTAGCACTTATAATAGTACCATTGATTAAAGTAGCACTAGGAATTATTATATTTAGAATAATAAAAAAAATAGTAAAAAAAATGTCTTTTACTAAAAACAATTTAAAGACAACTCAAAAACAAAAAATAGAAACATTAAAGCAAATGTTAATTAATATATCAAGATATATTATAATAATATTAGTTGGAATATCAATAATGTCCGATTTTGGAATTAATGTCAAATCAATTTTAGCAGGTTTAGGAATTGGTACAGCTATATTAGGATTAGCATTTAATGATCTTGCAAAGGATTTAATTGCAGGAGTAACAATAATAGCAGAAGGTGAATATGAAATAGGTGATGTCATAGAAGTAGATGGTTTCATGGGAGAAGTTATATTTATCAGTCTACGAACAACAAGAATTCGTAATTTCAAAGGAGCAACTAAAGTTATAGCTAATCATTACATGGACAATATTATTAATTATAGTGCGAATAATTCTTTAGCAGTAGTAGATGTTTCAATTGCTTATGAAAATAAAGAAGAAGATATTGAAAAAGCTTTTGAAAGCCTATTTGAAAGATTAAATGGAAATATTCCAAATGCTACAAAAAAATTAGAATTATGGGGAGTTAATGAATTATCTGATTCATCTGTTATCTATAGAGTAGTTGTAGAAACAAAACCAATGCAACATATTGCAACAGAAAGATTTTTAAGAAAAGAAATAAAGAAGGAATTTGATAAATTAGGTATCAAAATTCCATATACTCAAATTGAGGTGCACAATGGAAAATAAAAAATATGAATTGGGAACAATTGTTATAATGAAAAAACAACATCCATGTGGAACTAATGAATGGGAAGTTGTAAGAGTAGGAGCAGATATAAAAATAAAATGCTTAAATTGTGGAAGAACAGTATTAATCCCAAGAATTGAATTCAATAAAAAAGTGAAAAAAATTAAAAATTAGAAAGGATTAAGTATGAATAATAAAAGAAAACTGAAACTGAAAAAATTTTATTTTCATCCAATTACAGTATTTCTATTTTTAACTTTCATAGTAGTTATTTTAAGTGGAATATTAAGCCTTTTTCAGACCCAGGCAACATATAATACTATTAATATAAATACAAAAGAGCTAGAACCAACATTAATTACTGTAGAAAATTTATTATCGTTTGATGGGTTAAAGTTTATAATAAGTAATGCTTCTAAAAATTTTCTTAGCTTTGGTCCATTAGGAATGCTTTTAATCTCCTTAATAGGAATAACCATCGGAGAAGGAACTGGTTTTTTTGAAACATTAACAAGAAGAAATATTAGTAAAATATCCCCAACTATATTTACATTTTTAGTAATACTACTAGCAACAATATCATCTTTAATAAATGAAGTTGGTTATGCAATTTTAATACCATTAATAGCTTTAATATATTTTATGAACAATAGAAACCCAATATTAGGAATTGTCACAGCATATTGCGGAGTGTCTTTTGGATATGGAGTATCAATTTTTGTTGGATCTATGGAAGTTTCTTTAATGAAGTATACCAAGGATGCAGCTAGACTAATAGATGAAAATGCTCATATTGCTTTAACCTCTAACTTAATATTTATTATAATATCAACACTTATTTTATCTATAGTTGGAACAATTATAATAGAAAAACTAATTGCTCCTAAAATTGGAAAATATAAAAGAGAAGAAGCTTTTTCAAAAACAGAACAATATAGAGTAATTAATTTAGAAGAAGAAGAACAAAAACAAATAGAGAAGGAAAAGAATGAAAGAAGAGGTTTGAGACATGCTTTAATTGTATCTATTATTATGTTACTAATATTTATTTATTCTTTAATACCAAATCTACCATTCTCTGGAATGCTTTTAGATATGAAAGAAACAACATATTTAAATCAGTTATTCGGAGAAAATTCTTACTTTCAAGATGGTTTTACTTACTTAGTATCATTAATATTTGTTCTAGCAGGTATTGCTTATGGAATAGGAAGTAAATCAATAAAAAATGATAAGGAAATTATAGAAAATGCCAGTAAAAAGTTTTCTAATTTAGGAAGTATCTTCATTTTAATGTTTGTTGTTAGTCAATTTATTGCAATTTTTAGAAAAAGTAATATAGGTATGGTACTAACAATTTGGCTATCAAATTTACTAGGACATCTATCATTAACTGGCTTACCTTTAATCATAATAACTTTATTATTAATTGCTATATCAAATTTTTTCTTAACTTCAAGTAGTAGTAAATGGATGATTTTTTCACCAGTAGTAGTACCAATGTTTATGCAATCTAATATTTCTCCACAATTTGCTCAAGTTATTATGAGAGCGGGAGATTCTATGACAAAAGGATTTACTCCACTATTAGCTTCCTTTGTCATATATATAGGATATTTAAATATATATAATCTTAATAATGAAAAACCATATAGTATTAAATCATCTTTAAAAATGATTAGTCCATACTTCCTATTAATATCAGCAACTTGGATTTTATTAATAATAGGCTGGTATATAATAGGATTACCAATAGGACCAGGCATATATCCAACATTATAAACATCTTTTAATGAAGATGTTTTTATTTACAAAAAAATTCAAATGAATATAAAAAGTTGAAAAACAAAAAATACTATGATACTATAAGCTGCAAAAAAAGGAGATTTTCCATGCAATCCATAACAGAAATAAAAGAAATAGGAAAAAGTGATTTTGAAATAAAAACAATGCAAGACTATTGGTATAATGAAAAAAAATATACAACATTGCTTAAAGAAGCATTAATATGTTATAACGACATATGTAATAAAGAAAGATCAAAAGAAGAACAAACATATTTAAAAAAAGAACTAGATAAAATGATGAAAAATAAATTTAAAGAATTAAATCCTAACTTTAGCGAAGAAACATTGAATAATATGCTTAATACTTATAAAAGAGGTAGAGTAATTTATCCAATGGATATTTTAGTTATTGATGATGTAGTATTTAATAAAGAAGCAGTATTAGATGAGCATGGCTTAATTTATGAAATTAATATTTTAATGTGTGCTGCAAACTCATATTTTCACATATCAGACTATGAATTTGAATTATATGAAACTATTATTATACCAGATTGGTTAAATAGTTTGCCAGAGAAAAAAATAGATAATATATCCAAGTTTATAAGTGAAAGTATTAATTCTATGTATGGTAAAAATATTACAACACTTGCAAAAGAATTAGAAAAGAATACTAATTCTTGCTATTTGACACACATTGTAGATAATAGAGTCAAAACTTATATTAACATGAATTTTTATGATATAGTAAGAAAAATATTAACAAAAGAAGAATGTGATATAAAAATATGTATTCAAGACGAAGATAATATAACTCTATATTATGTACATCAACATTTTAAAGATGATAAACCTATTTGGGATGTAGTAAAAATAAATAATGAAATTTGGAAACTTAGTGAAGCAATTTTAAAATTAAAGAATAACGAGATTCAAATTTCCAAAAGAAAAAGATTTAAATGATTTATCTTAATGATAAGTCATTTTTTCATCAAGAAAGTAAAACAATAAAAAGCTTAAAAATATTTTAATAGAACTTTATAATAAAATAATGTATAATATAGAAAGAAAAGAGGGATATTATGAGTTTAACAGCAGGAATTGTAGGGCTTCCAAATGTCGGAAAATCTACTTTGTTTAATGCAATTACAAATCAAAAAATCTTAGCAGAAAATTATCCGTTTGCTACAATAGAGCCAAATGTTGGAATAGTAACTGTACCAGATGAAAGAATGACAAAATTAAAAGAAATGTATGAACCAGAAAGATTTATTCCAACAGCCTATGAATTTACAGATATCGCCGGATTAGTAAAAGGAGCAAGTAAAGGAGAAGGTTTAGGAAATAAATTTTTATCGCATATTAGAGAAACAGACGCAATTGTAGAAGTAGTAAGATGTTTTGATGATGGTAAAATTATTCATGTAGATGGAGCAATTGATCCAATAAGAGATATTGAAACAATTAACTTAGAATTAGCAATAGCTGATTTAGATGTTATTAATAGTAGATTAGAACGCGTTTCAAAAAAAGCAAGAACAACAAAAGATAAAAATGATATCGTAGAAAAAGAAATCTTAGAAAAATGTAAAAAAACACTAGAAGAAGAAAAACCACTACGACAATTAGAATTAACAGAAGAAGAAACAAAAATAATAAAATCATACAGTTTTTTAACTTTAAAACCAATTATTTACTTAGCAAATATAAAAGAAAGCGAATTAGGAAACGAAGATAATGAGTATGTTCAAAAAGTAAAAGAATATGCCAAAAAAGAAAATGCTAGAGTTGTAAGCTTATGTGCAAAAGTAGAAGAAGAATTAAGTGAATTAACCAAAGAAGATAAAGAAGAAATGTTAGAAGGTTTAGGATTAGATGGAAGTGGATTAGATAAACTAATAAAAGCAACATATGATATTTTAGGTTTAGCAACATATTTCACAGTAGGAAAAGATGAAGTAAGAGCTTGGACTTTTAAAAAAGGAATGAATGCTAAACAATGTGCAGGAATCATTCATACGGATTTTGAAAAAGGTTTTATTCGAGCAGAAGTAATCTCATATGAAGATTTAATCAAATATGGTAGTGAATTAAAAGTAAAAGAAGCAGGAAAAGCAAGATTAGAAGGAAAAGACTATTTAATGCAAGATGGAGACATCTGTCATTTTAGATTTAATGTTTAATAGGAAAAGAAAGATATGAAGTATTTTATTAAGATAGATTAAAACTAGGAAAAAATTAGGAGTAAAGGGCAAACATATTTTAAAAGCAAGGTAAAAAGGATTAATTTAGTAGATTATCCAGATGGAAAATATATTCTATTAAAGAAATCTTATATGAAAAAAGATGATTATTTCTACGAAGATTTACTAGTTAATATTCTAGTTGCTTCACAAAAATATCTAGGGATGATTGTGTCTAATCTCCAAGCTGCTTGTCCAATACTTATTTGTGAAGATAAAAAAAGAATCATATATTTATGATTATTATTATAAATGGGCTAAATCTAATGATGCTTGGAACAATTTTATTACAAAAGAAAAAGATAATTATCATATAGGTTTAGTAGGAGCAATAGGAAAACAATTAAAAAATATAGATATAACTCATATAGAAATATATCCTATAAATACAACAACAGATCCTAATTATTATTCCCATGTAGAAGAAGTAAAAGGTACACAAAAAAATGGTGAACAAAACTGATAGTTTTTTATTACGAATAAAAAAAGAGAAGAAATTCTCCTTTTATTTTGAAGTTACTTTGTAATTTTTCTCTAGTGGTTTAACTACAGCATTAATTGCTTCCTCAAGACTATTATAACCATAAGTATAACTTGTCTTATTAGAATTAAAATAATACTCAGGCGCATTTAATGTTGAGTTTTTCCATTTATTAAAATCATCTAGTTTTATATTTTCATAAACTAATGGAATAAATACTGTGTAACGATTTTCTTGATGAAAAAAATCCTTATAATAAGCTTTATAAATGGATACAATTATGTTTCCATTATCATCATTTTTAGCAGCTACATAAACTTTTTCTCTTTTTAAATCTCCATCCATACTATATGAATGATTGGTATCGTTTGCACCTTCCCCAATACGATTAATAGTAGAAGCGGCATCATTATCTATATCTTCATAATCATCATTAGTTAATTCCTTTATATCAGAAACATATAGTTTTTTTGTTTCTTTTTTTTCATTGTTTTTCTTGCTGATGTAGTCATTATTAAAATCAGAAGATGTTTTCTTTTGTACTTTAAAAAAGCCATAAGCAATACCAACAAACATACCAATAGATACTAATAGAATAAAGACAGTTATAATAATATGCATAATACCAAAGGCTTTAAGAGGACCTTTAAATTCGTTTAAATTAAATTGCTCAGCAATATCACTGGTATTTAAACTTTCATCTCTTTCAATTTCATAAGCTCTATGGCAATAATTACATTTACAACTTTTATCTTTTTCTCCAAATTCTAAATTAGCACCACAGTTTGGACATTTTTTTTCTACCAATCGCATAAAATAACACCTCATAAGAATTATAACACTAAATAAAAAAAATAACTAGACAATATAATATATTTTTGTTATAATACCATCGAGTATTACGAATACTCCTTGCTATCAGGGGATAGCCTAAATGTCCAAAAGGAGGTGTAAAAAATGAATAAGTATGAAATTATGTTCATTGTTAGACCAGATATGGAGGAAGCTGAAATTAAGAAAACAGCAGAAACTATGAAAAAGGTATTAACAGGAGCAAAAGCTAAGATTTTAGAAGAAAAATCTATGGGACAAAAAGAACTTGCATATGAAATTAAAAAATTTAATACAGGATACTATTATTTATTTATAGTAGAAGCAAGCAAAGAAGCTGAAGAAGAATTTAATCGTGTTGCTAGAATTAACGAAAACTTACTTCGTCACTTAATTGTAAAAGTAGAAGATTAATAAAAAAGAGGGTATAATATGAATAAAGTTTTTTTAATAGGAAGATTAACTAGAGATCCTGAACTAAGATATACTGGAAATAACACTCCAGTAGCAACATTTTCCTTAGCAGTTAATAGAACATTCTCAAATCAACAAGGAGAAAGAGAAGCAGATTTTATTAATATTGTTGTATGGAGAAAGCAAGCAGAAAATGTAAAAAATTATTTAACACAAGGAAGCCAGGTAGCAATAGATGGAAGAATTCAAACAAGATCTTATGATGATAATAATGGTCAAAAAAGGTATGTTACAGAGGTAGTGGCAGATAATGTTGAATTTTTAGGATCAAAGAACTCTTCAAATAATTCTAATAATATGAATAGTTCTACAAACAATAATGTAGAGCCAAGTCCATATGATTTTGGAGATAAGCAAGAACCAAAAGGAACTGATTTGGATAGTAACCCATTTGCCGATTTTGGTGCAAATATTGAAATTAGTGATGATGAATTACCATTCTAGTAAAAGGAGGAAAAGCATGGCAGAATTTAATCGTAGAAAGAAAAAAGTATGTGCAATGTGTACTGGAAAAACAGTAGATTATAAAGACCCAGAAACATTAAAAAGATATACAAATGAAAAAGGTAAAATTGTTCCAAGACGTGTAACAGGAAACTGTGCAAAACATCAAAGATATATTTCTACCCAAATAAAAAGAGCACGTGCTATAGCATTAATGCCTTATTCAAGATAATAGAGATTCGCAATGAATCTTTTTTTATTGAATTATTAGACAAAAAATTGTATTTATTATATAATAAAAAGAGAATTTTATAGGAGGTATTATGAATATAATCAAAGAACGAAATAAAATAAATCGTGCTATTAGAAAAAATAAGATAATATTCTTAATGGCCCATAAAAATTTAGATTTAGATGCACTAGGAAGTTGCATTGGGATGAATCAAATTCTAAAAAGAAAAAGAAAAAAAAGCTATATTATAATTGATGATAAAGAACATGAACCTGGAGTAGAAAAAATATTAAGAGAATTAGATGGTTGTATAGATATTATAAGAAGTGAAGATATAGATGAATACAAATTTGAAAAAGATAATAAAAATTTACTAATCATATTAGATACAAATAAAAAAGATCTTGTTCAAAGTGAAAAAGCTTTAAAAAAAATAGAAAACAAATTAATAATAGATCATCATGAACTAGGAAAAACAACAATAAAAAATGCTATTATAATTAATGATAAGAAAACTTCAAGTACTTGTGAAATGATTACAAATTTAATAGAACACTATGAAGTAGAAATAGATTCTTATTATGCAACAATTTTACTAGCAGGAATTGTCTTAGATACGAATAACTATACTTTGAATACTTCAGCAGAAACATTTTATACATCGTATTATTTAACATTATTAGGGGCAAGTGCAAAAAAAGTTCAATATTTATTAAAACAAAATATAGAAGAATATACAGAAAGACAAAAATTATTATCAGATATAGAAACAATTAATGGCAATATAGCTTTTACTAAAGCAACTCCTAATACTCAATATCGCCGAGAAGACTTAGCAAAAGTAGCGGATACTTTATTATTTTTCAACAATATAGAAGCATCATTTGTTATTGGAAAAATAGGAAAAGATTTGATTGGACTAAGCGCTAGAAGTCTAGGGTCTTATGATATTTTAAAAGTTTTAGAAAAATTAGGTGGTGGAGGAGATTCAGTAGGAGGCGCTGCATCTTTTGAAAATACAACAATTAGCAAAGTAGAACAAGAATTGAAAAAAATCATAAAAGAAATAGGTGAGTAATATGGAAGTAATTTTTATTAAAGATTTGAAAAATCAAGGTAAAAAGGGACAAATAAAAAAAGTAAAAGATGGTTATGCTCAGAATTATTTAATAAAAAATGGCTATGCTGTTATAAAAAATAAAGAAAATTTAACAAAATTAAATAATGAAATAAAAAAGAAGGAACAAGAGGCAGGAATAAAGCAAAAAGAAGCTCTTGCTCAAAAAACAAAATTAGAAAAAGAAACATTCGAATTTAAAGTAAGAACAGGAGCTGGAGATAAAGTTTTTGGAAGTATCAGTGTAAAACAAATAAAAGAAGCTTTAGAAAAAAAGAACTATAAAATAGACAAAAGTATGATTAAAATAGCGAATCCCATTAGTTCTTTAGGTTTTCATAATGTTGATATTGAATTATATTCAAATGTTTATGCTACAATAAAAGTACATGTAATAAAATGAGGTGATAATATATGCCAACAAGAGTATTACCAAATAATATAGAAGCCGAAGAATCCGTATTAGGAGCTTGTTTTCTATCAAAATATGCACTTCAAAAAGCATCAGAGACCCTAACCCCAGAAACGTTTTATAATGAAAAAAATGGTAAAATATTTTCTGCCATGATTTCACTAGTAGAAGAAAAAACCCCAATTGATATCACGACTGTAACAAGCTACTTAAAAAAGAAAAGTGAACTAAATGAAGTTGGTGGAGTTGAATATTTAACAGAGATACTAAACTATGTACCAACAGCAAGTAATATTGATTTTTACATAAAAAATGTAGAAGAAACATATTTACTTAGAAATTTAATATCAACAGCCGAAGAAATAGCTAGTGAAGGATATAGAACGGATGAAACAGTAAATGAAATATTAGATAATTCTGAAAAGAAAATATTAAATATTGTTAAAAATAGAAAATCAAGTGAATTTAGAAGTATCAAAGATATTTTAATAAAAACTCAGTCTGACTTGGAAAGATTATCAGAAAACAAAGGAGAAATAACAGGGCTACCAACAGGGTGGTATGATTTTGATCGTTTAACGACAGGACTTCATCCAAACGAATTTATAATTATAGCCGCTAGACCAGCAATGGGAAAAACAGCTTTTGCCTTAAATTTGGCTACACACGTTGCAATGAATCAAGACAAAGCCGTTGCTTTATTCAATTTAGAGATGAGTGCCGAACAATTAGCAATGCGTATTTTATCATCACTAGGTCAATTAGATGGATTTAAATTAAGAACTGGAAATTTGCTAAATCAAGATTGGAAAAGAATAAATGAAGCAGTTTCCCAATTATCAAATACTAACTTAGTGATAGATGATACCCCAGGAATAACAATAGGCGAAATTAGGGCAAAATGTAGAAGATTAGCAAGTAGCGAAAAAGGACTTGGATTAATATTGATTGACTATCTACAATTAATTTCAGGAGGAAAAAATTATGGTTCCAATCGTCAACAAGAAGTATCTGATATTTCAAGAAGTTTAAAAACTTTAGCAATGGAATTAGGAGTTCCAGTTATTGCTTTGTCTCAACTTTCCAGAGGTGTAGAAGCAAGAGAAGATAAAAGACCATTAATGAGTGATTTAAGAGAGTCTGGATCTATTGAACAAGATGCTGATATTGTAATGTTTTTATATAGAGATGATTACTATAATAAAGAAGCTAGAACAGAAGATAATAACAGTATTAGTGAATTAATTATTGGAAAACACAGAAATGGCCCAACAGCAACTATAGAATTATTATTCAAAAAAAACACATCAACGTTTTTAAATTTAAGAAAAGAAAGAAATACGGAGGGGAATCTCAGTGAATAAAAAATGTAAAGGAATAATTATATTATCACTTATGGTGTCTTTATTTTTTACAACAGGTTTTACAAATTTTTCAGGAACACCTAAAACAGCATATAGAGTCTATCTAAAAGGAAAAACTTTGGGATTAATAAAATCAAAATCTGAATTTGAAAATTATATTGATAAAAAAGAAGAAGAAATAAAGAAAAAATATAACGTTGATAAAGTTTATACTCCAGAAGATTTAGATATTATAAAAGAAATTACTTTTGAAGATAATATTAAGTCAAATCAAGAAATTTATGAAGAAATAAAAGATATATCCCCCTTTACAATTAATGGATACATAATAAAAATTAAAGGGTTAGATACGAAAAATGCTGAAGGAAAAGTTGTAAAAGGAACAACTCAAAAAATTTATGTTCTAGAAAAATCAGTTTTTACAGAATCGGTAGAAAAAACAGCTAAATCTTTTATTTCATCAGAAGCATATGATAACTATGCCAATAAAACTCAAAAAGAAATAATTGATACAGGTGTCATAATCGAGAAAATATATTTAAAAAATAAAATAACTATTAAAAAGTCTAAAATTCCAGTAAATGCTAATATATATGAAAGTGTAGAAGACTTAAGTAAATATTTATTATTTGGAACAACAGATGCCCAAGCAACATATACCATCCAGGAAGGAGATACTATTAGTGATGTTGCTTTTAATAATAAGATTTCTATTGAAGAGTTTTTAATAGCAAATCCACAATTGCAAGATGAAAAAAGCTTATTATCCCCAGGACAAGTCGTTACTCTAGGAATTTTAAAGCCACAAATAAGTGTTGTAGAGGAAGATCATATTGTAAAAGATGAAGAACAAAACTATGCAACAAAAACAGAAGAAGATCCAAATCAATACACAAATTATTCTGTAGTAAAACAAGCTGGAGAAAAGGGTCTAAATAGAGTAACTCAAAAGATTCAAAAAATAAATGGGGAAACAGTATCTGTTGTAGGAATTGATTCTTTAACAGAAGTATTAAAAGTTCCAGTAGAAGAAGTTGTTGTAAAAGGGACAAAAGAGCAACCTCGTTCTTCATCTGGATGGAGTGGAGGATATGGAGATCCAGTTATCAGCAAAGGAATGTTTGGTTGGCCAGCAACATGCTCAACAGTATCTTCACCATTTGGATGGCGTTGGGGAGTTTTACACGATGGAACAGATATTGCCGGATGTGGATATGGATCAAATATTTTTGCAGCTGAATCGGGAACAGTTGTAACAGTTAGTTATAAATACGATAATGGACAATATATCACAATTAAACATGATAATGGATATTATACGATGTATGCTCATCTTTGTAGTGGATGTACATATGTAAAGCAAGGAGATAGAGTTCAAAGAGGACAACCAATTGGTGGTATGGGACAAACAGGTTTTGCATCAGGTGTACACTTACACTTTGCTATCTGGACAGGGCCACCATATGGAGGAGGAAGAGCGTTAAACGCTATGAGTTTCTATTAAAATGAAAATAAAAATTTTAGCAAGTGGTTCAAAGGGAAATTGCTCAATTGTATTATGTGAACAAACCAATTTGATTATAGATATGGGAATTTCTTATTTAACTTTAAAAAGAAGTTTAGAAGAAAATTCTCTTTCTTTTTCAATTTTTTCAGGAATTCTAATAACCCATTGTCATAAAGATCACATTAAAGGTTTAAGTTCCTTAGTAAAGCATACCAATATTCCTGTATATATCCCAAAAGAAATGTATGAAAGCTTAAAAGAAATTGTTCCATATCAAAAATGTATCTTCTTAGAAGACCAAGACACAATTAATGATGTAAAAATAGAATTAATACATACTTCACATGATGCTCCATCATCAGTAGGCTTTATTATAGAGTATAATGAAAAAAGTCTAGTGTATGTCACAGATACAGGCTATATAAATCGTAAATATCTTTCTAAAATGATTGGAAAAGATATGTATATCATAGAAAGCAATCATGATGAAGTAATGCTAATGGATGGACCATATCCAAGATTTTTAAAAGAAAGAGTTATTAGTGATAAAGGTCATTTATCAAATAATACAACCGCAAGATATTTAAAAAAAATAGTAGGACCAAATACCAGAAAAATTATATTAGCCCATTTAAGTGAAACAAATAATACCAAAGAAAAAGCTCTAGAAGCTATGAAAAAGCAAAATATTCCAGAAGAAATAACAATAAGTATTGCTGATCAATACGAAGAAAGCCCATTAATAGAAGTATAAAAAAGAAGGTAAAAAATGATAAAAATAATAACAGTAGGCTATATAAAAGAAAAATACATAAAAGAAGCAATAGAAGAATATAAGAAGAGATTAAGAAAATATACAAATCTTGAAATAATAGAAGTAAAAGATGAAGGATTTGTGGAAAAAACAAAAGCTATCGAAAAAGAAAAAGAAAAGATTTTAAAACATATTTCAGATCGAGATTATATAATTACTTTGGAAATAGAAGCAAAAGAATATACCTCAGTAGAATTTGCTGAAAAATTACGAACAATTCAAATAGAGAATAGTAATATTGTTTTTATTATAGGAGGCAGCTATGGATTGTCAGAAAAAATTAAAAAAATATCAAAAATGCATTTGTCATTTTCTAAAATGACATTCCCACATCAATTATTTCGAGTAATTCTTCTAGAACAAATTTACAGATCTTATAAAATAAATAATAATGAAAGTTATCATAAATAGGAGGTTTGTATGATAGGAAATAAATGGGATATTTTATTAAAAGAAGAATATCAAAAAGAATATTTTAAAAAATTACTAGAATTCATAAAGGAAGAATATAAAAATAAAACAATTTATCCAAAACAAAATGAAATATTTAATGCATTTCGTTACACAGATTTTGATAATTGTAAAGTGGTTATTCTAGGCCAAGATCCCTATCATGGACCTAATCAAGCTGAGGGCCTATCTTTTTCTGTAAAAAACGAAGTACTAAAGCCTCCGTCATTACAAAACATTTTTAAAGAACTAAAAAATGACTTAGGAATACAAATTCCAAAACATAATTCATTAAAACCATGGGCACAACAAGGAGTCTTACTATTAAATGCAGTGCTAACTGTAGAAGAACATAAACCAACGTCTCACAAAGATAAAGGCTGGGAAGAATTTACCGATAACATTATAAAAATTATAAATAAAAAGGAAAAACCTGTGGTTTTCATTTTATGGGGATCTTATGCTAGAAAGAAAAAAAATTTAATTACTAATCATAAGCACCTTATTATTGAATCTTCTCATCCTTCTCCATTTTCAGCTCGAAATGGTTTTTTTGGAAGCAAACCTTTCTCAAGAGCAAATGAGTTTTTAAAGAAAAATAATATAAAAGAAATTGATTGGAGAATAGAATGATGAAAAAATTTCAAGGAATCTTCACAAAATATTACATAATATTCTGTGTTTATGCATTTATAGGCTGGTTATATGAAGTATTATGGTTAAGATATGTAGTGCCACCATTTAAATGGGTTAATAGAGGAGTATTAATTGGTCCATTTTTACCAATATATGGTTTTGGAGTATTAATACTTTTGCTTTTTTTGGGTAGGTTTATTAAGAAAAAGCATCTGATAAAAAATAAGATATATTCTAGTATATCTTTAACTACAATTATTACTTTTATCTATACAACAATTATAGAATATACAACAACTCCAAAGATTCTAAGTGTTGTAGACTATTTAAAAAATTATGGTTTACTTTTAATAATAATAAATGCAATAGCACTAATCTTAGTAAATATATTTATAACAAAAAGCAAATCCCCAAAAATAAAGAATATTGATACAACACTAATCTTAGTATTCTTATTAATTTGGATAATAACTACATCAGTAGAATATATATCTCATTTTGCAATTGATAAATTAACAGGAAAATTACTTTGGGACTATACAAAAGATTTCTTAAATATTAATGCTAGAGTAAATTGGGATGCCTCCCGTAATTTTGCTATTGGGGGAACAGTCCTTTTATATACAATTCAACCATTATTAGAAAAAATCTTAATCAAGCTAAAGGATAATCAAAAATTATTAATAGCATTAATAATTGGAATACCAATGCTTCTAGACTTTATCTTTCATGTAGTTTTAAAGGTAATATAAAAAATCCACAAAAGCTGTGGATTTTATTTTTTGCTTTGAGCTTGAACAGCAGTAATTGCAACAACCCCAACAATATCATCTGAAGAACAACCTCGACTTAAGTCATTAATAGGGGAAGCAATGCCTTGAGTAATTGGACCATAAGCTTCTGCTTTAGCAAGTCTTTCAACTAATTTATATCCAATATTACCGGCATCTAAATCAGGAAAGATTAAGACGTTTGCAGTTCCAGCTATAGGACTATCTGGAGCTTTAATTTTGGCAACCTCTGGAATAATGGCAGCATCTAACTGAAATTCACCATCAATTTTATATTGTGGATACTTTTTCTTTGCCAAAGAAACAGCTTTAACAACCTTATCTACATCTTCATGTTGAGCACTACCTTTAGTAGAATGAGAAAGTAAGGCTACTCTAGGGTCCTTTCCTACTAAAAACTGAAAACTATCTGCACTAGTTCCTGAAATAACAGCCAATTCCTCACTATTAGGATTTTGTTTTAATCCAGCATCAGCAAATAAAAAAACACCATTTTCTCCATATTTGCAATCAGGAACAAACATTAAAAAGAAAGCCGAAACAAAAGAACTATTAGGAGCAGATTTAATAATCTGCAAAGCGGGTCTTAAAGTATTAGAAGAAGAATGACAAGCTCCAGAAACAACTCCATCTGCATATCCCATCTTAACTAACATGCAAGCATAATACATATAATCTTCTAATAATAACTTCCTTGCATCTTCATAAGTCATTCCTTTATGTTTTCTAAGATTAATAAATTCTTGAATTAATGTCTCTGTTAAATCAGAAGAAAAGGGATCAATAATAGTAGCTTTTGAAATATCATAGCCTTTTGAAATCCGAACAATATCTTGTTCTTTCCCAATTAATATTAAATCAGCAATATTTTCCTTTAATATTTTATCAGCAGCTTCAATTACGCGAATATCCATTGTTTCTGGAAGAATAATTTTCTTCTTCTCCTTTTTAGCACGCTCTTTTATATAATGTATAAAATTCATATATCTTCTCCTAATTATTGTTCAATATTTCAAAAATTTCTCTTTTCTCATTATTATAAAATTCCTTCTTATGATATCTCTTAAAAATAGCAACAATTTTAGAAGGAAAAGACACAACTAATTGATTATATTCAACAACTGTATCATTATAAAACTTTATTGCACCAATAATATTTTCTTCATTAGAGTTTAATTCTTCTAAAATAGTAATTAAAGAATCACTTTTTAGTAGTTTTTCATTTTCATCTAAAGTTTTAAATAATTCGTTATAATTTTTCTTTAAAGAATCATGAGTTTCAAAATTATTCCAATTTTCAGATATTTCATCAATAGAATCCATAAATTTTTTTAATTTTAATTCTTTCTTAATAATAGGCCTTGTACGATTTAAAAGCTCTTTCTTTTTTTGTAAATATAAATCAATGTCTTCTTCAGCTTTATCAATTTTAATAATAGCAAGTTGAAATTTATTATTATAAATAACACATATCGTTAGGACAAGAAAAATAAAAACAACAATTCCTAAAATAATTTCTAACATATATGTACCTCCTACTGTCTAAATTATAACAAATAAAAAAAAGGAATACAATAAAATAAGAACGTTATAAATTTATAAAAAGCCTTTAGCTATCAACTGTGGTTAGTTAAATAGTAAAATACAACTTTTAAATACAAATTAAAATAAATTCATTTACTCTTTAAAATAATAAGCTATCAATTGCTCTTGAAAAAGAAGAGGTTTTATATTATAATAATGACAATTTTAATGGAGGCTTATTATGTGGAAAAAGAAATTTTTTATGGTTATAGCACTAAGTATCACATTAGCATCATTAACATCTACTGATGTAGCAGCCGAACCATCATATCGAAAATCTGAAGGCAGACCAATACCTAGACAAAATAACCAAAGTGTAGATAATTGTTTTTGCGAAGTATATATAAATGGAGAATTTAAAAAAATATATAATCTTAAAAATGTTTTTTTTACATTTGATTCTAAAACACAAGAAATAAAAGTATATTTACAGAATGAACAAGAGAATTTTGTTTTTTATTCCTATTATGATGCCGATAATCCTAAATACATTGACTATATTGAAGCTATTTCAACAACTGAAATAACAATATTTGATATTAATAATAGCGAGGTAATTGGAACTTGTAAAGATACAAAGCAAGAGATATTTCCAGGATTAACTATTATTGAGGGAACGGATTTAAAAAAATTAGGTTACAATTTTGGAACAACATTATCTGAAGAAGACCTAGCTGATGTAATTGAAACTTTAGCTCCAAAGGCTGCTGCTATTGAAAATCAAGGACATTATAATATTAGCGGTTGCTTCACATCAGTTATTATAAATAATGAACTTGACCATTTTTATAATCTTAATAATCTTTTGTTTACAGTGAATCCAACAACCGGGAAAGTAACGATTTATTTACAAACAAAAGAAGAACGGAGTTATTTTTATCCTTACTATACCCCTGGTACAGAACATGTTGATTATGCTACTTTAGAAAAAAGGACAAAATGTACAATACTTGATATCAATGGTACTTGT
>OCVV011302493.1_pt1 | contig 28114 bp, 22 predicted proteins | sample 1539721 | NCBI WGS metagenome assembly OCVV01 (sample SAMN02144230, study PRJEB22623) | gut metagenome | biome: sheep rumen | host: Ovis aries | place: New Zealand | reverse complement strand
TGGCTCCAACGGGAACCTCTATATCAGCGCCCTCTAAGAGCTTTAACATTCCCTGCTGAACGGACTCGCCCGATACATCCCTGGAATGCGTCTCCTGCTTCTTTGCTATCTTGTCTATCTCGTCGATGAACACAATACCCATCTGGGCTTTGTCTATATCGTTGCCTGCTGCCATAAGAAGCTTTGATAATACGCTTTCTATATCATCTCCGATATAACCTGCCTCAGTAAGTGATGTGGCATCGGCGATAGCAAGCGGAACATCAAGAAGCTTTGCAAGTGTCTTAACAAGATATGTCTTTCCGCATCCGGTAGGCCCGATCATGAGCATATTGCTCTTTTCTATCTCGATCTCGTCCATCGTATCGGTCGCAACGCGCTTGTAATGATTGTAAACGGCCACGCTCATTATCTTCTTGGCCTTTTCCTGTCCGATGACATATTCATCGAGCTGGGCCTTTATCTTATGCGGAGGCGGGATATTCTTTATATCGATGAGCGGTTCATCGCCTTTTTTGCGCTTTTTTAATTTCTGCTTATTGGGGATGCCGCCTGAACCCTGGAGATCCGAGATGTTCACAAAACGGATATGGGGGATATTGACCTTTTTCTTTTCGTCATCCTCGCCTTCTCCCGAAGTTTCTCCGAAAAGATTCATCTTATTAAGGCCTTCCACAAGGCTGGAAGGATCGGAGAGCATACCCTGATAATCAAACTGGCTGACCGCATCCATGGTCTTATGCATGCAGTCGTCACATACGAAGATCCCGTTGGGGAGCTTGAACTGCTTGCCCGTAATGCTTTCGGGCCTTCTGCAGATAAAGCATACATTTTCATATTCTTCGTCAGGCTTATCTTCCTCTTTCTCGGAAGACTTGTTTAACGCGCCCTTCCTGCTGTTCGGACTTTCCTGCTCGTCCTCGTAATCATCCTCGGTAGGCTCGTCTTCATCATAGTATTCGTCTTCGAGTATCTTATCTTCGTCGTCGTAATCGTCAAATTTATCCGACATCTTTTCCTCCTGTTCGTCCTTAGTGTTTATTCCACCGTGACGGATTTAGCCAGGTTCCTGGGCTTATCGGGATCATAACCCTTTCCGATCGAAACATAGTAAGCAAAAAGCTGGAGCGGTATGATCGCAAGGGAATTCGTCAGATAGGGATCCGTTTCGGGGATATAAATGACGTAATCCGCTTCATTTTCTATATCTGTATTACCTTCTATCGTTACCGCGAGCACAAAAGCTCCGCGGCTCTTGACCTCTTCCATATTGCTCATGGTCTTTTTAAAGAGCTCGGGCTGGGTGGCAACGGAAGCAACAAGCGTACCTTCCTCGATAAGGGAAATGGTACCGTGCTTTAATTCTCCCGCCGCATATGCCTCCGAATGGATATAGGATATCTCTTTTAATTTAAGCGAGCCCTCCAAAGAGATCGCATAATCGATACCTCTTCCTATGAAATATACGTCCTGGGCGCCTATATATCTGTTGGCAAAGCGCTGGATATTCTGCTTGTTGGACATAAGAAGCTCGATCTGGTCGGGGAGTCTCTTAAGATCCTCGATGAACGAATCTATCCTGCTTCTTTCAACACTTCCCTTTAGTATGGCAAGCTTTGCGGCAAGAAGATAGATCGCAATGAGCTGTCCCGTATATGCCTTTGTCGTAGCTACTCCGATCTCGGGACCTGCCTTTGTAAGAATTACCGAATCAGCCTCTCTTGCTATCGAACTTCCCTCAACGTTTACTATGGCAAGCACTTTAAATCCGCGGCTCTTTGCCTCTCTTAAGGCTTCGAGGGAATCGGCAGTCTCACCCGACTGGCTGATAACGATGACAAGGGCGCCTTCATCCATTATCGGATTTCTGTATCTGAACTCGGAAGCCAGATCCACTTCCACGGATACCCTGTCGAGCCCTTCGAATATATATTTTCCGGTAACGCCTACATGGTAAGCGGAACCGCAGGCCACGATATAGATCTTAGATAGCGCCTTAAGCTCCTCGTCCGTCATATTTAACTCATCAAGTATGATGTCGTTTCCCTTGATATGCCCTTTTAAGGTATCTATAACGGTCTGGGGCTGCTCATGCATCTCCTTTAACATGAAATGGTCGTAACCGCCTTTTTCGGCTACATCCGCATCCCACTCTATAGTCTTTACTTCTTTTTCAAGCTCATCCTCGTCTACGGTATAGAATTTTGCATCGTCTGCCGAGAGACATGCGATCTCACGGTCATCAAGATATACCACGCTCCTTGTATATTTAAGGATGGCGGGAACATCGGATGCGATATAATTCTCACCCTTTCCTATACCGACTATAAGAGGCGAGCCCTTCCTTGCTGCATAGAGCTTATCGGGCTTATCCGAAAATATGACACCGAGAGCGTAGGACCCCTCGATACGGTGAAGGACCTTGGTAAGAGCCTCTAAAGGATCTCCTTTGTAATAATGATCAAGGAGATTGGCAACTACTTCCGTATCGGTATCGGAAATGAATTCATATCCGTTCTTTATGAGTCTTTCTTTTAATTTGGCGAAATTCTCTATGATACCGTTGTGTACCACGGCTATGCTCTTATCGGCATTGCAATGGGGATGGGCATTTACCTCATTGGGCTTGCCGTGAGTGGCCCATCTGGTATGGCCTATACCTAAAGTACCGGTCACGGTATCTCCGCCGTGAGTAAGCTCTTCAAGTACACGCAGTTTTCCTTTGGCCTTAACCACATTGATGGCTCCGTTGTCGTAAACTGCCATTCCCGCGGAATCATATCCCCTGTATTCAAGCCTTTCCAGACCGTTTAATATCACGGGAGCTGCCTGTTTACTACCGATATAACCGACTATACCACACATTTAAAAACCTCCGTTATTTATCCAAAATCTCTTGTTTGATGTAAATTTCTCTATTGTCTTTTTATTAAGTCTCTTATATCTCCTGCCCAAAAGATATCCGGCATATTTTGCCGCGCTTAATACAAAAAGCCTTGGAACGGATAATATATGACCGCTCTTTACAAGGTAAAGCGCCGTTTCCTTTACGAGCTTTATGCCCTCGCCCTCTGATCTTATACCGCCGAAGGTCTCCTCTTCCATCACATGGGAAACCCCTATGTCAAAATTCCTCTTAAACTGCTGCAAAGCGCTGTAATCATGGGAATGAACTACCTTTGCGCCTGATGCATAACATATCTTATATCCCGCCATAAGCGCCTTTTTGGCGTAGACCATATCCTCGTTAAATATGGCCCTTTTCGGAAATCCTCCAAGCTTTTCAAATTTCCTGTTGTCATATGCAGCACAGACATCGGAACAAAAGAAAGCCTTTATGCCGGATGTTTCTATGTCATCTTTTGTCTTTATCCTGCCTTCGGGCGGATAGTTAAAATTCCTCGTGTATCTTTCGGCCGGGGATGCATCCTTAGAAGGCAGCTGTCTCGCGTAAGATACCGCTATCCCATCATCCTCAAACGGCTTAAGCAGATTTTCCACAAGATCCCCGTCAGCCGGGATGGCATCCTGGGTCATAAATATAGTATGATCGGCGTCTTTTGTAAGAGACGCTCCTAAATTCCTCGTGCCTCCGTGATCAAATTCATTAAGACCTATATGAACGATCTCAACTCCGGGAAATGCTTTTTGCACATCATCAAGGGTAAAAGCCTCCGTAAAGGATGCTTCCTCCGTATTGATTATGAGCACGCGATCGGGAACAATACTCTGATGCTTTAAACCGGAAAGGATCTTAAGAAATCGCTTATCAGGTTTATAGGTTGTTATAACTACGCAGACCATAGCCCTATTATATCAAAAAAGAGGGCTTTTGTAACCCTCTTTATGATTCCTTTAGCATTGTTTATATGATGTTTATATACGTTATTCTCCGGTGGCCGATTCGCCGACTGTCGGCGTATCCTCGTCTCCGGTATCAATAGAGAACGCCGGGACTTCGGTCACTTTTGAAGTACCTGTATCGGATCTTATCTTATCGCCATAAGAAGCTACGGGACCGCTTACCACATAGTCATCGTTGTTGAATAAAAATCTGTGAAGTATTATTACATTTGTCTCAAGATCGGCGGGGATAACGCAGTCGCCGTGTCCCTTAACAATACCTGTCGTACGATACTGGGCTACGGGGAAACCTGAAGTCTCCACTATCTCATATGAAGCCACATCCTTAAGGAGATCGAGTATCTCCGAAAGAGTAAAGCTTGTAGCCGTCTGAGGGAATACCTTATTTGCTATCTTGTCAAGATCGGCGGGATTGGCCTTCTTTGCCTTATCGGCGAGCGCCTGGATGACCTCACGCTGTCTCTCCGCTCTCTTAAAGTCATCTCCCTTTGTATAACGGATACGGCAGTAGGAAACGGCCTGAATACCGTCAAGATTGACAAGACCCGTCTGATTTAATTTAACATATTTTCTGCCGAGCGAGGAAGAAGTCTCAACCTGATAATTGTTAAGATGCTTTAATTCTTCGCTGTCTACATCTATCTCAACACCTCCGAGAGCATCTACGGTATCCGCAACTGCAGACCAGCCTACGGTAACGTAGTCGGTGATGTTTAAGTCGAGGTTCATGTTGAGCATGTTGATCGCCTGCTTCGGGCCGCCGTGTGCATATGCCTCGGTCGCCTTACTGTACTGATCCGTTCCGAGGTTAAGATAAGTATCACGGTAAACGGAACAGAGCTTAACCTGCTTTGTCTGCTCATTTATCGAAGCTACGATAATGGTATCGCTTCGTACACCCTTACCTAAGTTCTCGTTTCTGGCATCCACACCGAAAAGAGCGATGTTCCTGTATCCTTCCATACCATGGAGCTCGCCGTTCATCTTGACGTCTTCGACATCCACCATGAACTCCTCGGCTTCCTCCTCCGGGATCGTATTTATGACTATCTCATCCGCATCGATAACGTCCTTATGGATAGGGTCAAGCTTTGTGACAAGGTAAAGCGCCACTATGAGCACTACAACAACTACGGCTTCGACCACGAGTATTATCGCTTTTTTGCGTCTCCTGCGGGCGCGGTCAGCTTTATTTGCTCTCTTCCTATTCTGCTGTGTTGCCATTATTATATCCTTCCGTAAATCTAAATTGCGTTTTTATTGATGAATCCCCTGAATATCGTTAAGAACAGTATCTTGATATCAAAGCCGGGAGTCCAGTTTTCGATGTAATATACATCGTACTGTATCCTCATCTTTATCGAGGTATCTCCCCTGTAGCCCTTGACCTGAGCCCATCCTGTTATACCGGGACGAACCTGGTGCTTAATCATATAGCGGGGGATCTGTTCTTTGAATATATCCACAAAGTGCGGTCTTTCGGGCCTCGGTCCCACAAGAGACATATCGCCTTTAAGTACATTGAAAAACTGCGGGATCTCATCCAAACTTGTCTTTCTTAAAAATCTTCCTATGCCCGTGACCCTGGGATCACCTTTTTTAGTCCAGGTCTCATCTTCGCTCTGCTGGGTCTGCATTTTCATCGTACGGAATTTGTACATCTGAAAAGGCTTGTTATGAAGACCGACTCGCTCCTGTTTGAATATCACCGGCCCCTTGCTCGTAAGCTTGATGATAACGGGTATCACCAGAAACAGCGGTGAGAACAGTATAATGGCGATCAGAGATCCTGTTATATCCATTATCCTCTTGATAAAGCTGTTAAGCGTATTTGTAAGAGGAACGTGTCTTATATTGATTACCGGAAGACCGTCTAAGTCTTCCATGTAAGGCTTGGAGGGAATGATGCTGTTATAATCCGGGATGAACTTGGTATGCACTCCGGACTTCTCGCATTTCCCGACAAGCTCTTCGAGCCTGTCATAATCCTTAAGACTTAATGTGACGGCTATCTCGTCAAGCTTGTTTTCGGGGAGGATATAGGCGAGGTTTTCTATGGAACCGATCACCTTTATTCCTCTGTACTGGGTTCCCCTGGGGATGTGGTCATCAAGGATACCCCTTACATAATAGCCCCACTGAGGATTCTCCATTATCCTGTCTATATATACTTCTGCCGCTCTGGAATATCCTACCAGAAGGACGTACTTTATATTGTATCCTTTTTTCCTGAGCGCACGGAGTATCTTTCTTATGAATATCCTTGTTGCGCTCTGTCCGATCGTATTGATCGCGGCAAAGATAAAGAGCATCGATCTGGAAAAAAGCTTCTGATCGATCACATAAAGTATCGCAACAAAAAGAACGAGACCAACTACATTTGCTTTAAAGACATTTACGATATCCCTGCGTGCACTTGACTGCCTTTTGGGAGTGTAAAGATTAAAGATGTAGTTTAATAAAAGATATCCCGGTACGACAAACAATAACACGGAAAGGTATATCGTATCGCTTAATCGGAATACCAGCCCCTCGTCCTCAAAGAGTCCGCTGTAAAATCTTATTGCCCAGGCTGCCGTGTAAGATAAACCTATGACCAAGGCATCTATGAGCACATGCAGTCTGTTGAAGTATTTCTGGTTATCTTTTATCAAGGTATAGCACCTGCTTCTGCATACGAAGTTTATTTTACCCTATTTGGAAAAAAAGCACAAGGCTTATCTCATCATTTCTTAATATTTCGTTAACAACTTTGTAATATTTCCCCAAAGTTTGAGCTGTATCTTAATGTAATTTCCGAGATTGGACAGCCTGAACCTGACCTTATTCATCCTTCCGTCCCGCGAAAGACAGAGACCTATCCCTTTGATCACTCCGGTCATATAGGCCGTGCCCATTTTCTTGCGGATGAAAAATATATGTTTTATGATCACGCCTGCGATAAGAAGCGGAAGATTTATAAGGTACTGTAAAAGCGGCATGTTCTTATATGCCACATATACGTTATTACGGGCGGCAAGTTCAACCTTCCATTTATTATATCTCGAACCCGAAGCCGCACTTCCCGCATGAAAGACCTCGGCGCTGTGACAGTAGTAATTTTTATATCCGTTTATAAGAGCCCTGTATCCTATATCCACATCTTCCATATAGCAGAAGTGGTTCTCATCAAATCCACCCAGGCTCCGGATCAGGCCTTTTCTGTAGATCGCCGCACCAGCACACGCCGAGAATACTTCATCATCCTCTTCGTAAAGCTCCGTGCTCTTTCCTTTTCCCCTGGCGATCGCATATCCTAAGGCCGTATAAAAATCTCCGGTCCCGTCCAGAACATCCGGATCGAACATGGTTATCATCTTCGAGGTCACGGAAAAGGCATCGGGATGCTCATCCATGAACTTCTCGAGCTCATATACGAAATCTTTCTTTATTACAGTATCATTATTTAAAAGAAGGGCATATTCGGTAAGGATCATGTCAACGCCGGCATTTACCGCGGCGGAAAAACCCCTGTTCTCGGGAAAGGATAAAACCTTGCATGCTCCTTCCTGCTCAAAGTACCTCGCAAGCTCAAGGCTTCCGTCATCGGATCCGTTATCTACGACAAGCACGGCAAAATAGTGCGTCTCTCTGGCCCTGTTAAGGGATTCGATGCACTTCCTTAAATAGTCTATTCCGTTATAGTTCGGTACTATGACCGTTGTCTTAAATCCGGGATCTGCCATTTCTGTTATATACTGCTCAATTATATTCTATTCATATACCTTGAAACCGGGATCATAGATGATCTTTAATCCCTTTTCTTTAAGTTCGCTTAAATCCTTTAGATCATCCCGAAGCTTTAATGCCCTCTCATCGACATCGTCCAAAGTAACTTCAGAATAAAATCTCGCTCTGTGAAGATAGCCGCCGGCATTCTCATCCATGCCGACAAACCTTTTGGGTCCGCCCGTTACCTTTTTATCTTTTATGACGCGCCCCGCGATACCTCCGACATCTTTTCTTACGGAAAATATATCCGGCAGATATTCGGTATCATAAAAACCGAGATGCCTTGAATGACTTACTCTGACCTTATCCGAAAGGCCCTTTCTTATATAATATTCCTTAAGCGCATTAAGACCTGCCTCATATGCATATGTCTTGCTGGCTGTATTTGCTGCCGTGGATCCTTCATGAGTCCTCCAGTGATAAAGGACAAAAGGTATATGGGATATTGTATCACAGTTATCCGGATTTTTCATCTCCGCGATCCCGGTAAGTCTGAGTACCAGATCGTAATCCTGTGCTCCGTCAAATTCACTTCTTAACATGACCTCCTTAAGAACATCACTTCGCACAGTTAATAAATGACATATGTAATTATTTGACAGTAAAAGTTCTTTGTCAAAGTCCGGTTTAAAGTTCGGCTCAAAAAAACTCGTGCCTTCTCTGTTGCATTTGTCTTCATCGGAGTAAACGAAAATCCGTTTATTTTTTGACTTCGCTATTTCTTTTGCCGTTTCAAAAAGAGCATCTTTTGTCAAAATATCATCGTGATCGACCAGCGTGATGTAATCTCCTTTTGCTTCTCTGATCCCGGCGTTTGTGTTCTCAGATATGCCCTTATTGCTCTCCAAAGGCAAATAGTTTAATCTTGATTTTATTTTTTTGCCACCATCTGACTCTTCCAAAAACTCATTTATGGTATTTTTCAGCCCATTTCCTTCAGCCGCTCCGCCGTCAGATATCACGATCTCGAAATTGTCGTAGATCTGGTCTGCAAGACTTTGAAGTAGTTCCTTAAAAAAACCGGGATCCGGCTTAAATGCAGGGATCACAACAGTTAAATATGGCATGTCATTTAATTTATCCGCTTCTTTTTTAGTTGTCAGATCGATGTTTTTATTCTCAGGATCACCCCAGTCGCGATCTCCTACATACCCGGCAGCTCTTTTTGTGAGCTCATCGGCCTCCGTTTTATTAAATCTTTCTTTGATTTCTTCGATCGCAGGTCCGATCCCGTTCCTCTTTGCATAGAGAAGAGTCTTATTTATATATCCGCCCCTCTTTTCATCCTGGGATGAGACGGTAGATATGAGGATAAAAAAGAACACCGACCATCCGACAAGGTAAACGGAATAATAGTACATAAACAGACTCGAGGGAGCGGTCAAAAATACAAGCGGGACCCTTAAGAGAACCGCAGCATTTAATAACGTCCGATACCATTTCCTCTTAATGAGCAGATAAACAAGGGTGCACAAAAGCACGGCAAGAGGGAAAATGACTCCGTATACAAATCCGTATCCGGCTTTCTTTTCAAAATAATCGCTCATTCGCCTTAGTTCAATAAACTTGATCACGCACTTTCTGATGCCGACGCCAAGGATCGGGGAAGTCCCGAAACATGCTTTAAGATCTTCATAATTCTGAACAGGCTCGTCAAGCTCATCAAAGATCTCGGTCGTATTCTGCAAAAGCTCGGTGGAATTTAAAAAGCAGTTCATGCGCTCGGATAAAAAGACACCGGGATACCTTAATGCAAGCCTGTAGAAAGCACTCTTAAACGCCGAATACTCTTCATCCGTATAATCGGTGTCGGCATATAATCCGCCCCAGAAAAGGTTGATGCCGTTCTTACCTTCGGCGTAGGCTTTCCTTATATCACCTATACCGACGACCTTATCTATATCCGAAAGCTCGGCTGATGATGAAAGATCGATCTCATCCTCTAAAGCCGTAGCGCCGTATACATTTTCATATTCCGCATTTACAAGAGGAACCAGAGGAAGCACCACACTTGTAAGATCGTACTGCCTGCTGCTCGTCATACGCTCTCCGACAGCCTGGATAAGATAAAGCGGAAGCGCAATGACCAAAAAGGCCGTAACAAGTTTAAAACATGCCGAAGCCCATTTTGTATTTTCATTTTTTGTATTTTCGCTGTTTTTATCTTCGATGTATCGCTTTCCAAAAAAGAGAAATATAATCGGAAAGATGATGAAGTAATATATAGCCTCGGTCCTCCAGACCGCTACTAAGGCCGCCATAAAGCCCAGAAGAAACGCAGAGGTCTTTTCCTTAAAAAACAGTCTTGCAAGCACCCAGAGCTCTATAAACGCATAGAGGCTCATCCTCATGGGATAGAGGTTCGAGTCAAGGACCGGAAACATGAAAAAGGGCACGAAGGATATAAGTCCCAAAAGCCCGAAGCGTTTAACACACATTCTTACGATATCTCCGGCCAGCAGGGATATACAAAGCATCTGTATTATGATCACGCCCGAAGGAACCGGGATCAGCATAAGGGACAGGATATAAAATACGCTGGTAAGATAGTTCTGCCAGAATACCGGAAAAAGCTTGGATGCGCTAAAGAGCACGCCGAATTCGTCCATCCTGAATATGCCCGGCCAGGTCAGGATGAGCATAAAGATATTAAAGATAAAATATATAAGCACATACTTCCTGTAGTCCTTATCCGCCTCCTTAAAAAAGGCATAGGCCCCCTGGTATAAAGCTATGAGCACAACAAGGAACACTGCTTTTGCCGACCAGGTGATAAGGCTCTTAACGATCCCGGTAACGGATGAGGTGTCAAAATAAACATAGTCAAAAAATATCCTATCCGTCACGAAAGATATCGCCCAGTGAATAAGGGCGATAACTGTAAGCGTTTTGTGATTTTTAACTCTTTTTATAAGGTCCAAGAGATAACTCCTTAATTACGGATAAGTCAGGGCCTGTATTCTTTAAGGAACGACTCAAGCTCTTCGGGCGTGCCAAGGACATGCACTTTGTCGAAATCCACTATGCTGATCCGTACATCACCTTTCTTTTCAATGAGGTAATTATACAGGGGAGCAACATATTTTTCTCCTTTTTCAAGCTTTTCATCCGAAGAATAATATTCATTATAAAGATCTTCATAAAGCCTGCATGTCTTAAAATAATAAGCACCAAGGGTACAGTTGTCGGATATCCTTACTTTTTCCCTTACCTCAACGGCTTTACCGCTCTCATCAAGCTTTACAAAGCTCCAGTGATCACCGGGTGCGTGGAAGCAGGGGATAAATCCGTCGCCTGCTATATCGTCCTTCTTCATCTCATAGGCTTCCACATAGGTGTCTATATTGTAGATCATAAGGCTGTCATCTCTGTCCCATGCATCCTTAGCCAGCATCGCAGTGGTGGCCTGTCCGTCGGTAAGATGATCTATCTCTATCACATGGACATCCTTTATACCGAGTGATGCGCATTTTTCATTTATGAAGGAGGAAGCATCGTCCTCTTTTCTAACTATGAAGATGCACCTGTTACCCTCAAGATCATAGCCCTTAAGGCTTTCCATTGACCACTCAAACAAAGTCTTATCAAAAGCCGGGATCATATATTTGGGTACCGTATAGCCTGCTTTTTTAAATCTCGAGCCAAGACCCGCCATGGTTATAACGATCTGCATCTTTAATCTCCTTTTTATCAGTTTTTTCTTACAGAGTCACTTCTCCGTTATGCTCCATAAGTGTCACACCGAAAACACCGTTTACATCATTTATCTTCTTTACAAGTTCTTCTTCTCTTTCAGGCTTGCATTCCACGATCATACGCTTATCCTCTCCCGTCACCGTACGTGAGCGGACTTTACATACTCTGCTGTGCTCCTTTACGGCATTTAATATATCTTCCTCTTTGGTCGTGGAATTAAGCGATATTATGATAAGCGAAGCCGCAGTTCCGACCGGGGTTAAGCTTAACACAAAAAGCCCCGCTGTAACGGCCAGGCTCGTGATTATGGCGATAAAATACAGATCCGCGCCGCAGATTATTCCTACGCTTATGGCCCAGAACAAAAATACAAGATCGGTAGGATCCTTGATGGCCGTACGGAAACGTACGATGGAAAGGGCGCCGACCATACCTAAGGAGATCACAAGGTTTGACTGCATCGCCAGAACGATGGCCGAAGTTATGACCGCAACAAGCACTAATGAGATATTAAAACTCTTCTGATAAAAGCTCTTTTTTGTGGAAGCGTAATATACAAGGAATATATACATGCCGATAATGGCAGTTACGATAAGAGTTACCGCAACTCTTCCGACCGTGATGTTTCCTCCCTGAAATCCCTCAAGAAATGATTTTTTAAAAATATCCGAAAAACTCATAAATGATATCTCCTGCACAAATAATACTTTGAAAATGTTATCCGGTTAAGAAATCCGCATTCAAGCGCCTCTTTTATATATTCCGGTAAAAATTCATCGAATTTAAGTTCCATCAGGGTCTCATTTTCCCTAAGGACATTCCTGCCGTGGATATGTTCGTTAAAGAATTCCCCCATATCAGCCGTGGATAAGATCCCGTCATCAAAGGTTATTCGGACATTTCCGCTCTCTTCTATAAAAGGAGTCCTGTGGTAGGAAACTATTACCTTCGGACGCATGAGCCTTATATCCCTGAGTATCATGAGCTCATTGAAAAGATCCTCGCCCGGGCCGTTAGCCTTATGCTCCCTTACGGCCGTTCCGCCGTCTTTTGACGCAAAAACGGAGGTGATCCCTTCACCCATAAGGAGATTCATCTCTCTTAAACTTATCTCCTTCTGAAGCTTTTTAGTCATCCCGTTCTTCTTTATCTTTTTTTCAAGAACAAGATATCTGTCGCTCCCGTCGTAGGCTCTTATACGAAACTTTACTCTCGGATCGGTTCCGTCCTCATTCTGGTAGTAATATGTATCCCTCTCGTCATCGAAATAGATACTTCTTACCTCATATCCGTTTTCGCCGTGTGGATCCGCTTTTAATACTGCTGCCACTCTTTCCTTTATAACGGCCGCATCGGTCTTTGATAATATGTATTTGTATTCGTGACGATATTCCATATTTTTACTTAAGAGGCCGGGCAAAGACAAGATCATATTCAGCATAGGATCTTCCGTCTTTTATGGCGATGAACTTAAATCTCTTTCCGTTTAATACCACGCTTTTCTTATCGTATCTCTTATAGCTTTCCTCAAAATATATCTCAGCGCTGCTGCCGTCCTTAAACCTTCCGCTCATCTTCCCGAGATCCCAGTTATCTTCATTAAGATCAACGGTGACAGTGAAGGTCTTTGTGACGTTATCTGCTAAAAAACTCCTGTCTCCTATCTTAAGGATCAGCTCATCCTGTGTTAACTCCCTGCCGGACTTTAATTCATTAAGTCTTTCGGCTCCCACTGCTTTGGCAAAGCTGTCATCTCCGGGCTTAGAAAGCGCCACAACAAGCCACGCTACCAGCGAAAAGGCAACCGCAAATGCTATTGCATCCCTTATGCCCCTCTTCATTATTCCTTACATCTGGACTTTGCACAGACCTCATCCATCTCTTCGACGGATAGTGATAAGAATTCGTCCGGTCTTATCGTGCGGTCATCCACATAGAATCCGTGATGTCCGGGCCAGGGCTTTCCATAGATTATCTCATCATAGGGAATATCCCATTTCTCAAGCCATTTTAAGATCACCTTTGCGGTATTGGCATTTATAAGACCGATATTACCGCCGTAACTGTTCATGTTACGGGATGTAAAAAGAACGATCTTGGCTCCCCCCGCTTTATATTCCCTTATCTTATCGACCATGGCCTTATAGGGTACGAGATCGATATATTCTTCTTCCTTTTTCTTGATCGGGCAAAGCGTCCCGTCGATATCAAAACAGAATGTCAGTCCTTCAAATTCCACTTTCTTTAACCTCTTCCATTATTCTTATGGCATTTAACAAAAATCCGAGTACCTTTCCGGGCTGATCCATATGGAAGGGCATCATGGAGAGGAACAATCCGGCTTCATAAACCCTTACAAGATCATAATCATATCCGTTTTCGGAAAGACAGGATTTAAATATCTTTATCTTTTCTTCTTCATCGGAATCTATCTTAAGATTTAATCTAAGATCCCTGTCATAGGAAACCTCAAAGAGTCCGCTGTTGAAGAAATCATAGCTTCCGCATACCGAATGGGAAAGCTTGCATACATCATAATACGGATCGGTGTAAAGCTCGTCTTCGTTAAGAGCTCCCTTGGGATCTATAAGGCGAAGGAGCGATGCCTCCGAGCTGTAAAGGATATTTGAAAAACAAAGATCCCCGTGTCCGATCGAAAGGGTAGTATATTCTCTTCTTCCCGAGAGCTTTTTATAAAGCTCCTTATAAAGCCCGATGACTTCTTCCATTCCGTTATATTTCGTTCCGGTCTTTAAAAGAAGATCGTATTTCTCGTATGCTCCGTCCTTCTTAAGCTCTTCCATCCTCTTATCGAGCTTTGTAAGATAGAGTTCATCGGCAAGGCGTTTTCCTTCCTCGGCTTTAACATTTCTGCTTGCTCTTTTGGAAATGAAATAAAACAGCTTTCTTAATATATCGCCAAGCTCATCATCATCTACCGCACCGTGAACAAACCTTATGGCAACATCGGTCATATGATATCTTTCCATCGTATATGACGCACCGTTTTCATCTTCGTTATAATCAAAAGGCTCAACGAACCACTGCTTCATATCATCGGGAAGCAGCTTATAGAATTCATATTCGGCTTTTATCTTTTCTTTTTTATTGGATCTCTTTGTGACTGTATATTCATCACCTTCGAGAGCATTAAAGAATCTGGCATCAAATCCGCCGGTGATGAAATTAAGGAAATTATTCCTAAGCGAAAGATCGGAAAAAGCACTGTTATCTATCTTTAATGCGCTGTATTCCCGGTCGGTAAGAAGTGATATGTTCTTTAAGCATGAATCAGCATCGGGGAAGATATCAAGCGCGGCCTTCTTATCGCAGAATGCGGTATATTCCTCATTTACAAAGCATGCTTTTTTCAATATGGTGAGGAATTCCTTCTCGTTTGCGATCGCGAAATTGGAATAAAGATATACTATTGCATCCGTCCTTGCGGATACGAGGTTTTCACTCAGATCATAAAGATCATCCTTATTTTTTAATACAATTATGCGCTTTACCGCTTTCTCTTTTTTCAGGACCGTGGCAGTACGCTCCGCTAAAGTGATCCTTTTAAATATAGTCTCACCGTAGCTCTTGTCTCCGGTCACGGATCTTATCTCTCTGTCCGGCTTTACGGTATCATCATAGATAACGGTTATATTCTTCATCTGACCTTCCTTTCGGGACGCGACATAAATACGACTATTCCGATAAATGCAGCTATACCCATCAGTAAAATGCTAATTCCCGTATATTTGTTAAGAAGCCTGCTGCTTCCGAATGCGAATATCGCCTGAATATAATTTATGAAGTCTCCCACATCGAATTTCATCTTAAGGCATGTTGCAAAAGCCGCCAGAGTTCCGATCTCGAAAAACCATCCCATAAATGAGAACGTAGTGATAAGTGCAAATCGTCCTCTTATGAGATCTAAGGTAAAATCATACCAGTCTTTGATCGTATCAAGACCTCTTAATGCAGCCATCGAACGGGGCGAATTTTTTCTCATTATTATGTAGCGGTTTAAATATCCGTATGTGGGCATCAGAGAAACATAGCAGATGACGATTATAAACAGGATCGCCAGGAAGATCCAGGTGATCGGGCTTAATCTTCCCAAATACCAGATATCCACCGGGATCAGGATCGCGCATAAAGCGAGCGTATCAAAAAAGCGGTCGGTTATAACGCTTAAGATACCGACCTGCCAGTGCTTTGTCTCCTTGCTTATGACAAGCACACGGAAGATCTCGCCTATCTTAAACGGCACGATGAGATTGACAAGTGTGGTCTCCAAATACATCACCACAAATCTCGGGAAGCTTATCCCATGCTCCATGAGCACAAGATAGAGCCTCATCATCTTGCAGAAATGAACCAATATGAATCCTGTTAAGAAAAGCAGAAAATAGATCCACATGAAATGATCAAAGCTCCTTTATGTGTTTACCCGTATATTCGTCATGGGGATTATCCCTGTATTCTTTATGAATGGCCTCGTTATTTATGAAATACTCAAAAGCCATCTTAAGAACGTTTATCGCCTGATTCATCATCTTGACATTGGACACCTGATCATCCTCCCTCCAGCTTACCGGATAGAAGATGATATCGTGATCATAATAATGCGATGCGAGTATCATCACATAATTGAACATGAGATTATCGGGAAACTTCTCGAAGAAGTAATCCTTAAGCATTGATGTCTTATAAAGATTAAGTCCGCTTCCAAGATCGAATATCCTTCTTCTTGTTACGAAAGCGAAGATGAAATCATAAACTATATTTCCGAAAGTCCTGAACCTGGAATAGCCGTAAAGCTTAGAGCCTAACATGAAACGGGCTCCGAGCACACAGTCGTGCTGTTTGTGTATGCCCTTTTTAAGCATGGGAAGAAAATCATGGATATTACCCTGATCATCACCGTGAAGCATGCAGACATAGTCATATCCCTTTTCAACGGCATAGTGGAATGCCATCTTCTGTGAGCCTCCGAGACCGTAGTTTTCGTCATTCCTTATAAGCTTTGCGGGAAGCTTTTTATGCTCCTTTAAATACTCAAGAACAACAGCTTCGGTATTGTCCGTGCTCCTGTTATTAACAATGAGTATCTCGTTAAAATATGAGACAACCTCTTCATTTAACTGGTCAAGTACTCTCGTTATCTGTTTCTCGCAGTTATATGCGGGAATAAATAAAAGCATCTTATCCTTCTTTAGTCTCGGCATCCTCGGTTTTCTCCTCCTTCTGCTCTAAGAACATCTTTCTGGTAATGAAGTTATATACCATCACGACACCGGTAGCAACGATCTTGGCAAATGCCGTAGCCATACCCGGCGATAAGATCCCGGCAAGCGCGCTTATATGAACATATACCACGTCTATGGAAAAAGCAATGATAAGCTCGTTTAATCCAAGGCCGATAAGGCTTAAGATAACGAATATCACAAACTCCCTTTTCCTGTCCATATCCTCCTTGCGCGTGAAAACATATTTCATGCTGAGGATATAATTTATTACGACGGATATTGTAAATCCGAAAATGGCTCCTATAAGTGCCGCATTCTTAACACCCATTCCTCCTAAGCGAAGCGCCCACGAAACTCCGAGTGTTATGACGTAATCAATGAGAAAGCAGATCACTCCCACGATGCCAAACTTCATTATCTGCGCAAAAAGCTTTTTCATGTCACTCCTTAACCAAGGCTAAAACCCCGTCCCTTAATTCATTAAATAATGCATCCGCATCGGCAAGATCCTTGCCCTTTACACCCATGTAGAATTTGATCTTGGGCTCTGTTCCCGAAGGACGCATGCATACCCAGAAATCATCCTCAAGCTCGAAATAGAGCACGTTTGACTTGGGAAGTCCGGTGGTCGTCTTTGTGCCGTCTGCATTTATAACGACATCCTTTTCATAATCACGGAAAGATGTGACATTAAATCTTCCGAAGTTCTTCGGAGGATTGTTCCTGAAGCCTTCCATCATATCCTTTATCTTCTGAAGACCTGTAACGCCCTTCATCGTAACGGCATGCTGACCCTCTTTGTAATAGCCGTACTTCTCATAGATCTGTACCATGAGATCCCATAAGGTCATATTCTTTGTCTTGCAGTAGGAAGCTACTTCGCATAAGCACATAACCGCTACGCAGGCATCCTTATCTCTGGCGTGTGTTCCCGCAAGGCAGCCGTAGCTTTCCTCAAGACCGAATACATATTCATAGGTATTGTTCTGCTTAAAGAGCTTTATCTGCTCGCCGATATATTTAAATCCGGTAAGTACTTCGATCTGCTTAACACCGTAATCTTCGGTGATCCTGTCGCAGAGGTTCGTGGTAACGATGGTCTTAACAAGAGCAGCATTGGAAGGAAGAGTTCCGTTTTCCTTTCTTTCGTTTAAGATATACCAGCCGATCAGCATTCCGGACATGTTACCCGTAAAGGGAACATATTCGCCGCTCTTTGTATCAAGTGCATATACACCGAGTCTGTCGGCATCGGGATCGGTCGCAAGGACGATGTCCGCGTTTTTCTCTTTCGCAAGCTTAAGTGCGAGCTCGAATGCCTTGGGATCCTCGGGGTTGGGATATTCGAGTGTGGTAAATTCGGGATCGGGTCCTTTCTGCTCTTCTACGAGGTATACATTCTTAAATCCGAGCTCCGAGAGAACTCTCGTAACAGGGATAAGACCGGTTCCGCAGAAGGGAGAATAAACGATCTTGATATCGTCTTTTACCTTGTCGATGATCTCGGGATGGATGATCTGCTTCTTTAATTCGACCATATAAGCATCATCTATCTCTTTTCCTATTATCGTAAGAAGACCTTTTTCGATCGCCTCATCCCTGCCCATGGTCTTTACGTCATGGAAGTCCGTAACGGCTCTTACCTCAGCGATGATATCGGTGTCCAAGGGAGATGTGATCTGCGCGCCGTCTGCCCAGTATACCTTATATCCGTTATACTCGGGAGGGTTATGGCTTGCCGTCACCATTATACCGGCGGTAGCTTCGAGATATCTTACCGCATAGGATAATTCGGGTGTGGGACGAAGTGATTCAAAAAGATAAGCGTGAATTCCGTTAGCCGCAAGACAAAGAGCAGCTTCAAGCGAAAATTCCGGAGAAAATCTCCTGTTATCACAGCTTATCGCAACGCCCTTAGCCTGGGTGCCCTGCTTTATGATATAATTTGCAAGACCCTGTGTAGCCTTTCTGACAGTATAGAGGTTCATCCTGTTCGTGCCGGCTCCGATGACACCGCGGAGTCCTCCGGTACCGAATTCAAGATCGCGATAGAATCTGTCTTCCACTTCCGCTTCGTCATTTCTTATTGCAAGAAGTTCCTCTTTGGTCTTTGCATCAAAATAATCGTCGTTTAACCATTCCTCAAATGTTTCCCTGTAACCCATCTTTTGATCTCCTTTTTACTTTTATTTTTATAGTCTTAACGAGTAATCGCTCCGATCGAGAGTGAAATTCACGTTATAATATGGGTCGCCCTTTTCAAGGATATCTTTCCATTTTCTCCTGAAAGCGGCAGCCTCTTTATTGTACCTTTCCGCATTTTTATCGGTATTGTTTTCTTCTGTCTGTTTCTTTTTCTTTCCGCTCTTAAGATCCGAGCCTCTGGATTTGCTTTCAAAATGATAGAGCTCGGCAAAGGGAGTAAATACGATAAGAAGCCCCTTTTCCCTGACTCTGATGCAAAAATCAACATCATTTAATGCTACGGCGAATTCTTCGGAAAGACCGTTTAATTCTTCATAGAGCGATCTTCTGACCAACATGCATGCACCCGTTACCGCGGATACATCCTGCGCATAACAGAGCTTGCCCATATATCCCACATTCTCTTTGGGAACTTTGTAGTGGGTGTGGCCTGCCGTCCTGTGAGCTCCGAGCCCGAGAACTATCCCCGCATGCTGTATCGTCATATCGTCATAGTATAATTTTGCTCCTACGACTCCGACATCTTCGCGCTGGCCGTACATCATCATCTCTTCGATCCAGTTGACCGTGATAACCTGGGTGTCGTTGTTTAAAAGAAGGAGATATTCGCCTTTTGCCTTCGATGCTCCGAGGTTGTTTATCGCGGAATAATTGAATTCTCCCTCATAGGTAACCACGGATATAAGGGGATGTTTTTCAATCTCCTTATAGTATTCTTTTATCTCCTCGGTTTCGGAATTATTCTCTATGACTATGATGTCGTAATTATCATAAGTGGTCTTATCGAGGATCGAGTCGATACATCTTTTAAGATCATATAAATGATCTTTATTGGGGATCAGTATCGTAACATGCGGATGAGACGTAAGAGAATACCTTATCCTGAATATGGTCTCAAACGCCCTTGTGCTTTCGATCTTAAAATCCTTATAGCCGGCTTTCGCAAGATGATCGGCAACCGCTCCTCTTGCCGCTTCTATCGCATAGGTCTTGGCGCTGATATCACTTGCGACACTGCCCTTGTGCGATCTCCAGTAATAAAGGAGCTTGGGCACATGGACCACCTTTTTTGCACTTGATGTAAGACGGAGTATCATATCATGATCCTGACTTCCGTCAAAGCGCGTACGGAAAAGCTCGGTGCCTTCAAGAAGGTCTCTTGAAAATACGCTGAAGTGGCAGATGTAATTGTTCGCCCTTAAGTTATCCGGTGCAAAATCCGGCTTGAAATGAAGGGTGATCATGTTGTTTATACTGCCGCCTTTAAAGGTTGCTTCATCACAATAGATATAGTCCGCATTTTCATTGCAGATGACTTTCATATATTCATAAAGAACACTCGGATGAAGGATGTCATCATGATCAAAAAGTCCGATATACTGACCGGTCGCCATCTTATAGCATTCGTTGGTATTACCCGATATGCCTTCGTTCTTTTCAAGGCGCATGTATTTGATGCCGGGATAGATCTCGGCATACTGACGGCATATGGTCTCAACATATGAATGCTCATTATCGGATCCGTCCGCAAGACATAATTCCCACCCCAGATAAGTCTGGGCGGTAACGGATTCTATCATCTCTTTTAAGAATCTTTTGGGCGTATTGTAAAGAGGCACCAGGATCGAGATCGTGATATCCTTATCAAACTTCTCTTCTCTCTGACGCTTTGCTTCCTTTTCATCGGGAAAGCTCTTTGTGCCGTGCTTTTTGGCCGCCTTCTTTTCGATGATCTTGCTCTTTATCTTTACAGCGATCCCTCTGGGATTCCCGTGCGCTTTAAGCCTCTGGAAATTCCTGATAAAGAAGTGCATCACAACCCTCAGGGGCTTACTCAGTTTCCAAAGGGGATTACCCTTTATCCTTTTTAATGCGGCGGTAAGCTCCTCGTTCTTACTCTCCGCATCGGCAAGATCCGCTATAAGCTCTGTATTTCTTTTTTTCTCTCTTTCAAGGGCGTCCTTGTAATATTCAAGGAGCTCTTCCGTGCTTTTTTCCGAATCAGTGTTCATTTTAATATTGCCTGTAGGAAAGGTTCAGATCCACTCTCGTCCCTATACCGTCTATGGTGCCGGCCGAAGTGTACTGCCACAGGTCATAATCTCCGTCATAAGTGGCCTTGCTCGAATACTGTGCAAGCCATATTGTGTGATCCTTTAATTCCTTGGGATCGATATTATTTATAAGCCAGTTTTTGCTGGCATAAACTCCGCCTTTGTAACCTGAATTCTCCACCGTCTTGCAGAAACTGTCACAGACCTTTGTCCTCATATCCTTATCGAGGGCATCTGCTCTTCCCGCTCCTCCGGCTCCTTCCGTATCGATAAAGACGGGGAGATCAACATCGTAATCTTTTATGAGCATAAGAGCCATGCTGGCTTCTTCGACAGCTTCGACTTCGTTAACGGCCTGTGTGAAGAAATAGATACCGACTTTGACACCGGCCCCGGTCGCTTCTTTGATGTTCTTTTTAAAATACGGATCTTCTACTAAAGCTCCGCTCTTTGATCCTCTGTATCCGCAGCGGATGATCGCAAAATCCACTCCGTCCGCCTTTACGGCATTCCAGTCGATCTCCTTGTTCCACTTGGAGACATCGATACCGAAAAGCGCGTCTTCAGGCTTTAATTTTTCGTTTTTCTCGGTACCGTCGGCGTCCTGCTCGGCTTCGTTTACAGCCGTATCCTCGACCGTAGCATCGATCTCGTCCTCGGTCTTTATCATATAGGATATATCGTTTATGACCGTGTAATCAACCTGGTCCTTTACCCTTACATGGACCGGGCCCTCTTCCATCTCATAGGCATCGTTGCCCGAGATCGAAAGCTCGTAATCGCCGGGATCGATCGGAGCTATATAAACGCTTCCGTCCTTATCCGCGTCTTTGTATTTGTGAATGACTCCGTCGCTTCCCCAGACAGATACCGTAAGCTCGTCTCCCGATATCAGCTGGCCGAAGCCGTTTACTATATTAACTCTCAGATCCCGCATGATACTGGAAACAAAAACCGACATCTCTTTCCTGGGATCCTCCTGTTTTACTTCGGGATCAAAAAAAAGATCGTCTTTTAAAAATGCTTTGTAGTCCCTGTGGGGATCGAGAGAGTAGAGCGTGTATACGGAATCTTTTAAAGCTTCCTTTTCGGCCTCTTCGGCTTCCTTTCTGACTCTTTCCTCTTCGGCTGCCTCTCTTGCCGCACGTCTTTCATTTTCTCTCTGAGTCTTTATCTTATCCGCGCCGACGACCACCGCTACGATAAGCGCGATCATCGTTATGGCACATGCTATGACCTGGCGTTTAACCCTAGAGTCCATTAGCTACCTCGGTAAGATATTGTCCGTAAGCGGTCTTCATAAGGGGCTCTGCAAGCTTTAACAGCTGCTCCTTTCCTATGAAGCCTCTTTTATATGCTATCTCCTCGATACAGGAGATGTATAAGCCCTGCCTCTTCTGGAATGCAGCCACGAAATCGGCGGCATCAAGGAGCGAGTCGTGATTACCTGTATCGAGCCATGCAAAACCTCTTCCCATGGTCTCGACTTTTAAGGTGCCTCTTCTTAAATATTCGTTGTTGATGCTTGTTATCTCGATCTCTCCTCTTGCGGAAGGCTTTACGTTCTTTGCTATCTCAACAACATCGTTGTCGTAGAAATAAAGACCGGGAACGGCATAATTGCTCTTCGGATGCTCGGGCTTTTCTTCGATGGATATCGCCTTTCCGGTCTCATCGAATTCAACCACTCCGTATTCCCTGGGATCTCTGACGTAATATCCGAATATGGTCGCACCTTTTTCGGATTCGATCCTTGCGGAGGTATCTCTTAACATCTTTGAGAAACTCTGTCCGTAGAAGATGTTATCTCCAAGGACAAGGGCTGCGGCATCATCGCCTATGAATTTATCTCCTATGATGAACGCATCGGCAAGACCCCTGGGGCTCTCCTGCACCGCATATGAAAATGACATTCCAAGCTGGCTTCCGTCTCCCAGAAGCTCCTTAAATACCGGAAGATCCCTGGGTGTGGAAATGATAAGGACGTCCCTGATATTCGCCAGCATGAGAGTCGATAAAGGATAATATATCATCGGCTTATCGTATACGGGCATTATCTGCTTTGAAATGGCTTTTGTTAAAGGGTAGAGCCTGGTGCCGCTTCCTCCGGCTAAGATTATACCTTTCATTTGTACATCTCCTCGTAATACTTCTGATAATCACCGCTTGTCACATTCTTCATCCAGTCGCCGTGCTCGAAATACCATTTGATCGTCTTTCTGATACCTTCGGCGAACATGGTCTCTGGCTCCCAGCCTATCTCGGCCTTGATCTTGTCGGGAGCGATCGCATATCTTCTGTCATGTCCCTTTCTGTCCGTAACATAAGTGATAAGATCTTCCGTTACGTGAGCCTTTCTGGGATCGGAATCATCGAGTTCCTCTCTTAAGGTCGCGATTATTATCTTGACTATCTCTATATTCTGCTTTTCGTTATGACCTCCGACATTGTATGTTTCAAAGAGTCTTCCCTTTTCCTGGACCATATCGATAGCCTTTGCATGGTCCTCAACATATAACCAGTCACGGACGTTCTTTCCGTCTCCGTATACAGGGAGCTTCTTTCCCGAAAGCGCATTGTTGATGATGAGCGGAATGAGCTTCTCAGGAAACTGGTAAGGCCCGTAATTATTGGAGCAGTTGGTGATATTTGCAGGGAAATGATAAGTATCCATATAAGCCTTTACGAGCATGTCGGAACTTGCCTTTGAAGCTGAATAGGGGCTGTGAGGAGAATAAGGGGTGGTCTCGTAGAAGTATCCGCCGTCTTCCTCAAGCGAACCGTAAACCTCGTCGGTGGAAACATGTAAGAACTTCTTGTCCGCGGGATAGGTGCCGTCTTCCTTTTCCCATGCATTCCTTGCGCAGTTGAGCATTACGGCTGTACCAAGCACATTTGTCTGAACAAAGACCTCGGGATTTTTTATACTCCTGTCTACATGGCTCTCTGCCGCGAAATGAACTACACGGTCGATATCATTCTCGGCAAATATCTTTGCTATCGCATCCTTGTCGGTGATGTCGGCCTTAACGAAGGTATAATTATCCCTTCCCTCGACTTCTTTTAAGTTTTCGAGGTTACCCGCATAGGTAAGGGCATCCACATTTATGATCCTTATCTCGTTATCATATTTCTTAAACATGTAATGAATATAATTGGAGCCTATAAAGCCTGCTCCGCCGGTTACAAGGTATGTTCTCATATTAAGTCTCCTTATTGCTTTTTATGTTGTCTGCGGGCATTTTCGATACACGCACACACTTATCCGTATTATAGCACATCTATAGGTTTACAGGCAAGTTAAAAGGGAGCGCCGACAGCGCTCCCCGGTGTTAAAAAAGTCATCTTTTCATGCCCGGTATTTTTCAAGTGATGCAAAATCCTCCATAACCTCCAGAACCCGCTCTCTTCCGGTCTTATTGAGCTTTAGATATCCGCTCATCACCTGGTTCTCCAGAAGCTGCTCGGAGACTGTAGCCCCTTCCAGGGGTCTGAAGGAGATCGGATTTAAATTAAGCTTTTCACATATCCTTACTACCGTTCCGTAAGCCATCCCTTCTATTCCGCGCTCTAAGGCGGTGACCATTGTGCTGTAAGGGATGTTCATTTCGATGGCAAATTTTCTTATGCTTTTATACTGCTTAAGTATCTCCTCTTTTAACACAATTGATTTTTCCTTTGATGTCATGCTTCCGCCCTCCAATGTCATTCTATTTCCCTGTAAACACAGCTTTATTATACCCTTTTTTCAGTCTACATACAACACTTTTTCACACTCTTTATACAGTCTCTGCCTCGAACACTGATCCTTATAAAGCAGACCCACTCTGTACTCCCCGCGCTTAAGATCGTTTCTTTTTATCCTTACGACAAATCCCGTAAGACCCACATGAGACTCGTCCGGCAATATGTCCACGACCTCGGGACGATTCCTCGTATATATCGGGACTGTCAGGATCTCTTCATCGTTAAACGTAAGTATCAGACTTCTTTCGTATCTCGATGAATCCATACCGAGAACATAGGCCCAGCCTTCGATAAGATAGATATCCTCCTCATCCTCCGAAAGCTTCCTCTGAAGTCCGCAGTGTTCAAGCGTTATCGTAAGGCAGTTATTGTACCATTCACTCTTGATATCATCTTCTAAGGCCTCGGGCAAAAGAGTGTTAAAACGCTGCTCATACGGATATTCATAACTGCAAAGATATCTGGGCTTGTAGCCTGCGAGATTCGGGTTGTAAAAAGGATCGTTATCTATTGTGTGGGGATGCCTTTCTTTAAGGATGGCCGATTCCCTTAAAAGCCTTTTCCACTTTAAGGTATCCTTCCTGTCATCGCCTCTCGATATGCTCTCATGATGGATCGCCACGGCATCGTTCCTTACGACATTGCGATATCCGGATTCATGGAGCATAAAACAGAAATCCACATCGTTATAGCTTATCTTAAGCTCTTCATAAAAGCCTCCGGCACCGAAGAATACTTCAGCATTTACCATAAGACAGGCGGCAGTAACAGCTATGACATTATGGTTTAAAACGTTCTTTCCGTAGTAATAATCCTTATCGTCGTCAGGGGCTCCGACCAGTTTGTGGGCAGGGCCTACGGCCATTTCCGTAACTCCGACATGCTGTATCCTTCTGTCGGGATACAGGAGCTTTGCGCCCACTGCGCCTATTCCCGGCGCCATAGCCTGACCCACGAGCGTGGTTATGAAATCGGGCTGTGTTATCTCGACATCATCATTTAAGAATAAAAGATATTCTCCTTTTGATTTTTCAGCTCCCTTATTGCACATGGCAGCGAAATTGAATTCCGCCTCCTCATACATGTAGATAAATCTGTATTCCGCCTGGGCTTCACAGAGGATCTGTCTGTTCTCATCGTTACTGCCGTTATCGACCACGATGATCTCCATATTGTCATAGTTCATCCTGTTTCGAAGCTCATCGAGTCGTTTTATAACAAGCTCGGGATGATCCTTAGACGGGATTATGACCGATATCTCGGGCTTATCCTCGGGAAGTTCGTAAACGGGAACGCAGTATATCTTATTGCCCCTCGGTATGCCTCTTATATATGCGCCCATCCCCCTTCGCCTTATCGCAGCTATCTTGCATGCATTATATTCGGGCTCATATCCCCAGTAAGCATCGGGATTTACATATTCATCGCCTTCGGGATCTTCTAAGAACACACCGACTCCATCGGCATGGAAAAGCACTTCCGGGATACGCCTCACCTTATATCCCTTCGCATATGCTTCCTCGGTATAATGGAGAATGAAATCATATAAGATGAGCCTGTCCGCCTTTACCGGATCGGCATTTTTTAATGTCTCAAGTTCCTTTTTGTCATAACAGGGAGCGTAAGTCGAGAGCGACTCTTTTACAAGGCTCCCACGGAGCAGTACAAGGCTTCCGTAATAAAAAAAGGACAAAAGAGTCTCGGGGCTGTCGTCCGGTTTAAACCAGGCTCCGCTCCTTCGTTTACTCTCTATGTCCTGTGTATCTTCGTCTCCGAAGATGAGCGCCGTTGGAGTCCTCGGTCCGTCTTCCGAAAAGAAATCACTCCATTTATCGGACGGTTCGCTTATCCATCCGGGATTGATCTTTACGGCAAGCCAGCCCTCATTTATCTCTTCGGGCTCCCTCATGATCTTTATGAAATCTTCCAAAACAAATACACGAAAACGCCTCGGGTCCTGATGGGCACCCCGAGCCGTCTGTGAAGGATCCTCATTTGCCTGGATCCACATGCCGTAAGGATCCGAGAAGCGCCGAAGCTCTTCGTCGTATCTCTTATGGCACTTTGCTATCATGTATTTAAAATACCAGTCCTTTATGGGATTACTCATTCTCCTTTTCGGGCTCCTTCGGTATTCTTCCGTATAATTCGGTAAGACCTCTGATACTTCTTGACAGATCCTTTGACAAAAAGTCAGGCTTTAATCTCCACTGCCAGTTTCCGTCCGAAACTCCGGGTGTGTTTATCCTCGCTTCCTTTCCAAAGCAAAGATAATCCTGAAGAGGGACGATGCAAAGATCGGCAACCGATCTGTATGCTTCCCTTATGATATCCCATACGAATCCGCCGAAATCCGTGTTCATCGAATTGATATATCTTCTGGCGAAATCCCTTTCGCCGTCATTAATCTCCATAGCCCACGCCATGGTAGGAGTGTTGTCATGGGTTCCCGTATAGACAACGCAGTTATTTATATGTCTGTGATTTACGTAGTAGCTGTCCCAGCTGGTAAAGCCGTACTGCAGAACCTTCATGCCGGGGAAGCCTGTATCCTTAAGGAGCTTTTCGTTCTCGGGTGTATTATTCCCGAGATCCTCTGCGATGATCTTAAGCTCTCCCAACTGCTTTTTAAGTGAATCAAACAGATCGATACCGGGTCCTTTTTCGTTCTTTCCTTTTTCCGCAGTCTCATCACCGTAGGGGATCGCATAGTATTCGCAGAATCCGTGGAAATGGTCTATCCTTATCACATCATAGAATTCGTAGTTTCTCTCTATGCGGTGTACCCACCAGCTGTAATCGTCTTTCTTTAACGCTTTCCAGTCATATATCGGATTGCCCCAAAGCTGTCCCGTACGCGAGAAAGCATCGGGCGGACAGCCTGCGACCACCTTGGGCGTTAAGTCCTTATTCATCCGGAAGACTTCGGGATGCGACCATGCATCCGCACTGTCCAGGGACACATAAAAAGGCAGATCACCTATTATCTTGACATTCTTTTTGTTTGCATATTCTCTTAATGCACGAAGCTGTTTATCAAATTCAAACTGGATGAAAGAGATAAGATCGGTCTCTTCCTTAAGTTCTTTTTCCTTTGCAGCTATGGCTTTTGCATCTCTCTTTTTTAAAGGAGCTTCCCAGTCAAGCCAGCTCTTTCCGTCCTGCGTCTTTTTTATCGCCGTAAAAAGAGCGTAATCCTTAAGCCAGAATTCCTCTTTTTTGATAAAATCCGTATATGCTTTTTTAAGTTCCTTATCGTTCCGTACCCTGTCCGAAAATCTCTCATATGCCTTTTTAAGGAGCTTTTCCCTATTTTCATATAAAGCGCCGTAATCCACTCTCTCGACATTTCCGCCAAAATCAAATGAATTGGCTTCGTCACATGTCAGAAAGCCTTCTTCTATGAGCTTTTCAGGGGATATAAAATATGGATTCCCCGCAAAAGCGGAAAAAGGCTGATAAGGTGAATCGCCGAATCCCGTCGGTCCGACGGGAAGTATCTGCCAGAATCCCTGTCCCGACTCATACAGAAAA
>OCVV012838927.1_pt1 | contig 28117 bp, 30 predicted proteins | sample 1539721 | NCBI WGS metagenome assembly OCVV01 (sample SAMN02144230, study PRJEB22623) | gut metagenome | biome: sheep rumen | host: Ovis aries | place: New Zealand | reverse complement strand
ATATCTTAATATTCTGATTATTTTTTTATATTATCAATTATACCTATTGTACCAATCACAACATAAGCAATAGCTAAAAATAAAGTTATAATCCATTTAGTCATTACCTCACCATTAACAGCTAATATTATAAAGAATATTATTGCAATTAATCCAATCAATGCTTGAAAAATTGAACTTATTAAATACCATTTACTTTTCATTTTTCCTCCTAATATCTTAATCTTACGATCAATTTTGATTATAATTTAAAATTTTTTTTATTAGAATTTCTTATTTCAAATAAATCAAGATAATCCTTCATTTGCACTTGAACTATATCTATTGGTTTTAAAGAATGATAACATCTATATTGATAACTCATCGCATCCTTAATCATATCATCATTTTTTTCAAACACATAAACATATCCTATCGCATCAATATCAATGTCTCTATTATTTAACACAGCATATGGATAATCTATAGTTCTATTATAAGTTTCAAACCACGAATCGTTTCCAAATTATTCTTTATATATAAATCCTTTTTTTAAAGCATAGGGAACACATTTATAAAATACAGGATACATAAATACTGCACAATCCACATTATCTTGATTTCCACCACTATCATGAGATTGTTGTGGTTCCAATTCTTCCATTAACTTTGGACTACCATGAAATAAATACTTAGGATTTTCAGGATTATTATTTAAATATTTTTTAATATTATTTTCCATTAATATCACTTACTTATATTTATTATATCATACTCTTTTAAAATGTAATCACGTCGTAATACTACTATATTGCGATTGAATAAGTTTCTAATTTACAAAAAAAACGTATCTAAAACGTATCTAACGCGTATCTAAAATCAGTAATTTATTTTAAACGTTGAAAAAAGCCTTATTTTACAAGGCTTTTTTTACTTACCATGACATTGTTTATATTTTTTACCACTGCCACATGGACAAGGATCATTTCTACCAACTTTCTTTTCTACTTTTTTAGGTGTTGATTTTACTTTTTCCTTTCCATCATTTAAGTGGATATTTTTTACTTCTTCTCTTTCAATATTTTGTCTTATTTCAGCATTTAGTAAAAATCTTGATATTTCTTCACTAATTGTAGCAAGCATATTATCAAACATTTGGAAACCTTCTAATGCATATACTTGAAGTGGATTTGTTTGAGCATAACCTCTTAAACCTACACCTTCTTTTAAAGCTTCCATACTGTCTAATTGATTCATCCAGTTTTTATCAATAACTCTTAATGAAATTGATTTTTCAAAATCATTTTGAATATCTTCTGGAATATCTTCTAATTTCTTATTATAATCTTCAATTACAATATTATAGATATCATCTATTATTTCTTCATTTGACTTATTTTTAAAATCTTTTTCAGTTAATTTTTTCTTCTTTAATAAATGTGAATTAAATGTTTCAATAATATTATTAATATCATTTTGTGTTAATACACCTTCTGGTGCTAAGTGAGAATTAATTTGATTAGATACAAATGATTTAAATGTCTCTAATACTCTATCTCTAATACTTTCTTGATCTAATATTTCATTTCTTCTATCATATATGATTTCTCTTTGTTTAGCTATTACATTATCAAAATCAAGTAATCCTTTTCTTCTATCAAAGTTAAATCCTTCAACTTTCTTTTGAGCTGATTCTAAACTCTTAGAAATCATTTTATTAGAAATAGCTTGGTCTTCAGCAACACCTAAATTTTGCATAATAGTTTTGATTCTATCAGAACCAAATTTAACCATTAAGTCATCTTCCATAGATACTAAGAATCTTGTAGTACCTGGATCTCCTTGTCTACCAGAACGACCTCTTAATTGATTATCAATTCTTCTTGAATCATGTCTTTCAGTACCAAGTACGTAAAGTCCACCTAATTCTCTTACACCTTCGCCTAACTTAATATCAGTACCACGGCCAGCCATATTTGTTGCGATTGTAACTGCGTTTTTCTCACCAGCATGTGCAATGATATGTGCTTCTTTTTCATGATTCTTTGCATTTAATAATTCATGTTTGATTTTTGCTTTTGTTAATAATTGGTCAACAATTTCAGATGTCTCTACAGATGCTACACCTATTAATATAGGTCTTCCTGTAGAATGTATTTCTTGAACCATTCTAACTAATGCTTTAAATTTACCATTTAAAGATGAATAAATTAAGTCTGGTTGATCATCTCTAATTACTGGTTTATTTGTTGGAATACATACTACATAAGTATTATAAATATTTCTAAATTCCTCTTCTTCTGTTTTAGCAGTACCTGTCATACCAGATAGTTTATTATACATTCTAAATAAGTTTTGGAATGTAATTGTAGCAAGTGTTTTAGTTTCTTCATTAATAGTAACATTTTCTTTAGCTTCAATTGCTTGATGAAGACCTTCACTAAATTGTCTACCATGCATTAAACGACCTGTGAATGTATCAACAATTAATACTTTGTCATTTTCTACAACGTAATCAACATCTCTTTTAAATCCATAATTTGCAACTAGTGCTTTATCTAAATTATGAACAATTCCACTATTTGAAATATCATATAAATTATCAGTGTGAAGAAGTTGTTCACAATGTTTAACTCCTTCTTCTGTAAGAGTAACTCTTTTAGTTTTTTCATCTACTACATAATCATCTATCTTTAATGATTTTGCTACTCTATCTGCTTCTTTATAAACATTACTTCCTTTAGCAACACCACCACTAATAATTAAAGGTGTTCTTGCTTCATCAATTAAAATTGAGTCAACTTCATCGATTATAGCAAAGTTTAATCCTCTTTGAGTTCTATTTTCTGCATGTACTACCATATTATCTCTTAGATAATCAAAACCTAATTCATTATTAGTTGTATATGTTATATCACATGCATAAGCTTCTTTTTTCTCTTGTGGAGATTTTTCACGAATATTAATACCAACTGTTACACCTAATAAGTCATATATAGGCCCCATCCACTCTGCATTACGAGTTGATAAGTATTCGTTTGTTGTAATAACATGTACACCTAGTCCTGATAAAGCATTCAAATAAGCTGGTAAAACTGTTGTCAATGTTTTTCCTTCACCAGTTTTCATTTCAGCAATATTTCCTCTATGTATTGCTATACCACCTATTAATTGAACTCTAAATGGTTTTTCACCTAATGCTCTATAACAAGCTTCTCTAGCTAAAGCAAATGCCTCAACCAATATATCATCTAATGTTTCACCATTTTCTAATCTTTTCTTAAATTCTTCTGTTTTAGCTTTGAATTCAACATCTTTTAATTTTTGCATATCTTCATCTAAAGCTTCTATTTGAGTTACTAATTTATCTATCTTTTTTAATTCTTTAGTTTCATAATCAAAAATGCTCTTAAATAATCCCATCTTGCGTTTCCTCCTCGTAGAATATTATATCAAACAAAAAAAGAAAAGTGAACATTCACCTTTCTTATCTTCTTAATGATTGTTTATTAACAACTTTAAGAGCTTTGTTAAAACATGAAACCTTTTCTTTACTATCTATTACATAATTTGTTTCATCAAGTCCTATCTCTTGCAATTCAGCATAATATTCTTCACGCAATTTTGCATAATCCATTTCATCTACGCCAAATACTGCAGCAAGTGTATTAACATAATGTTCCATATCATCTTCTACATAATTTAGTTCTTCCTCAAAACGAAATTGTTCTTGTTCTTCAGGAAGAATACCATTGTTTTCAAGCAATTCGTGTAAAAACACTTTTTTATTTTCTCTTTCAGTAGCTTTTTCAGCTCTTCTTATACTATTTTCTTCTTTCTTAGCACGAGCTCTTTCTTCATGTATTAATTTAAATTTACTATTTTCTTCCATATTAATTTGCCTCTATTATTCCGTAGTCTCCATCATTTCTCTTATAAACTACATTTATTTTATTTGTATCAACATTTTTAAACACAAAGAATGAATGACCTAATAGTTCCATCTGTGTGATTGCTTCTTCTTCATCAATTGGCTTTAAGTATACTTCTTTACGTCTAACTACTGTTTGTTCTTCATCTTCAAAATATTCTTCTATTTCGATTGATGGAATTTCTTCTTTATTATTAGATCTCTTGTTAGTCAATTTTCCTCTATATTTTTTAAATTGACGTTCAAGTTTATCTACTACTAAATCAATAGCTGCATATAAATCAGGATTTACTTCTTCTGCCCTAATATTATACTTACCACTCCAAATAGTAACCTCTACTTTTTGATCCTTTCCTCTTGCTGATATAAGTGCTTTTGCTTCAACCTCATCATTATCATCTAAATATTTTTCTAATTTAGAAACCTTAGATGTAATGTAATCATTGATAGCTTCAGTCACCTCTATCTTGTTTCCTCGGATATTATATTTCATATCATCCCTCCTAACTAAATATTATCATATAATATACTTTTTATCTATAAATTGAGTCTAAATTAAACATTTCATTTACATTTCAACATTTTTATAAAAAAACAACACACAAATACAATTTTGTGTGTTATTTTTTTAATTTTTTTTCATTCTCTCTTTCTAGTCCAATGTAAAACAATAATGCTAGAATTCCACTAATTGGTGAAATAATTGCATATATAATTGAAACATAAAATAATTTTTCCTTATTCTTTTCTATTTCACTATCTTTCATTAAGCTTACTTTTCTAATATACCAAGAAATTACAATTGTTGGTATACCTACGATTGCTCCAATAATTGATATAGTTTCTAATATACCAACAAATAAACCTATGATTGAGGCAACTTTCAATAAAGAATTATTTTTCATTTTCAATCTCCTTTATCTTATTTACCCTTCTTATATGTCTTTCTTCTTTAGAATTTTCAGTATTAATAAATTTATCAACAATATCTTTATAATTCTTAGTATACTCTGCTAATGTAATAATATTTGCCATATTATGTTCTTTAGCTAGCGCTGCTTCTTTTGGAGTATTTATTTTTGCTGCTCTAATTCCTTTTACTTTATTAGCAACAATACTCATACCAAGGCCAGTACCACATATTAATATACCTAAATCTACTTCTTTTTTATTAACACCATTACATACTTTTAAAGCATAATCTATGTAATCTATGTTTTCTTTATTTTCATCACTATCGCATCCATAGTTTACACATTTAATATTCTTGCTCTCTAAATACTTTATAATTTTATTTTTTAACACTATGCCATGATGATCATTACCAATACCTATTTTCATAACATCATTCCTTTTCTACGTATACTACTTTAGTTTTTGTTAAAAGATCATGTAACCCTTTTCCATCTTTTCTCATATTTATCATTATAACAACAGTAACAGCTATTATTATTTCTATATAACTAATTACATTAGATACAGTTAAATATGTATCCATTTTTAAATTTCTTAATACAAATAAATTAACTGCTGATGTTAAAATATTACATACTATTAAACTTGTTAATAATACCTGATGGAATTTTAATTTTCCTCTTTCTGAAACAAGTCTAATTTTAAGTAAAGCTTTTCCAATTGTTTGTCCTTTATTGAAATATTGAAATATTATAAAATATAATACTTTTACTATTAATATTATTAATGATGAATAAAAACTATAATAGATAAACTCATATTGTAATTTTATTAAATCAACATTCTCAATAGAACTCGTTCCAGCATAAATACCTAGTATGTTCTCACTTAATTCAACATACTTTTCAACATATGGATTTAACACTGGAATATCTATAAATATAGCGGCAATTATACTAACAATAATTACATCTATAATATATGCAAATAATCTTTTAAATGTTGGTTTTTTCATATTCTATTCCTTTTTAGGTTTCTTGTATAAGAATGATAATAAAGCTGATTTTTTCTTTAATAATCCAGAATCTTTATGATTTGAACTAATATTATGTAAAATCATATCACATAAGTCATGTAACTTTCCTGGTTCTAAACTATAATTAGTTGATACTATACTATCATCTACTAAGATAACAGGAACTTTTCCAGAAAAGTTTATAGAACATAGTTCATGTTTTTCATTATACATATCTCTTTGTAAACCATATAAAGATGATATTACTAGACCATATTTGTTTTGAGTACAATAATTACCTACTACACCGACTATTTCATCTATTTTCTTTAATTTATTTTTTAATTCTTCTACGTTTTTAGAATCACTTATATCATAATTTAATATAATTAAATCTTTATCTTTTTGAGCCTCTAAATTTGTAATAATTAATTCCTTATCATATATAAATCCATCATCAGTAGGCATATATTTTAAATCAGGATCTATAGTATTATTTAATCCTGTTAAATAATAGTTAATAAATGGACATCTATCTTTTAAATCAAATACAACACATTTTGCATTAATCTCTTTTAAAGATTTTAACATATATGAAGATGCTACTGCATAGTTATACATATATGGAACTAATACATCGCTTTTAACTGGAAATAATGAAAAATATTGTATTGTTGATTCATTAAATTTTCTATATTTTTGTTCTATTAATTCTTTTTTAATTTTATTAACATCAACATTTGAATAATTAAAGAATAATATTTTATCTCCTTCAGTTATACCATAACCATATGATACAGCAAATGTTCTTGTTTTATTTGGTGGAAGTTTAGATTGTACTTGAACTTCTATTTTCTTACCAATATCTTTCCATTTTTCACCATATTCTGTAATAAATGATTTCATTACATCTTTAAATGGTAACAAATCTTCCATATTTTTTTCACCAGTAACAATACCTACTTTAACATTAGTACCTAATTCGTAATTTAAAGTTGTAAAACTTCTTTCAATATATTTATAGTCATCTAGTGATTCTTGACATAGAATAACATGAATATATATTTTATTCTTAATTTTACTTTGTATTTCTTTAATATAAGTTGCTATTTGTTCAGAAGTTCTTGGTGAATCCCAATAACAAAATACATGCAATTTAATTTTTTCATCTTTGTTCATTTCTTGAACAATATATTTTAATAATGGATTTTCAGGATACTCTACTTTAAAAATATTATTCTCTATAAGATTATATGTTAAAGCATCATCTATACCCATACTAAAGTTTCTATAAGCTCCCTTATAGTCTAAGTATTCATTTGAAATAGATGCAAACATTCTAGAAGTTCTTAATGCTTCTAAATTAGGCATCAATTCACCCGAATATACTGAATATGAATTACTTTTTTCTATACCAAATCCATTAATAAGCATTAATATATTTTTTTTCATAGATTACCCTCCATATATAATTATATCACTATTTTTTTGCTTTTAAATGTTTATAAACCTCAATTACAGGTATAATTGACATTGCTATAAATAATAAGAATATCATTTCTATAAAACTTAAGCTAAATGTTTTTAATTGTGTTGATAGGAATGGAACTTCCATAACAATTACTTGTAATAAAATTGAAGAAGCTATTGCAAATAATACAAATGGGTTCTTTCTAAATCCATTATTAAATATACTCTTCTTTTCACTTCTACAATTTAGAACATGAATATTTTGAATAAATACCATCAATGCAAGAATATATCCTCTTGCATGAGATACTTCTAATCCTAGTTTCTTTATTAAGATAAACCATACAAAGAATACAAGTACTCCTATATAAAATCCACCTAATAATATTTGTTTTGATAATTCTTTTTCAAATAAACTTTCTTTTGGATCTCTTGGTTTATCTTTCATTATAGTTTCTGTTTCTCTTTCAAATGAAAGTGCCATATCTTGTAATCCATCAGTAACTAAATTTAACCATAATAATTGTATTGCAACAAGTGGCATTTCTAAATCAAATGCTATTGCTAATATAAAGAATAATACTTCTGCAAAACCACATGAAAGTAACATTATGCTAATTTTTCTAATATTTGAATAAGCATTTCTTCCTTCTTCAATACCTGCTACTATTGATGCAAAATTATCATCAATAATAATCATTTTAGCAGTTTCTTTAGCAACATCAGTACCACTACCCATTGCTACACCAATATTAGCAGCCTTTAATGCAGGAGCATCATTTACACCATCACCTGTTACAGCAACAAATTCGCCTTGTCTTTGTAGTGATTCAACAATTTCTAATTTTTGTAAAGGGGTTACTCTTGCAAATACTTTTTTATCTTTAATTAATTCATCAAATTTCTTTTTATTGCCAGAAACGCTTTCTAATTCTTTTCCAGTAATTACTTCTTTTTTACTACTAACAATATCTAAATCCTTAGCAATAGTATATGCTGTTAGTGCATGATCACCAGTTATCATTAATACTTTAATATTAGCTGTTTTACACTCTCTAACAGCTTGTAATGCTTCTTTTCTAATTGGATCAATAAATCCTACTAAACCTATAAAGTTTAACTTAGTAATATCCCTTTCACTATATCTTTCTTTATTTGGTATTTCTCCATCACAAAGAGCTATTACTCTATAACCATTAGCTGCTAATTCTTCATTTTGTTTTAATATTTTTTCTTTATCTAATTTAATCTTTTTGCCATTAACATATGCAGATGAACAAAAATCTAATAAAACTTCTAAAGATCCTTTAGCAGTACAGTATTTTTTATCATCTTTTGTATAGAAATATGCACTATATTTTTTTTCTGATTCATATGGTATTTCATATATCTTTTTATATTGAACCTCATTAACACCAAGTTTCATAGATAATGCTATGAAGGCTATATCTATTGAATCTCCAAAACTATTCCATTTATGTTTTGTTTTTTCTAACATAGCTTCATTATTAATATTTCCTAATATAGAAATATATTTAGCATTTTCAACATTAGAATTATTTATTGGAATAATATTACCATTATCATTATATCCAGTTCCTTCAATATCAAACTCTTCTCCATTAGGAAGTAGTATTTTTTTAGCAGTTTGTTCATTAACTGTTAGTGTTCCTGTTTTATCACTAGCTATTACTGTACAACTACCTAAACTTTCTACAGAGTTTAATTTCTTAACTATTACATTTCTTTTTGCCATTTTATTAGCAGCGATTGTAAGAGCCATTGTAAGAGCAAGTGGTAATCCTTCAGGCATAGCTGATATTGATAAAGCTACTACACAAGTAAATATATCAAATAAATTTGTTCCTTTTTGATATAAAATAAACGCTATTATTACAGCTATAACCAATATAATTGCTGTTATTTGTTTAGAAAATCTTTCCATTCTTAGAACAAGAGGTGGTTTACTCTCTTCAGTAGTTGTAACTTTATGAGCTATTTTACCTACTTCAGTATTAATGCCTGTTTCTGTTACTACTGCTATTGCTCTACCTGTAATAATAGATGTTCCTGCAAATATAGTATTTGATTTAATACTTTCTTCACTTTCATCAATTAAATGATGTGTTTTTACAACTGCTATACTTTCACCAGTTAAAACTGATTCATCTACAGTAAGATTATTGCTTTTTATAATTCTAGCATCTGCTGATACTTTAGTACCTGATTCTACTATTAAAATGTCTCCAGGCACTATATTAGAAGAATCTACTTCAACTTGTCTATTTTCTCTTATTACTTTTACTTTAAACTTAATAAGTTCTTTTAAAGCTTCACTATTTTTAGCTGCTCTATATTCTTGAACAGTAGATACAATAGCATCAACACATATAATAAAAATGATTACTAAAGCATCTGTTACTTCTCCTACAATAAAAGATAATATAGCTGAAGCTATAAGTACATAAATAATTGGATCTTTTAATGAACCAAAAAATAATTGAGCAACACTCTTTTGTTCCTCTTTTGGTAGTTCATTTAAACCAAACTTATCCAATCTTTCTTTAACTTCTTTTTTATTTAGACCGTTTAAAGATGTTTTATATTTTTTTAATAAACCATCTGTTATTACATTTTTATTACCCTTTTTCATACTATATCCTCTATTTAATTATAAGTTATTATTGACTTTTTTTCAACAAAATAAAGGAGAGATTAATTCTCCCCTAATGTTACTTGAACTGTATATTCATTTTTCATTCTCTTGAACGTTACATTTATTGTCTCGCCTGGACTATGTTTATATAAATAGTATCTTAATTCTGCAACATTATTAACCTTAATATCACCTATTTTTGTAATAACATCTCCTGGTTGCATTCCTACTTTTGAACATGATCCACCAGGAGTTACCCTTACAACTAAAACACCTGAGGTAACAGAATAATCAATATATGTTCCATAATAAGATGTTGCATTTACTAAATCAGCCATACTTATTCCAAGAGTTGCTCTTTTTCTTTTAACACCACTTATTATTTCATCTGCATATTCTTTAGCATCTTCGATTGGTATTGCAAAGCCAATTCCTTCTATTTCAGATTCAACAATTTTCATTGAATTAACTCCAATTACTTCACCATTTATATTACAAAGAGGTCCTCCACTATTACCTGGGTTAATAGCAGCATCTGTTTGCATAACATTCATAATCCAATCTTTTGAATTTGAACTAACGGAAACAGCAACCATTCTATCTTTACCACTTAGTATTCCTTTTGTAACAGTACCAGCATAACTTGAATCAATTGGTGAACCTATAGTAAACACTGTTTGTCCAAGTTTCATTTTTTCACTACTTCCTAAAGTAGCTACACTTTTAACATATGATTTATCTATTTTAAGAACACCTATATCAGCAAATTCATCACTACCTATTTTAGTACCTTTTACAGTATCTCCACTAGATAAAATGATTCTAATTTCATCAGCACCATTTATTACATGATGGTTTGTTAATATATAACCGTTACTATCATATATAAAACCTGATCCTGTTCCTTTAACATTTCCACCAACTATTTTCTCTATTACTACAACTGAATCATATACTTTTTCAATACCTTTAATAAGCGTTTTTTCATCACTATTACTGTTTATTATACTTTGTCCATCATTTTGGTCAATTGAAAAAAGATAGTATACCAATCCTCCCATTGAAAGAATGAATATGATTGCACATACTATTAATACTAAATTACTAGATTTTCTTTTTTTCTTTTCTTCAAACATAATCTTATTCTAAATATGAAATTTGTTTATAATTTTCAGGGAATCCCATTCTATATAAAATCTTTTGAACATCAATTGATTTTAATTTAGAACTTAGCCAATCAATTTCATAATCTATCTCATTCATCATCATTTTAAAATCTGAAAAAGTTAACATTTGTTTTAATATAATAATTAAAGCAAATATATCACTTTTACCAAATATATATTTATCATCAACTTGTGGAATATTTAGTAATAAATGATATTTAGTATCATCTATTTCTTTTTGTGTTACATGATTATATAAAATATCTTCATGAGCACATAAATTTCTATAATTAGATAGTATTGATAAATAATCTCCTAATGCAGAACTATCTAAGTTTTTATAATAAGATGCTATCTCATCTTTTTCTTCTTGTCTTAATATAGTAAATAATTCGCCCATTAAACCAAAACTAAGCACTTTTACACTTACCCATAAAGGAATATATCCATAATTGTTTATATAATGGGATGTTGCCTCATGTTGATATCCATTTATTCTTATTTGTCTTTTAACTTTTCTAATTAAATCATTTATTTGTCTTGCTTTTTCTTTATTTCTATCAAAGTTATCTGGATTTAAATAATCTTTTTCTTTATAACCAAACTTTTTACTTAAAACATAACTAAATATAGACTTATAGTTATTTTCAACAATTAATACGTTTTTAAATATAATATTTCTAAAGAATCTATCAAAAGTAAATAAAGCATACATTTCTTCAAATGTTGCCCCATCTATAAATCTTTTAGATCCTACAGCTAAGAAAGGTCCCCTATATCCATTCAAAAAGAAATAATTTTCTCTTAAAATGATTTCACTAGCTCTATCGTAATCTTCAATTGTTAAACCCTTACTTTTAAGGATATCCAATTGTTCATCAATTGTTCTGAATACTTTAGCTCCCATTTTCCACACCTTTCTACCATAAAATGATTATATCATTAATAATTATTATTTAAATATTTTTTAAGCAATTTTACACCCTATTTTTCAATCCAAAGGGCATGCAATTTAACATCATTATATGAATAATCACATCCATTTTTATCTCTTTTAATATTTGGTTTAATATTTAATTCATCAACTTTATTTAAAAATAACTCATCATAATACCATCCATTAAAAACATATCCCTTTTTTACTGGAGTTGGTAATTCTATTGTTTCATTTGTTTCACAATATGTACATACTTCTTTTTCATCAAGTACTTTGCCATCTGAATATAATAATATCTTATATGAATTTTTATAAAACTCAGGGCATGAAACAACATTACTTACTTCTTTATTAGAGCAAGAACATAAAAATAATATTGTAATTATTACTAATAATCCCTTTTTCATATAAACCTACTTTTTTAGATAATAATGTTTTATTGGTTTAAAATTATCATCTAATTCATAAACTAATGGATTTCCTGTTGGAATCTCAAGTCCAACAATTTCATCATCAGATATATTATCTAAATATTTAATAAGTCCTCTTAAACTATTACCATGAGCAACTATTATTACTTTTTTATTATCTTTTAAACTTGGTAAAATATCTGATTCCCAATATGGAATAACTCTTTCAACTGTATCTTTTAAACATTCAGTATGAGGAATATATTCTTTATAATCTTTCTTCATATCTAAATATCTTTCATCATTATCATCTAGAGCTGGTGGTTGAACATCGTAACTTCTTCTCCAAATATGTACTTGTTCATCACCATATTTATCAGCTGTATCTTTTTTATTTAATCCTTGTAAAGCACCATAATGTCTCTCATTTAATCTCCAATGTTTATTTATTGGAATATCTTTTTCTCCTAATTCATCTAATATTAAATCTAAAGTATGATTTGCTCTTTTTAATACTGAAGTGTATGCTACATCAAATGTATATCCATTTTCTTTTAAAACTTTTCCTGCTTCTTTTGCTTCTTCTATACCTTGCTCAGATAAATCTACATCTGTCCATCCTGTAAATCTATTTTCTAAATTCCATGCACTTTGTCCGTGTCTAACTAAAACTAATTTTATCATTTTGTTCTCCTTCTATTACCTAAATAATTATAACATAATTATTTTTCCATAACACCTATATATGGTAAATTACGATATTGTTGATTATAATCAAGTCCATATCCTACTACAAATAAATCTTCTATTTCAAAACCAACATAATCAGCATCTATTTCTACTACCCTTCTTGATGGTTTATTAAGTAAAGTACATATTTTTAATGAACTTGGATTCATATCATTAATATATTCTTTTAAGAACTTTAATGTACGTCCTGTATCAACAATATCTTCAATAATTATTACATCTTTGTTTTCAATATTATCTTTTGATATAGAAAGATTTAATTCAATCTTTCCAGTTGATTCAGTACCTGAATAACTAGATGCTCTTAAAAATTCCATTCTAGCATTTCCCCTATAATTTTTTAATAAATCACATGCAAAGAATACTGCCCCTTTTAATGTACATATAAATACCACTTCTTTTTTACCATATTCCTTATATAGTTCTTTAGATATTTCTTTTACTCTAACATCAAGTTCTTTCTTACCAAATAATTTTCTAATTTTTCCCATAACACTCCTTCATTATTTATTATCTTACATAATTATTATATCATTTTAATACAAATTAAAAAGTCCAAAAATGGACTTTATTTTATTTTATTTAAATCCCCATTAATAACAATTGGATCAAATCCTTCTATTTCATCATATAACATTCCTTCGGGAATATCATTATATAGGAATATTTTTTTATTTGCTCTATAAGCTTCATACATTTCTAAAAATGTTGCTCCACCTATATAGTTTTTTAGGATTTGTCCATCTTTTTCTTTATCAAAATTTAATACTAAAACAGCATCAATACTATTAATTCTTTCTTCACTTTGTTTAAACATTCTATCTTTAAATTCTTGATGTTCTTTTTTACCTAATTTTTTCATTTTTTCTTCAGTATCAGGTTCATCATAACAATTAGGTAATACAATTGTATGTCCATTTTTTTCTAATACTTTTCTTATATCTTCTATTTTTGAATAAAACTTTTTACTACAAATTATAAATATTTTCATAGTAGTCACCTATTTTTCTTTCTTTTTATTATGACACCCACATTTACATTCTTTTGAACAACCTTTTTCTTTGCAAGTACACTTTTTTCCTTCTTGACATCCACACTTACAATCTGGTGAACAATTACATTTCTTTTCCATTTTTGCCTCCTTTAAAACATACACTATAATATATTATATCATTTTTTATTATTTGCTTTTAATTATAATTTTTTATTTACACTATTTAATAAAATTAAAAAACCCAATAATGGGTTTTTTATATTATCTCTTACTGAATTGTGGTGCTCTACGTGCTTTCTTAAGACCATATTTCTTTCTTTCTTTAATTCTAGCATCACGAGTTACCATACCAGCAGCTTTAAGTGTAGGTCTATTTTCTTGGTTAGCTAACATAAGAGCTCTTGTAATTCCAAGTCTGATAGCTCCAGTTTGTCCACTGAATCCTCCACCTTTAACTACTACGTTAATATCATATTTATCTTTAGCATCTACTAATTCAAGTGGTTGAACTAAATCCATAACTAAAGTGTCATAAGGCATATATTCATTAACATCTTTATCATTAACTGTAATTTTACCAGTTCCTTTAGTAATAGTTACTTTAGCAACACTTCTTTTTCTTCTACCTATAGCAGTATATTTTTCTTCTTTTGCCATATTACTTTACCTCTAAACTTTCTGGTTTTTGAGCTTCATGTTTATGTTCAGTACCTGCATAAACAAATAATTGTCTGAACATTTGTCTTCCTAAAGTAGTCTTTGGAAGCATTCCTTTAACAGCTCTTTCTACCATTTCAACTGGATATTTTTCTATCATAGTCTTAGCGTTTCTTTCTCTTAATCCACCTGGATATCCGCTATGATTATAATACATCTTATCATTTAATTTATTTCCAGTTAATTTAACTTTTTCAGCATTAATAATAATTACATTGTCCCCACATGCTACATGAGGTGTATAAGTTGGTTTGTTTTTTCCTCTCAATACATGAGCAGCTAATGCAGCAACTTTACCTAGAGGTTTTCCTTCTGCATCAATAACATACCACTTATGTTCAACTTCTTCTTTTTTTAACATAAATGTTTTCATATTTTAATTATCCCTTCTTTGAATTTAATGCCATCATATTTGCAACTATGATTTTCTTTCCCACAGAAATTGCATCTCCTTCAAAATGTACCGGGACTATTATATAAAATGAATTATAAAAAGTCAAATGTTTTTTGCCCATTTTATGCTTTTTTTACCATATTTTTAATATTCATTCCTTGACTTTAAAAATAATACATTATACAATTATTTATATAATAGGAGTTGGTTATGACATACAAATCATTAAAATCTATAACTATTTTTGTAGCAATTCTTTTTATTATGTCATGTGCGTGTACTTATCTAGGTTATACAACTAATAAAAACAAGCAAAATGAACCTGAAAAACCTACTAAAAATGAAACTATTGTTGATAAACATATTAAATATAAATATTATTTAGAGGGAGTCGAAGTTAGTGAAATGCCTACTAATAAAAAAAATACAGACACTAATGAAACAAATGAGACTGAAGAAGAACCTCTATATAAGTTTGATGAGTATAAATGTACTAATGGTGTTACTGGAGAATTTGATAATGATGAATGGAAATTCATACCTAGTGATGATATTGATTCAGAATGTAGTTTATATTTTAATAAATCTAAATATGAAGTTAAATTAACTGTTATTAAAGGAACTCCTGATGAAAATAACAATTACTTTGTAGAAAGATTTAAAGATGGAGAATTTAAAATAACTCCTGATGTAGGATATGAATTTTTAGATTCACAATGTTCTAATGATAAAGTTGCTAAGTATGACACATCTAAAAATATTCTAAAAATAAGTGCTGTTAGTAGTGACGTTGCTTGTAAAGTTACATTTACTCAAATGAAAATGTCATTTGAATTAACAGTTAAAAATGGTAAATGTGAAAACTCTTGTGTTGGTGGAAAAATTAAATCTGAAGAATATTATGGTGAAAGCCTATCATATATTATTTATCCACAAGATAGATATGAATTTAAAAAAGGATCTAAAATAACTTGTACTAATAATCAAGTTGCTACTTATGAAAGTAATAACTTTTCAATATCTTCTTTAACTAACAGTACAAAGTGTACTTTAGAATTTACTAAATCTACAGTTAAAAAATATACAATACGTATTACTAACTCAGAAGATTCTGTTATAAAAGAAAAATTTGCTATTACACAAGGAACAGATGAAATGGAAATTGAAGAAGGAAGTACAGCTACTTTATCTCTTTCAATTCTAGATGGGGTTGAATCAATTCCTAAATTAAGTTGTGATAGTCAAATACCTGATGTAAATGCTAGTAACAATGGTTATACATTTACTTGGATGGGAGTATCAAAAAATATTAATTGTAGAATTGTTGAAGAAGCAAAACCTATAGAATAAAAAGTTTTCAAAAAAGAAAACTTTTTTTATTGAAAAAAATAATATAAAATGATAAATTATGCATGAGGAAAAAATATGTGGAAAATAGGAAATGTTAAAATTAATAATAGAATTGTTTTAGCTCCAATGGCTGGCATTTCAAATAAAAGTTATAGGACTATCATAAAAGAAATGGGATGTGGTCTTATTTATTCTGAAATGATAAGTACAATGGGGATTGTTTATAATAGTAAAAAAACAATAGATATGTTAAGTATAGATGATAATGAAAGACCAATAAGTATTCAAATATTTGGTAGTGATGTTGATTCTTTTGTTAAAGCTGCTAAATTTGTTGAAGAACATTCTCATCCTGATATTATTGATATTAATATGGGATGTCCTGTTCCTAAAGTTGCACTTAAATCACAAGCCGGATCTGGATTACTTAAAAATCCTCAAAAAATATATGAAATTGTTTCAAATGTAGTTAAAAATACAAATACACCTATAACTGTTAAAATAAGATTGGGGTGGAATAATGATACTATTAATTGTGTAGAAGTAGCTAAACTAATAGAAAAAGCTGGTGCTAGTGCAATAGCTATTCACCCAAGAACAAGAGAACAAGGATATAGTGGTTCTGCAGATTGGTCATATATTAAAAAAGTTAAAGAAAGTGTTAATATTCCAGTAATTGGTAATGGAGATATTAGAACTATTGAAGATGCTAAAAGAATGTTAGATGAAACAAATTGTGATGCTATTATGATAGGAAGAGCTGTCATTGGTAATCCTTGGTTTATAAAAGAATGTTTAGAATATGTTGAAAATAATAAAATAATAGACAAACCTAGTTATATAGATATTTTAAATATGATAGTTAAACATTATAATCTTATTAAACAAAATGAAGGGGATAGAAAAGCAATACTTGATATTAAGACACATGCTCTTGCATATTTAAAAAATATACCTGGAACAAAAGAATTAAAAAATAAATTTGCAATTTGTAAAAATGAAAATGAATTTTTTGAATGTATAGATATGTTAAAAAATCATATAAAAAGCCTAGAAGAATAATTAAAAAAGACTTATTAATTATTGTAATATGAGTCTTTTTTTTATATAATAATAAATTGAGGAGGAATGGAAATGAAAAAAACTGGATTATTCAAAATAGTAATGTTTATACTACTAGGAGTAATAGTTGCTACTTGGATTTTCTCTGCTTCATACTATTCTAATGGAAGTCTTTCAGAATTAGAAATGTATAACATAGGATTCTTTGATTTTTGGCAACTACTTTTTGGAACTTTTGAATTTCAATATTTTATTCAAATTCTATTATTAATATTATCAGTTGGAGCACTATATGAAGTACTTGGTAAAACTGGTAAATATAGAGCTTGGGTAGAAAAAATAGCTAAGAAATTTGCTGGTTCTGAATTAATATTCTTACTATGTGTTGCATTCTTAATCGCTACTATTACTTCAGTATTTGATTATGGATTTGCATTATTTATCTTTTTTCCATTATTAATAAGTGTTATCTTAGCAATGGGTTATGATAAATTTACTGCATTATTAGCAACATTTGGTTCTATTCTAGTTGGTACTATTGGTAGTACTACTGGATATAACACAACAGGAATTATTAATAATTTAATAGCAGCTGATTCAAGCAATGCATTAATTGTTAAAATTGTTTTATTAATTCTTGCTATAGTAGTTGAATTTGTATTTTTAGCTAAAGCTAAAAGAGCAAAAAATAATGATAAAGCTATTGAAGATGATATGTTTGTTGGTGAAAAATCATCTAACAAATATTCAGTAGCACCTGTAATCATTATATTCTCATTATTATTTGTATTATTAGTCCTTGGTTGTACTTCATGGGAAAACACATTTGGAGTAAAAGTATTCAGTGATTTTAAAGAAACTTTAACATCTACAGAATTCAAACTTCCATATTTCCATATAACAACAACTGGTGTTGATTATGGTACAAAAGATATTGCTATATTTAGTAAAATTCTTGGTACTGTTTCACCATTTGGAGAATGGTATTATGCTGAAATGTCAGTAATGTGTTTATTAGCTACTTTAATTTTAGGATTACGTTATAAAATTAAAAATCTATTTGAAGTAATGGCTGATGGTGCTAGAAAAATGTTAAGACCTGCTTTCTTAGTAATGACAATTTATGCTGTTATCTATTTTGCAGGAAATACAATGTTCTATCCAACACTTGCTAATTTATTATTAAAGATTACTAGTGGATTTAATATTTTCTTTGCTACTTTAACAATGATTATTGGATCAGCATTACACGTAGATATGCTATATGTTGCTAATTATGCAATACCACAAATAGCTGCAACAGGAGCTTCTAATGAAACAGTTGCTATATTAGCACAAGGAATTTATGGTGTTACAATGTTTGTAGCTCCAACTAGTGCAATGTTAGCTTTAGGATTAAGTTACCTTGGAATTTCTTATAAAGAATGGCTTAAGAAATCTTGGAAACTAGTTCTATCATTATTCGTACTAGTAATTGTAGCTACTATAGTTACAATGTTTGTTTACTAAAAGGAAGAATGCTAAGCATTCTTTTTTTGTGCAGTAAAATATGATACAATTATCTTGGTGATGATATATGTATTATGAAGAATTAATATTAATAATGATTATTTTATTTTTACCTTTAATAGCTCAATATAAGGTAAAACATAATTATAATAAATATTCTAAAATTAAAAATAGTGTTAATATGACTGGTCGTGAGGTAGCTCAAAAAATACTTGAAAGAAATGGTATATCATATGTTAAAGTTAATAAAACATATGGTTTCTTAACAGATCATTATAATCCTAAAACAAAAATGATTAATTTATCTGAAGATATATATGATTCTACATCTATTTCAGCTATAGCAGTAGCTGCTCATGAATGTGGTCATGCAATCCAAGATAAGAAAGCATACAGTTTTTTAAGATTTAGATCTTCAATGGTACCTACTGTTAATCTTACATCTAGAGTATCATATATATTTGTTTTATTAGGTTTCTTATTAAGACAAGGTAATTTATTATATATAGGTATGTTATTAATGACAGTAAGTTTATTATTTCAATTAGTAACTTTACCTGTTGAATTTAATGCTTCATCAAGAGCAAAAAAGCAATTAGAAAGTCTTGGCTTTGTACATAAACAAGATAGCAAAGGTGTAAATAAAGTATTAAAAGCAGCTGCTTTAACTTATGTTGCTAGTTTTGTAGCTACAGCTGCTCAAATATTACGTTTATTCTTATTAAGTAGAAACAGAAGATAAATCTTCTGTTTTTTTATGCATAAAAAAATGATAGTTTAAACTATCATTATTTTGTATATGGTAATAAAGCCATATATCTTGCTCTCTTAATTTGATTTGCAATATGTCTTTGATGTTTAGCACAAGCACCAGTCATTCTTCTAGGTAAGATTTTTCCTTTTTCATTAATATATTTAGAAACAATCATTACATCTTTGTAATCAACTGTTTTACCTGCACACATTTGACATACTTTTTTTCTTCTATAAAATTCTGCCATTATTTTCCTCCTTAAAATGGTAAATCATTATCACTTAGTGATACTTCTTTATCATAATTTTCATAAGGATCTTGACTTGGTACATCATATTCTGGAATTTCATCAATTGGAGCTGCTGCTGGAGCATCTACATAACTATTATCACTTGCTGATGAAGATGATGATTCATTCTTTCCACCAACAAATTCTACATTTTCAACATTTACTTCAGTTACATATCTCTTTGTTCCATCTTGTGCATCATAACTTCTTGTTTGAACACTTCCTTCAACTCCGATTAGACTACCTTTCTTAAAAAACTTACCAACAAAATCAGCAGTTGTTCTGAAAGCTACACATGGTAAGAAGTCAGCATCATATCCGCCTTCTCTATTTTTATATCTTCTATTAACAGCTACTGTAAAATTAGCAGTTGTGATTCCAGCACTAGTACTTCTAATCTCAGGATCCTTTGTAAGTCTTCCTACTAAAATTATTTTATTCATATTATTACTCCTCTTCTCTAACAACGATATGTCTTAATATGTTTTCATCAATTTTAGCTTTACGATCAAATTCTTTTACTGCTTCAGCAGTAGCTTCTACATTAAATAAGTAATAGTTTCCTCTTACTTGTTTGTTAATAGGATAAGCTAATTTCTTTTGACCCATATCTTTGTTTTCTAAAACTTTAGATTTCATATCAGTAAGAACTTTTTCAAATGTCTTAACTGTATTCTTTTGAGTCTCTTCATCGATATCTGCTCTAACGATAAACATTATTTCATATTTATTCATTATTACACCTCCTTTTGGTCTTACGGCTTCACATGAAAATGAAGCAAGGAACTTTCGTTCGAAGGTATTATAGCATACAAAACACTTTAAAACAACAATTTTTTATAAAAAAAATATCAAATTACTTTGATATTTTCTTTAATTCTTCATACCACATAACATTTGCTGTTGTCATATATGGAACTGCCCAAATACCTAAAATTCCAAATGTTACTTCAGTACCTAAAATCCATAAGATGAAACTTAATTGGAATACAAAATATTCCCACTTATGACCATTCATCATTTCTTTACTTAATTTATAAGCATGATTAGTTCCAACTTCTTCTGGTTTTTGTCCAGCTAAAATGAATGCTGTCATAGAGTAAGCTATAGCACAAATAATTCCTGGAATTACAAATAATAATGACCATAATGATATAAATAATCCACCTAAGAACATAACTAAGATAACGTTCATATAAGAGCCATCTTTATATCTTGAAATTAATTCTTCTAGTACATCTACTTTCTTTCCATTAACAAGTTTAATGCAATAAGAAGCAAGTCCAACTACTAATGGAGTACAACCTAATGAAACTACTGCTTCTAATATTCCTACTAATGATTCTGGTAGATTTAGTATTGCAACTATAATTCCAAGTGCAAAACCAACAACAAACACTATTCCAAAATAAAGTAGTATTGCTTTCCAAATATTCCATTTATTATTAAAAGCAAATTCTTTAGCTCTTTTTTTAATTTCAACTCTGTTCATGATTATCCTCCTTTCTACATTTTATTTGGAATCTTAATTGCTAAGATTTCTAACAATTTTGAACATGTATTATATATTAATTGTAATAATGCTAAATAAGTTTCTTTCTTATTTTCATCATTTTCATTTAATATATTACATTCTCCATAGAATTTATTAAATAAACTACATATTTCAAATAAATATTCGCATATATAACTTAAAGATTTATCATTATAAGATTTTTCTAATACTTTAGATAATTCTAATAACTTAATAAATATATTTCTTTGCGTTTCATTACATATACTGTGTATTTTATAATCTTTTTTATCTACTTTATTTAATATAGAATTAATTCTAACCATTGTATATAAAATGTAAGGACCTGTTTTTCCTTCAAATGAAGAGAATTTTTCAACATCAAATATATAATCAGTTGTTCTAAATGGTAATAGATCTGCATATTTTAAAGCAGCGCTTGATAAAATATCTAGTGTTTCTTCTTTATCTGAACCTTCATAATTATCCATTTTTTTAGATATTTCATTTCTAATCATATCAATTAGATTATTTAAGCTTAATAATCCACCATCTCTTGTTTTAAATGGTTTTCCATCTTTACCATTTACTGTTCCGAATGAGAAGTGTGCTAAATTAGTTTTTTCACTTACTAATTTAGATTTATAAGATGCTCTAAATACTTGTTCAAAGTATAAACTTTGTCTATCATCAACTATATACCATATTTCATCAGGATTATATTTTTGTATTCTATTATAGATTGTTGCTAAATCACGTGTTGCATATATTGATGCACCATCATTTTTAATAACAATTAATGGTGGTACTTCAATCTTATCATCATCTTTTTTAACATCTATAACTTTAGCACCTTGTGATTCATACATGAAAGGCTCTAATACTTTTAATGTATCATCTATATATTTTAGAGAACTAAGTTCTCCTTCCCATAAATCAAAATCACAGTTTAGAAAATCATATGTTTTTTTAATACTATTTGAAGATACTTCTACAATATCTTTCCACATTGAAAAATATGGTTCAACTTGATTATCAACAAGTGCTGTATAATGTCTTACTTCTTCCATTCTAGCTTCATCTTCACTAGCAGCTTTATTAGCAGCAGGATAGTATTCAGCTAATTCTTCTTCGGTTATTTCTAATTTAGGATATTTTCCTTTATAGTTTTCATCAAAATAGCATAATTCTGGTTTTCTTTTCTTTATTTCTGAAATTAACATACCAGATTGTCTACCAAGATCTCCTAAATGTACATCACCAATTACTTCATTTCCAAATAGCTTAGCCAATCTTTTAATACCTTCACCAATATTTGGACTTCTCATATGTCCAACATGTAAAGCTTTAGCAGCATTAGCACCACCATAATCAATAATAATCTTCTTACTATTTTCATCTTTATCATATAATTTATTAAAATCATTGATTGATTCATTCATTAACTTTACAAGTACTTCGTCATTTACTTTTACATTAATGAATCCAGGACCTGCTATACTTACATCTGTAAATCTATTATCTAAATGATCAACTATATTTTGTGCTATTTCCCTTGGATTCTTTGAATAAGTCTTAGCTAATTGCATAGCACTATTAATTTGAAATTCACCCAAATCACGTCTTTGAGAAGGTTCTAAAACAACTCTATCAATTTCATAACCACACTCTTTAAAAACATCTTTTAAATACTTTTCTGTATCTTTAATATAACTCATATTAAAACCTTCTTCCCTTTACATGATTAGATTATAGCACAAAGAATATTTTTTTCAATAACTTAAAAAAATCAATATTTTTTAAACATAATATTATATTTTTATATATATTTTTGCTGTTTTTTGACATTTTACACTAAATATGCTATAATTATATTGTGTGTGGAGCACTATGCTAGTCAAACATACTACTAGAAGATGGGGCTAAAAATCCATTAATTGTACAAATAGGTACTTTATATATTTTGCTTCATTCGCCCAGATTGGGGTAGATATATAATTTAAGAAATGAGGAAAAGATGTAATGGCATATATCGGCTTCCTTTTTTCATTCCAGAGGATATGAACGTACATGTCGTGAGTGAATTATTGGGATAGTAATTGAAAAATAATTTGCAAAAGCGAATAAAAGTAGTTTGCGTTTGTTTGGGAAAACCTCTAGTGTGTCTTTATTATAAAGATTGAAGTGCGGACTAAGTGGTGATCGAGTGATCATACGCGGTAACATATGGTTAGTATCTTTAAAGAGAAATCGCTTCCGGGTAACCAAGAGTAGATACTAGAGAAATTCAACTCGACCAAAGCCGTAAAATTAATTTATAATATTCCATACTATTTTTTTCAAGGGAGTTATTAAAATGTCAAAAGATAATTGGATCATTAAAGCATTTTTAATGACTTTTTTTATAGCTATAATTTTTAGTAGTATATCAAATGTCATTGTAGATAAATGCAATAGTATTATTATTTTAACAATTATTAATCTTTTATTTGTAGGAATTGGAGTTTTATTTGATATAATTGGAACAGCTGTATTAACTGCAGAAGAGGCTACTTTTCATGCTAAAAGTGCTAAAAAAATAAAAGGTTCAAAACAAGGTGTATGGTTAATTAAAAATTCACCAAGAATAGCAAGTATATGTAATGATGTAATTGGTGATATTTGTGGTATCGTAAGTGGTTCTATGGGTGCAATAATAGCCATACATTTATCTAAATTACTAAATATTAATGTAATTATAGTTGCTTTACTAATTAGTTCTCTTATTTCATCTCTAACAGTCGGTGGAAAAGCAATTGGTAAAAAATATGCAACTAAAAATAGTGATGAAATAGTATTTATCGTTGCTAAAATATTAAGTAAATTTAAAAAAGAGTTTTAATTAAAACTCTTTTTTTATTATCTATTACTTCTAAATCTTTCTTTTTGATCTAAAATTTTCTTTCTTAATCTAATAGCATCAGGAGTTACTTCAACTAACTCATCACTTTCAATAAATTCTAATGCTTCTTCTAAAGTAAATGTTTTTGCCTTTGGAAGAGTAATTGCTTCATCACTACTTTTACTTCTTGTATTTGAAAATTCTTTATTCTTACATGGATTAACATTCAAATCTATTTCTTTATTATGGATACCAACAATCATACCTTCATATACTTCGGTAGCAGGTTCAACTATCATAGTACCTCTATCTAATAAATTATATAATGCATATCCATATGTTTGACCTGTTTCAACTGACACAAGAGCACCATTTTTTCTTCCGCTAATTTCTCCAGCATATGGTTTATAAGTATCAAAACTTCTAACCATAATTCCTTCACCTTTAGTATTTGTAATAAAACTGCTTCTATATCCTAATAATCCTCTTGTAGGAACTGAAAATTCTAATCTAACATAATTTTCTTCAGCTGGTTCCATTAATTCCATAGTACCTTTTCTTTCACTTAAATCATTAATGATTGTTCCAGAATACTCATTTGGTACATTTATTATTACCTTTTCATATGGCTCATATTTACTACCATCTATTTCTTTAAAAATAACTTCTGGTTTTGAAATGCTAAGCTCATATCCTTCTCTTCTCATATTTTCAATTAATATTGATAAGTGAAGTTCTCCACGTCCAGATACTTTGAATCCATCGCCTGTAGGTAATTCTTCAACTTCTAAACCAACATTTCTTTCTAACTCAGCATGTAATCTATCTCTAATATGTCTAGATGTAACAAATTTACCTGATTTACCAGCAAATGGACTTGAATTAACTAAAAAGTTCATTGATAGAGTTGGTTTTTCAATTTCTATGCTAGGTAATGGTTCAATTTTATTAACATCGCAAATTGTATCTCCTATTGAAATTTCAGGACATCCTGCTATTGTAACTATATCTCCATAATAAGCTGTTTGTACTTCTTTTTTCTTAATACCTTCATTTACAAACATCTTAGTAATTCTTTCTTTTGTAAGAGAACCATCATTCTTAGAGATTGCTACCATCTGACCAGTACTAATCTTTCCTCTATTAATTCTACCAATACCTAATCTTCCAATATAATCATCATAATCTAATGATGAAATTTGAAATTGTAATGGATCATTTTCATTACCTTCAAATGGTTTTGTTGTTTCAATAATTGTATCTAATAAAGGGAATATATTATCATTAGTATCATTTTCTTCATACTTGGCTATTCCTTCTTTAGCAATACCATAAATAATCTTAAAATCTAATTGTTCATTATCAGCACCTAATTCACAAAATAAATCAAAAGTCATATTAACTACTTCTTCAGCACGAGCATCTTTTTTATCTATTTTATTTATAAATAGAATTGGTTTTAAACCATTTTTTAATGCTTCTTTTAATACAAATCTTGTTTGTGGCATAGGTCCTTCAGCTGAGTCAACTAAAAGAACAACAGTATCAACTGTCTTAATAATTCTTTCAATCTCTGAAGAAAAATCTGCATGTCCAGGAGTATCAACAATATTCATTTTATACCCCTTATATCTAATTGCACAGTTTTTAGCAGTAATAGTGATACCTCTTTCACGCTCTAGATCACCACTATCCATTACACAATCAACAACAGTTTCATTTTCTCTGAAAACTCCACCTTGTTTTAATAATGCGTCTACTAATGTACTTTTACCAGCATCAACATGTGCTACTACTGCAAAATTTATTATTTTTTCCATATATATCACCTTTTTTTCACGCGTTAATAATAATACACTATTTTAATGTATTTTTCAAGAAAAAAGTTTATGATTAACTCATAAACACATCATAGAAACTTTTATAACAGAATGTTACTCTATTTGTACCTTTTTTCTTCTCTTTTATTAAATATCCTTGATCAACTAGTTTATTTAGTACTTTATTAACTGAATTGATATGTAATTTACATTCACTAACTATATCATTAGTAGTAAACACAACTTTCTTTATAATAAATGGATATACTTTATCAATAGTAGTACCTCCTATTGTATGTTTAAACTCTCCTATATCCTTATTATATATTTTATTTAACTTTTTAATCTTTTTAATATTTAAATTACATTGTTCAATTATAGACTGAAGTATAAATTTAATAAATTTATTTATATCATCTTCAACTTCCCCACTTAATAAAGTAAAATATGTATTTTTAAATTTATCTAATACTTCTGATATAAATAAAATTGGAGGTTCTTTCTTACTAGATGCTATTTGGATTGGAAATATAAGTCTTCCTATTTTACCATTTCCTGATATATATGGATGTATTTTTTCATATTGGTAATGTGTAATTGTAGATGAAATAATAGGATGTTCTTCTTTATTATTAATATACTCAATCAAATTATTCATTAAAGGAGTAATTTCAGTATATACAGGTGGTATAAATGATACACTAGATCCTGCTATACCAGGCTTTAAAATATAATTTTGACTTTTTCTAAACTTTCCACTACCTTTAGTTAAATTATTCTTTTTACAATTAAGAAATAATGTTTTATTAATCTTATGAAATGTATCAACAGTAATACTGTTCATTGAATCACTAACGCCTATTAAAAGTGCTTTTTTCATATTATTAAATTCTATATAATCATTATTCTTAATCATATATGGAGTATGAAACATAAATTCCTTTTCTATTTTTGCTCCATCAATTTTAAATGAATAATATAAATCACTAACAAAAGCACATTCAAGGAATGAAGAATATTCATAACTCATATTTTTTAAATAACCTTTATATTCTCCATATGTTTCTTCTGCCTCTGCTAAGAGATTAATTAATTCTCTATTTTGAGTATATTCAATTGGTAACTTTTTAGCTTTATATGGTTCCATATCCTACCTCCATTATAATTATAACATAAAATTATTAAAAAATATACATATTATTAATTGTTTGTGTGTATGTATATTATTAGGCCAACAAAAAAGCAACCAGTTCTGATAAAACCAATCGCTTCTAGTTTCCGAAAAGAATTATGAATCATTAATAATAAATTAATATTATTAACACATCTAAATATTATCAGTATTTAGCATAATCACTTATCATTTTGAGTTTTCTTTCTCAACGATATACCATTTGTCCTTAGTAGATAAGTTATTCTATTCTTAATTTAATAAGTTGGTGTTATACAAGGAATGTTATTTAGATAGCATATTATTAATAAATTAATATTAATAATATGAACTAATAATAACAGGTCCAAATATTATAATTCAATAATACTTAATTATAGATAAATAATAAATTAGATAAATATTAAATAAATAATACTTATATTACAAATAAA
>OCVV011200262.1_pt1 | contig 28119 bp, 30 predicted proteins | sample 1539721 | NCBI WGS metagenome assembly OCVV01 (sample SAMN02144230, study PRJEB22623) | gut metagenome | biome: sheep rumen | host: Ovis aries | place: New Zealand | reverse complement strand
GAGGTCTAGTATTTTTACTAGACCAATATACAAAAGTACATATTGAATATACAGATTGAACCGCCGTATACCGAACGGTACGTACGGTGGCGTGAGAGGGAATAAATAAAATAATTATTTATTCTCTACTCGATTGAAAAATATTTTAATATATTGTTTGCAGAGGCTAAACTAATGGAAACACCAGTTGAGGGACAAAATCAAGTGGTATTGTATTTATTTAATAGTATAGATTTAGGTAAATCAGTTACAAAAAATAATGAAATACAATAAAGAACAAAATTTTGTAGGAATTTCAAATGTTCGCTTGAAATATGCTATAAAATGTTGTAAAATATTAACAACCCAACGTTACGAAAGGGCTAGCTCTTTCTAAAGGGCGGAAAGAGGGTTCTCAAATGTTAGCTAACGACGTGATTCTTCGCTTGGTGGAATTGCTTATGGAAGAGAAAGACAAAAATTGTGAACTTAAAATATCTCAAATACAACAAAAACAAGTGAATGATGAAGCTAACAAAGACTATAAGTAGCAATACATAGTCGTAGAGTAGGTGTGTTACGACCCTGCTCTATTTTTAAAGCAAAAAAAATTGTATGATGCAGTTACGAATACATCATACGTTCTCAAAATGTGTCGCTAACGACTTTCAAACACATTTGTTTTGTATTTATATAATACCATATAATTTTTAATTTGTCAAATGCAATTTTTTGAAAAATTTACTTTTTCTTCTATTTTGTGGATATGGCTTTATTTCATCAGTTAATCCTAATAAATAATCAACACTTGTATTATAAAATTTTGATATGTAAAAGTCAATATAGAACATTTAACGTAAAATAAGTTAGAATATTTTTAGAAATTTTGTTGCAAGAAAAATAGTAAACTGCTATAATGTAAATGTAAAAAATAAATGTCAAAGGAAAATGAAGAATGATTAAAAACCTTGCAGTTATATATATCGGCATCTAATTTAATAAAACATTTATATAAGCATAAGGCTATTTTTCCGTATGCATTTTTGATGAACTCAAAAATGTATGTGTAGAAATAGTCTTTTTAGGTGTTTTAATTTTGTTATTAATGTTTAATATATTAATAAATAAATTTTATAAAGAAACGGAGGTGAAATTGAAATGAAAAATTATAGAAAAAGATCGCTAAAAGTCAGTAATGGTATAACTTTGATAGTCCTTGTTATCACAATAATAGAATCAATTATTTCTCTCACAATTTTAATTGATTTATCTAAATAATCAATATGTTCTTGCATAACATTCATACGTTGCTTTTGAGAAGATTCTCAAGATATACCACTAATAGAATCAAGTATATCTTCATTAGATGATTTACAACGTTATCAATATTTTTTAAAATATCTTCGTCATTATACTAATAGTATTGATGATAGCAGAAGATGTTTTACTAAAAATATCATAGAAAGCCATATATAATTTGCAATTACCAACAGTAAGAGCATTTGTAAATCTGTTCTTTTCTGAGGTACGCATATTAGTTAATTTGTAGAGGTATCGTGTAAGTTCTCTGAGGATTCTAATATCTTTGTTTGGAATAAAACTGCCACGTACTATTCCAAGCTTAAAAAGATTAGCAATCCATTTGGCATCTTTGTTATCATCTTTTTCACCTTTAATGCATCTAACCTATTTAAGATTAGCAACGACGATATTAGAAAGATGACCTTCTAATGCTTTGTATACAGGAACATAATACTTTCCAGTAGATTCCATGCATACATTCTGACAATCGTTAGCTAATAACCATTTTCTAAAATCGATTAGTGCATTAGGAAACCATATGAATTACTGGCACGGGCATTTCAACGTAATTATACTGAACAGTACAAAATTCAAATAAAAAATTTAAAAGAATACTTGAAAAGTATTCTTTTTTAATATACAATAAATATGGAAAAAATAAGGAGGATACAAATGAGAAAAAAAGAAAGTGGGATAACATTAATTGCATTAGTGGTTACAGTAATAATTTTGTTAATAATTACAGGAATTACAATAAACATAAATATAGACAAAAAGGGAATTATAAAAGAGTCAAATAGTGCTAAGGAACAAGGAGAGAGAGAGAGTATAATACAAAAAATAGAGGCAGATTTGTATAGTGAAAAAATAAAGACAGGAGAAACTCCAAATAAAAATGTGCTGATAAAAATCATTACAGATAAAGGATATGGAACAGTTAGAGATGATGTACTTATAACTGCAGATGGAGAATATGAAATATCTTTAAGTGAAATTTTAAATTGGAAATAAGTTACCTCAGATTTAAAATTGTTTTATTCCTGATTAGGCAGTGATTAATATGTAAAAATTAAATTTTTTACTGGTCAAACTAATCATTAGCGTAGGTATTTCAACGTAATTAGACTGAACAATAACGGAAATAATAATAAATATAAAAAGAACACTTGAAATGTGTTCTTTTTTGATATAAAATAGGAGTGTCTTAAATAAAGTGAAATGAATAAGTAAATACTAAGACAATAAAAATTAAAAAGGAGGAATTGTAAATGGGGAAAAAGACAGTAAAAGATATTGATTTACAAGGGAAAAAAGTATTAGTTAGATGTGATTTTAATGTACCTATGGATGAAAATAAAAAAATAACAGACAACACAAGAATTGTAGCAGCCTTGCCAACAATAAGATATTTATTAGAAAATAATTGTGCTGTTATATTATGTTCTCATTTGGGAAGACCAAAAGGAGAATTTAAACCAGAATTTTCATTAAAACCAGTTGCAAAAGAATTATCAAAGTTATTAGAAATGCCAGTAATCATGGCAGATGACGTAATTGGACAAGATGCATTTTCAAAGGCAAATAGCTTAAAAAATGGAGAAATCTTATTGTTAGAAAATGTAAGATTTCATAGAGAAGAAACAGACAATGACCCAGAATTTAGTAAAAAATTAGCATCTATGGCAGAAATATATGTCAATGATGCATTTGGAACAGCACATAGAGCTCATAGTTCTACAACAGGAGTTGCAAGTTATTTGCCAGCAGTATCTGGATTTTTAATTCAGAAAGAACTAGAATTTTTAGGAAAAGCTGTTAATGAGCCCAAAAGACCATTTGTTGCAATACTAGGAGGAGCAAAAGTATCAGACAAAATAGGTGTTATTGATAGCTTGCTTGAAAAGGTTGATACTTTAATCATTGGTGGTGGTATGGCATATACTTTCTTTAAGTCACAAGGCTATAACGTGGGAAATTCACTTTGTGAACCAGATAAAATAGACCTAGCAAAAGAAGCTATGGAAAAAGCAAAACAAAAGGGAGTAAAACTATTACTTCCGGTTGATACAAAAGTAGGAAAGGAATTTAAACCAGATACAGAGAGTAAAACAGTAGCGTGGACAGAAATACCAGATGGATGGGAAGGATTTGACATTGGAGAAAAAACAATAGAAATGTTTAAAGAAGAACTAAAAACAGCAAAAACAGTAATATGGAATGGTCCACTAGGATTATTTGAATTTGATCAATTTGCTATTGGAACAAATGAAATAGCAAAAGTTTTAGCACAAATAGATGCGACAACAATAATAGGTGGAGGAGACTCTGCTGCTGCTGTAAAAAAAGCGGGGCTTGAAAGCAAAATGACGCACATTTCAACAGGTGGAGGAGCATCATTAGAATTCTTAGAGGGAAAGAAGTTACCTGGAATTGAAGCGTTACTTGAAAAATAATTATCTTCTGGAGTTATTAAATTTTACATTTAGTTTAATTAACAAATATCATCTAAGTATCATAAATGATTGATTATTTGTTTATCCAAAAGGTAAATTATTTTCCAAGATTATAAAAAAGAAAGAGGAGTAATATGAGAAAAAAAATAATTGCAGGAAACTGGAAAATGAATATGCTTCCAAATGAAGCGATAAAATTTATAGAAGAGTTAGCACCACTTGTAAAAGAGACACAAAATGAAGTTGTTTTATGTGTTCCATACACAGATTTATTTTATGCAATTTTAACAGCACAAGGTACAAACATAAAAATAGGTGCACAAAATATGCATTATCAAACTAAGGGTGCATATACAGGCGAAGTATCAGCAGAAATGCTAAAATCAATAAATGTAGAATATGTTATAATAGGTCATTCTGAAAGAAGGCAGTATTATAATGAAACAGATGAAACAGTTAACAAAAAGATAAAAAAAGCATTTGAAGTTGGATTAAAACCAATAGTATGTGTTGGAGAAACATTAGAACAACGAGAAGCTGGAAAAACTGTTGAAATTATAACAGAACAAACCAAATTAGCATTAGATGGTTTAAGCAATAATGAAGTTGAAAACATGATAATTGCTTATGAACCAATCTGGGCAATTGGAACTGGGAAAACAGCAACATCTGAAGATGCAAATAACTCAATTAAAGAAATTAGAAATAAAATTGCAGATATATATGGACAAAGTACTGCAGATAGAGTTATAATACAGTATGGTGGAAGCGTAAAATCAAAAAATGCGAAAGAGTTATTTACTAGTTCTGACATAGACGGAGGATTAGTCGGAGGTGCCAGTTTAGATCCGATTGAATTCAGTAAAATAGTTAATTTTTAAGTTGGCAAGGAATTGCAATTATTTGTCAACATGGGAGGAAAAAATGAAAGACAAACTAACAATGTTAATGATATTAGATGGTTTTGGAGATAACAAAAATAAGAATGGAAATGCAATAAAATTAGCCAATACACCTAACATTGACAAAATAATGAAAAAATATCCAAACGTAGATATTAATACATCTGGATTAGCGGTTGGTCTGCCAGAAGGACAAATGGGAAACTCTGAGGTAGGACACACAAATATTGGGGCAGGAAGAATTGTATACCAAGAATTGACAAGAATTACAAAGTCAATAGAGGATGGAGATTTTTTTACAAACCCTGAATTTATAAAGGCAATAGAAAATTGTAAAAAATATAATTCAAAATTGCATATATTAGGTTTGGTATCAGATGGTGGGGTACATAGTCATAACAGACATTTGTATGGGCTATTAGAAATGGCAAAAAGAAGGGACTTTGAGGATGTATATATACATTGTTTCTTAGATGGAAGAGATACACCACCAGCATCAGCTGAAAATTATATAATTAAATTGCAAGAAAAAATGGCAGAAAAACAAATAGGAAAAATTGCAACAATTGCAGGAAGATTCTATGCAATGGATAGAGATAAAAGGTGGCAAAGAATTCAAAAAGCATATGATGCAATGGTAAAAGGAGAAGGAATAAAAGCCGGAAATCCTGTAAAAGCGATTGAGGATTCTTATCAAAAAGAGGTATTTGATGAATTTGTAGAACCAACAGTAATAACAAATTCAGATGAACCAGTTGCAAAAATAGAACCACACGATTCTGTAATATTTTTTAACTTTAGACCAGATAGAGCAAGGCAAATTACAAGAACTCTAGTAGATAAAGACTTTAATGAATTTGAAACAAGAAAGGATTTGGATTTATACTTCGTATGTTTTACAAGTTATGATGAAACAATGCCAAATGTTCATATTGCATTTAAAAAAGAACCTTTAAAAAATACATTTGGAGAAATCTTAAGTGAAAAAGGTTATACACAACTTAGAATAGCAGAAACGGAAAAATATGCACATGTAACATTTTTCTTCAATGGAGGAGAAGAAAAACAGTACCCAGGAGAAGAAAGAATATTAGTACCATCACCAAAAGTAGAAACTTATGACTTAAAACCAGAAATGAGTGCTTATGAAGTAACAGACAAAGTAATAGAGGCAATAAAATCTGATGAATTTGATTCAATAATTTTAAATTTTGCTAACAGTGATATGGTAGGACATACAGGAAATTTAGCAGCAGCAATAAAAGCAGTAGAAACTTTAGATGTGTGTGTTGGAAAGATAGTAGCTTTAGTAGAAGAAAAGAAGGGGAATCTACTTATAACGGCAGATCATGGAAACTCAGAACAAATGATTGATTATAAAACAGGAGAGCCACACACTGCACACACCACAAATCCTGTACCACTTATATTAATAACAGAAAATGAAAATCTAAAATTAAAATCAGGTGGAAAATTGGCAGATTTGGCACCAACAATGTTAGAATTAATGAATATTGAAAAACCATTAGAAATGACAGGAGAAAGTCTATTAGATAAGGAATAAGGAATATGCTAAATCATACGAAAAAAATAAAGAAAATATATGAAGTAATACAAAAAATGATATTCTATATGATTCCTGAAAAATGGGATAAACTATACCTGTATAGTTCTGTAATTGACTTGCCAGAAGGAAAAAAAACTGGAGAATTATATTTTTACTATATCCCAAAAGGAATACTAAAGAAAAAACCAGTAAATGTTTATGAAATTCCAAATAAATTTAATTTAGACGAAAATGAATATCTAAACCTTGTAAAAATATTATATGAAAAAATAAAAGAATTGCGAGAAGAATTTAAAAAGTCTGAAACAGGCAAGATATGGTCAAATATAACAATTACAATTCAAAATTTAAAATTTAAGGTAGAATATAATTATGATGACTTAGAAAATGACTATTTTAATTCTTATGAAAAACATGTTATTTGGAGATATAAATATTTAGGAATTGGCTTGGAGCAAGTAAATAAAAAAGACAAAGATATTTTAAATAGATATTTATTACGAAATAAAGAAGAAAATCCTAATAGAGAAGTTTATGAAACAGGAATTTATATAAAAGACATTGAAAATATGGTAGGCTTCAATAATACAGAGGAATATGAGAGACAAGAACAAAAAAAACAGACCAAAGAAAAAATAGAAAATAATAGAAGAAAAAACCAAATATTACTATCTGAGGAAGAAATAAATCAGATGAAATATAAAAACAATAGGTGATAAATTATATAAAAAGAAAGGAGCAAAAAAATGATTTATTCAAAGGAATTAGAAGGAATGTGTACAGTAGCAAAAGGAGTTAACCATGGAGCTGCACCAATACCAGAAGAGGGAAAATGGGTGCAAGCAAAAGAAATAAAAGATATATCAGGGTTAACACATGGAATTGGATGGTGTGCACCACAACAAGGAGCATGCAAACTAACATTAAATGTAAAGGAAGGAATTATTCAAGAAGCACTAATTGAAACAATAGGATGCTCAGGAATGACACACTCAGCAGCAATGGCAGGAGAAATATTAACAGGAAAAACGTTACTAGAAGCATTAAATACAGATTTAGTATGTGATGCAATAAATACTGCTATGAGAGAATTATTCTTACAAATAGTATATGGAAGAACACAAACTGCTTTTTCAGAAGGAGGGCTTCCAGTAGGAGCAGGTCTTGAAGACTTAGGAAAAGGACATACATCACAGGTTGGAACAATATATTCAAGCTCATTAAAAGGTCCAAGATATTTACAACTAACAGAAGGATACATAGTAGAGTTAGGGTTAGACGAAGATGACCAAATAATAGGTTATAAGTATGTTCATATTGGAAAAATGATGGAAAACATCAAAAAAGGAATTGAACCTATGGAAGCAATAGAAAAGGCTTCTGGAACTTATGGTAGGTTTGATGAGGCTGTTAAGAAAATCGACCCACGCGAAAATTGATTAAAATCAGCAATCTACACATTTTCGTTTCGTAAATCAAACCTTAACGTACAACAGGTACGCCTTGGTCTTGATTTACTTATAAAAATGCACATTTCACTATTTTTAATCAATTTAAAAATCAACTCAATAGGTGAATTAATATAATTTAATAATTAAGGAGGAATAAAAAATGGCAGCAACGTTTGAAAGTTATGAAAGAAGAATAGATCAAATAAAACCAGTAATGGAAAAATACGAAATAAAAGACTTTGAAGACGCATTGAAAATATGTACAGATAAAGGATTTAATCCATATGAAATAGTAAAAGGAGTACAAACAATTTGTTTTGAAAATGCAGCTTGGGCATACACATTAGGAGCAGCAATAGCAATAAAAAAAGGATGTACAAAAGCAGCAGATGCAGCTAAAGCAATAGGAGAGGGATTACAAGCATTTTGTATACCAGGTTCTGTTGCAGATGATAGAAAAGTTGGATTAGGACATGGAAATTTAGCTTCTATGTTATTATCAGAAGAAACAAAATGTTTTGCATTTTTAGCAGGACACGAAAGTTTTGCTGCAGCTGAAGGAGCAATTGGAATTGCAAAATCTGCAAATAAAGTTAGAAAAGAACCATTAAGAGTTATTTTAAACGGACTTGGAAAAGATGCAGCACAAATAATTTCAAGAATTAATGGATTTACATATGTAAAAACAGAATTTGATTTCTTTACAGGAAAAGTAAAAGTAGTAGAAGAAATTCCATATTCAGATGGAGAAAGAAGCAAAGTTAGATGTTATGGAGCAAACGATGTTAGGGAAGGTGTAGCTATAATGTGGCTAGAAGATGTTGATGTATCTATTACAGGAAACTCAACAAACCCAACAAGATTTCAACATCCAGTTGCAGGAACATATAAAAAAGAAAGAATTGCAGAAGGTAAAAAATATTTCTCAGTTGCATCAGGTGGAGGAACAGGAAGAACATTACACCCAGATAATATGGCAGCAGGACCTGCATCTTATGGTATGACTGATACAATGGGAAGAATGCACTCAGATGCACAATTTGCTGGTTCTTCATCAGTACCAGCACATGTTGAAATGATGGGACTAATTGGAATGGGAAATAATCCAATGGTGGGAGCATCAGTTGCAGTAGCTGTGGCAGTTGAGGAAGCAATGGTGGATTAAGGTAGACTAACCTAAAAGGCTTAAATATAAAAAATAGAACTTGTTTACATACATAAATAAGTTCTATTTTTCATTTAACTATTCTATAGAAATATTCATTAATTCCTCATTGCTAATAATTTTATAGCTGAGTATCCTAAAATTACAACCATAAAAGCTCCTAACGCAATTAATGAGGTTTTACCAGCAGCTGGTAATTCTTTAGGTGGTTCACTTGCTTTTGGTTCTACAAGCTTTAATTTTGGAGATACATCAGATGTTTTGTCTTGTTCTTTATCATTTTGATCTTTGTAGGTAATATCAACTTTTTTATTAGTATTTAATATTCTATCGACAATTGAACTATCAAAATTTTCTTTTAGTTTTAATTTGTACTGAACTGTTGCTGTTTTACCTGGAGCTAGTTCTGGAATGTTCCATATAATTGAGTTATTTGTTTTATCAACTGTTGCTGAAATTTCACCTATATTTGCTTTACTTACATATGAAAAATCAAAGTTATTAATAATTTCTGCTGGAAAGTAATCAACAACCTTTATATCTTTAAATGAAGCTGATGTTGGTATCAAAGAGTCATATATTTCGTTAATAGTTGATTCTATTTTATCATCAGAAATATAATAAAATCTTCCTGCAGTTGGATTTGTTGTTGTTCCAAAAATTTCAGAAATTATTTGTCCAAAATTCTTTGTTGTAGTTCCTGGTACGTAGCTTTCGTCGGCAATTCCAGTAAGCATTGTTATTAAATTAATTTTGCTATTAGATATTTGTAGTAATTTTGCTTTAGTTTTTGCTATAACGTCATCAGAATAATAACTTTTATCATAATTTAAGGCAACATTAGGAACACCGTCAGTTAAGACAATTATATATTTATTGTTATCTGTTGTAGTAAATTGATTAGTTGCTAATGATAAACCAGATTCTAGGTTTGTTCTAGGCCCATTTGCTACTATTTTATCTATAGCTGTATTTATAGCTGTTGCATCAGCACTTAAATTAGTAACTAAGCTAGCATCTTCAGATGTTCCTTCTTTAGACACATCTACGTTGGTAGAAAAACTAACAACACCTATTTTTAAACTTTTATTATCTTTTAACAGATTTGATACTAAAGTTTTAGCAGAATTAAATACTAAATCTTTTCTAACAACACCAGTTGAGGTTTTTTCTTCCATACTAGCAGAGTTATCAATTACTAGAACAATTTCACCAGAGGGTTTGTTTGAAGTTTCTTCGTTTGTTACTTGTAATTGAAGAGTTACTTCTTTGTTTTTTAAATCTTTAGAAATCAATTTTTTTTCAAATTTTGAATTTTCACCGATTTTTATTGTACACACAGGTTCTTCAACTACATGCATAGTTACGGTACTGTATGACGCAAAAGTGACATTTGCAATTAGAATTAATAGTAAAAATATTGTTGGAATAATTTTTTTCTTCATTTTTTTCTCTCCCTTTATAATTTAAAATAATTTTACGTACATATATATTTTAGCATAAAATTTAAATTTTACAATATTTTTTTGAAAAAAATCCAAAAAAGTCTTGAAAAATAAGATAAAATATGTTATATCTTATAAGGATTAATGCAAAGAACCAATTAAAAAGCAAAGTATATATATTGTAAAAATATTTAAAGAGAAAATGGGCTAGGCTGGGAACCATTAATATTTAATATATAGAAATTTCACTTTTTAGGTCTTCTCTTGAATAAATGTTTTAGTAGGGAAAAGCGGTTGCTACGTTATAGCTATAATGAGGTTAGTAACAATACTAATAAAATTAGGTGGTACCACGGAATTAAAATCCATTTCGTCCTATATATGGGAGGAATGGATTTTTTTGATGTTAAAAAGGAAAGGAAGAACGAAATTGAAAGAAGAAATTTTAAAAATTAAAGAAAATTCACTAAAAGATATAGAAAAATGTGAAAATTTAAAAAATTTAAATGACCTAAAAGTAAAATATTTTGGGAAAAAAGGTGAATTAACCACAGTGCTAAGAGGTATGGGAAAGTTAACTCCTGAAGAAAGGCCAGTAATAGGTAGCTTAGTAAATAAAGTAAGAGACGAATTAAACGAGATATTAGAGAAAAAAGAAAAAGAATTAAAAAGAGAAGAACTATTAAAAAAACTTGAAAATGAAAATATTGATGTTACAGAACCGAGTAAAAAGGTAAATTTAGGTTCATTACATCCAATAACACAAATCATAGATGAAGTATCTGAAATATTTTTAGGTATGGGATATGAAATAGCTTATGGACCAGAAGTAGAAAAAGCAATTTACAACTTTGATAAGCTAAATACACCGCCAGACCATCCAGCAAGGGACATACAAGATACATTTTATGTAACTGAAGATATTGTATTAAGAAGTCAAACATCTACTATTCAGGCAAGAGTTATGGAAAACAAACAACCACCAATAAAAATTATTTGTCCAGGAGCTGTATATCGTTCAGACAGTGTAGATGCAACGCATTCACCTGTATTTCACCAAATAGAGGGGTTAGTTGTAGACAAAAATATTTCTATGACAGATTTAAAAGGAACTCTAGAAATGTTTGCCAAAAAGTGCTTAGGAGAAAATACAAAAATAAGATTTAGACCTCACCATTTTCCATTTACAGAACCAAGTGCAGAAACTGATGTTTCGTGTTTTGCGTGCGGAGGAAAAGGATGTAGAGTATGTAAAGGCGAAGGTTGGATAGAACTTTTAGGATGTGGAATGGTACATCCTAATGTACTAAAAAATTGTGGAATTGACCCAGAAGTTTATTCGGGATTTGCCTTTGGATTTGGTGTAGAAAGAATAGCTATGGCAAAATTTGGAATAGAAGATATGAGATTATTATTTGAAAATGATTTAAGATTTTTAAAACAATTTTAATAATAAGGAGGAATCCAAATGGGAATATTTAGTAGAAAAAAAACATATTCATTTGCAAATGCAAAAAAAATGTTACAAACTGATAAATATGCAAATTACATTGCAGTACCAGTAGACAACGATAGGTATAAATTGGTTTTAGAGCAAAGAGAAGACAAAAAAACAAAAAAAGTAGATAAATTCAGAATTGAATTAGCAAGAAAGGGTATTTATCAAAATGCAGAAGCTACAAAAAATTATAACAATTATCAAGTTGCAAAAAGATACCAAAAAGGTAATTATACAAGTTTGGTAAGATAGGAGAGTAATATGAAAGCAAGTATAGAATGGTTAAAAGAATATAGTGAAATAGATATACCTGTTAACAAATTAGGTGATATCTTAACAATGACAGGTTCCAAAGTAGAAACGATAGTTCAAAAAGGAAATGACATAAAAAATGTTGTTGTTGGAAAAATTTTAGAAGTAAAAAAACATGAAGATTCAGACCACTTGGTTATAACAAAAGTAGATGTAGGAAAAGGAAAAATTCAAATAGTAACAGGTGCAAATAATATAAAAGAAGGTAATATTGTGCCTATTGCAAAAGACGGTTCAGAACTTCCAGGCGGAATACAAATAAAAAAAGGAATGCTAAGGGGAGTAGAATCATGTGGAATGATGTGCTCTATTGGAGAGTTAGGTCTAGAAAAAGATGACTATCCAGAACAAAGAGAAGATGGAATAATGATTTTACCACAGTCTTATGAAAGATATATTGGAGAAGATATTGTAAAAGTTTTAAATTTAAAAGAGGACATTATTGATTTTGAAATAACTCCAAACAGACCAGATTGCCTATCAATAGAGGGCTTAGGAAGAGAAGTTGCAGCATCATTAAATAAAAAATTTAAAAATCCAAGAAAAAATATAGATGAAATGCAAGTGGAAAGCAAAGAAGAAATAGAAGGTTTAAAGGTAGATATATCATCACCAGATTTATGCTATCGCTATATTGCAAGGGTTGTAAAAAATGTAAAAATTGGTCCATCACCAGAATGGATGAAAAGAAGATTAAAAGCGTGTGGTGTAAGAAGTATAAATAACATAGTAGATATAACAAATTATGTAATGTTGGAGATGGGGCAACCAATGCATGCTTTTGATATAAACTCAATTGAAGGAAAACATATAACAGTTAGACGTGCTAAAAATGGAGAAAAAATAACAACATTAGATGAACAAGAAAAAATTTTAAATGAAAACAATTTAGTAATAGCAGATGAGAAGAAAGCACTTGCTATAGCTGGAGTTATGGGAGGACGAAACTCTGAAATTGAAAATGATACAGAAACAGTAGTATTTGAATCTGCAGTATTTTATGGAGGAAGTATTAGAAAAACAGCAAAACAGGTAGGATTAAGAACTGAAAGTTCTTCAAGATTTGAAAAACAATTATCATCAGAAAATGCTATAAGAGCAGTAAATAGGGCAGTGGAATTGGTACAATTAATAGAAGCAGGAAATGCAGTAGAAGGAAAAATAGATGTATATCCGACTAAACAAAAAATCAACAAAATCAAATTAGATGTTGAAAAAATAAATTGTTTATTAGGAACAAATATATCAAAACAAGAAATGATAGATATATTAGAAAAACTAGAAATAAAAGTAGAAAATGATATAGCAATTGCACCTTATTTTAGAAAGGACTTGGAATTTGTAGCAGACTTAGCAGAGGAAATAGTTAGATTTTATGGATACGACAAACTAGAAACAACGCTTATTAAAGCTGATACAACATTAGGAATAAGAAACAAAGAACAAAACATAGAAAAGAAAATTAAAGAAGTATTAGTAAATAGTGGACTTTCAGAAATATATACATATGGTTTTGTAAGTGAACAGGATTTAGAAAAATCGAAAATTGATAAAGAATTAATAAAAAAATCAATTACAATAAGTAATCCATTAAGTGACGACTACAAATTTATGAGACCAACAACAGTACCAAGCATGATGCAAATATTATCTTTAAATGCAAACAAGAAAAACCAAAATGTAAAATTATTTGATATTTCGAGAAATTATAGAAATTTAAATAATAAAGTAGAAAATGGAGAAGTTCCATTACAAGAAAATATCTTAACAATAGGTATGTATGGAGAGGATACAGATTTTTACACATTAAAAGGTTTAATAGAAAATGTATTGGAATATACAAATGTTAATAGATATGATGTAGAAAAAGAAAAACAAAATGAATCTTATCATCCTGGAAGATGTGCTAATATAAAAGTAGGTCAAGATATAATTGCAACAATTGGAGAAGTGCATCCAGAAGTACTTAGTAACTATGACATAGAAAAAAGAGCATACCTAGCAGAAATAAATATTTCAAAAATAGTAAAATACTCTAGAACTAATAAAAAATATGTTGAGATAGCGAAATTTCCAGCTGTTGAAAGAGACATTGCAGTTATTGTAGATGAAGAAACTGAAGTTGGACAAATAGAAAAAGTTATAACCCAAAAAGCTAAGAAAATATTAGAAAGCGTAAAATTATTTGATATTTATAGAGATAAAAAAATAGGCGAACGAAAAAAAAGTGTTGCATACAATCTTGTTTTTAGAGATAACAAGAAAACATTAAGTGAAGATGAAATAAATATTGTTATGAAAAATATAATAACAGAACTTGAAAAAAAATTGAAAGCAGAATTAAGAGGAGTTTAAAATTTTTTGGTAAAAACTATTGACAAATAAGAAAAAATAGTGTAAAGTATATTAGCATTACAAAAACAAAGATAAAATCCTAATTTTGAACCAGCAATTATAGGAAAAACTTTCCAAAGAAAAGAGGTAGTTACTATGGATGAAAAAGTAAAAATTAGTATGTTACTGGAAATTTATGGCGCTCTTTTGACCCAAAAACAATTTCAAATCATAGATGATTACTACAATAACGACTTGTCATTATCAGAAATTGCAGAAAATGCAGAAATAACAAGGCAAGCTGTCAGAGACATCATAAAGAAAGGAGAGAAAAAACTTTTCGAATACGAAGAAAAGCTTGAAGTTATGAAAAGGATGTTAAATCAAGAAAAAAGGATTGCAAAAGCTCTATCTGAATTAACAAAAATACAAAAAGAGTATTCAGACAAACAAATAGCAATCGTATTAGAAAATGTAAAAAAAGAACTAAATTGCTTAGTTTAAAGAAAAATAAAGAAGAGGAGTTGAAATTATGGCTTTTGAGGGGTTATCTTCTAGATTACAAGAAATAACAAAAAAACTTAGAGGAAAAGCAAGGATTACCGAAAATGATTTGAAGGAAATATTAAGAGAGGTTAAACTTGCACTTTTAGAGGCTGATGTAAACTATAAAATAGTAAAGGAATTCAACTCTACAATTAAAGAAAAAGCACTTGGACAGGATGTATTGAAATCATTAACTCCTGGACAACAAGTAATAAAAATAGTTAAAGATGAATTAATAGAATTACTTGGAGGAGCAGAAAGTAAGATAAACTTTACACCAAATCCTCCAACAGTAATCATGTTAGTTGGCCTTCAGGGTTCAGGTAAAACTACAACAGCAGGAAAGCTTGCCAATCTTTTAAGAAAACAAGGGAAAAAACCGCTTTTAGTTGCATGTGATGTATATAGACCAGCAGCTATTAAACAATTAGAAGTAGTTGGAAAGCAATTAAACATTCCAGTGTATAGCAATGAAAATTCAAAAGATGTAGTACTTATTGCAAAACAGGCTATGTCAGTTGCTTATTCCAAACTAAATGATGTAGTTATTTTAGATACAGCAGGTCGTCTGCATATTGATGAACAACTAATGGAAGAATTAAAAAATGTAAAAGCAGGAGTTAAACCACATGAAATTTTATTAGTAGTCGACAGCATGACAGGTCAGGATGCAGTAAATGTAGCTGAAAAGTTTAATGAAATTCTTGGAATCGACGGAATAGTATTAACAAAATTAGATGGAGACACACGTGGTGGTAGTGCGTTATCAGTTAAAAAGGTAACGGGAAAACCAATAAAATTTGCAGCAACAGGTGAAAAATTAAGTGATATTGAAGTATTCCACCCAGATAGGATGGCAAGCCGAATTTTAGGAATGGGAGATATCTTATCTGTAATAGAAAAAGCAGAAGAATCCTTTGATATAGAACAAGCAGAAAAATTGGAAAAGCAATTAAAGAAAAATAAATTTAACCTAGATGACTACCTAGCACAAATTAGACAAATTAAGAAAATGGGTTCATTTTCATCATTATTAAAAATGATACCTGGAATGAATGCTTTAAAAGATGTAAATGTTGATGACAAAGAGTTTGTAAAGATAGAAGCAATTATTTGCTCTATGACAAAAGAAGAAAAACAGGACACAAGGATTCTAAATGCTAGTCGAAGACAACGTATAGCAAAAGGAAGTGGAACACAGGTACAAGACATTAATAAATTTATAAAATCATTTGAAATGACGCAAAAAATGATGAAAAAAATTAAAAATGACAAAAAGAGTATGAAGAAATTAATGAATGGATTTAATGAAAATACATTAAAAAACTTCAAATTTTAAATTAAGTTATTAATCTTTAAGTTAACCGTTTAAGGCAAAGCTGAATTACGGATAACTTATACAAAATTACCAAGTGATTTTGTATATTGATATAATATAATATAAATAAAAAAATACGGAGGTGAAAATAATGGTAAAAATCAGATTACAAAGACAGGGAAAGAAAAAAGCACCATTTTACCACATTGTAGTAGCAGATTCTAGAAGAGCAAGAGATGGTAAAATTATTGAACAACTAGGAACATATGATCCAATGACAGATCCAGCAACTATTGTTTTAGATAAAGAAAAGGTTGAAAAATGGATTAAAAATGGTGCAAAACCTACAGATACAGTTAAAGACCTTATAGAAAAAGCAAAATAAAAAAATTCCGAAAATAATTAATATCTTGCATTGTTAAAATTCATTTAGAAACGCAGCCACGTACAATATGTACGATCTATTGTCTTTTAAATAAATTTTACCTAGCAATATATCAATTCTTTTCAAAATTTGAGTTTCGAAAGGAAATTAAAAATGGAAGATATTTTAAAAACCATTATCTCAAATTTAGTAGATAACAAAGACTCTATTGAAATAAATAAAACATCTGGTGACAAAGAAATTAAATTTGAGGTAAAAGTAGCAGATGGTGATATGGGAAAAGTAATAGGAAGACAAGGAAGACTTGCCAAATCTATTAGAACTGTAATGAAGGCAGTGAGTGCGAAAGAACACAAAAAGGTGTCAGTTGAATTTATAGGATAATTGGAGTATTTAAATATGACAAAATATCTTGAAATTGGTATAATTGTAAATACATTTGGAATAAAAGGAATGGTAAAAGTAAAAACTTTTACAGATGACATAAAAAAAATTAAAAAACTAGAAAAAGTGTATGTTGGAACTGAAACATGTAAAAAAGAATATCAAGTTGAAGAAGTAAAAGAGCATAAAAATGTAGCACTAATTAAATTTAAAGGGATAGATACTGTTGAACAAGCAAATTTATTACGAGAGAGTTCTATAATTGTAGACAGAGAAGATTTAGACCCTTTAGAAGAAGGAACTTATTACATTGTGGATATGCTAGGTTTAGAAGTCTATACTGATGAAGGTAAATTGCTCGGCCAACTAAAAGATATTTTCAATACTGGAAGTAACGATATATATGTAGTAAAAAATAAATTAGGAAAAGAAATTTTGTTACCCGGAATTGATGAAGTTATTAAAGAAATTGATATGGATAACAAAAAAGTGGTAGTCCATATTATACCAGGACTAATTTGATTTGAAAAATAATTGAATTTTGGCGTTGTTAAATTTGGCATTTAATTTAATAAACGTGCACCAACAAGAATTAAAAATTAAATACTCGTTTGCCTTGCCAAAAACAATTCTTTTCCAAATCCAGAGATGGAGGAGAAGATGAAATTTGATGTTTTAACACTTTTTCCAGAAATGTTTGAAAGCCTAAAACAAAGCATAATTGGAAAAGCACAAGAAAAAGGACTAATATACATTAATTTAATTAATATTAGGGACTTTTCAAAAGACAAACACAAGAAAGTTGATGATACTCCATATGGTGGTGGTGCTGGTATGGTAATGATACCAGATATAGTATATGATGCTTACAAATCTGTAAAAACAAATAATGCAAAAGTAATATATATGTCGCCACAAGGAAAAAAATTAGACCAGAAGAAAGTAGAAGAATTATCAAAACAAAACCATTTAATTATATTATGTGGACATTATGAAGGAATAGACCAAAGGGTACTTGACAAAATTGTAGATGAAGAAATATCTATAGGAGATTATGTATTAACAGGGGGAGAAATCCCAGCAATGGTGTTAATAGACAGTGTATCAAGATATGTAGAAGGAGTATTAAAGAAAGAATCAATAAAAGAAGAGAGCTTTTCAAATGGACTTTTAGAATACCCACAATACACAAGACCTGAAATATTCGAAGGCGAAAGAGTGCCAGAAGTCTTACTTTCGGGGAATCATCAAAACATAGAAAAATGGCGAAAAGAAAAATCTTTAGAAATAACAAAAAGTAAAAGACCAGATTTATTATAAAGAAGTGTGCAAAAATGTACACCGCTCGGACGAAAAAGAAAAGGAGGAATAAAAAATGGATATAATAAAATCTATTGAACATGAACAATTAAAAAACAAGATACCAGAATTAAAAGTTGGTAATACAGTTAGAGTACACGTTAGAATTAAAGAAGGAAACAAGGAAAGAATCCAAGTTTTTGAAGGTACTATTATAAAAGTACAAGGTGGAGGAGTTAACCAAACATTTACCGTAAGAAAAATATCTTATGGTGTGGGTGTTGAAAAAACATTCCTAGTACATTCACCTTTAGTTGAAAAGGTAGAATTAGTAAGAGTTGGTAAAGCAAGAAGAGCTAGATTATTCTACTTAAGAGATAGAGTTGGTAAAGCTGCTAAGACCAAAGAAATGGTAGGAGCAAGAATTGAAGATAGAGAAATTATTGTTAAAGAAGAGTTAGCAGAAAAACCTATGGCAGAAGAAGTTGTTGAAACACCTGTTAAAGAAACAACCGAAGTTTCGGTAGAATCTGCTCCAGAAGAAAAACCAGCAGTTGAAACAGAAAATGTGGTTGTAGAAGAAGTAGTTGATACAGTATCAGAAGAAACTGTTGAAGACGTAAAGGAAGAACCAGCTAAGGAAGAAGAAAAAGCAGATAAAAAAGCTGAATAATTTTTGAAAGGTAATACACATATAATGTATTACCTTTTTTGATTGATTTGAAAATATAATAGAGAAACTGTAAATACTGATTGGTAAAGAGACGCAAAAAAAAAGCGAACAAAAATTTTGACGTTTTTGTAAAAAAGTATTGACAAAATAAAAAATAGGATATAAAATATGAACAACAAGAGCGAACAACAATTTGTAAAAACAAAAATTTGATTAAGGAGTGATAAATATGAATATAGTAAAAAGAAAAATAAATGTAAAAACATCCATAAATAGATGTGTAGAAAAGCATCCGGTACCTTTACTTGGAATAGATTATAGGGTGAAAATTACATATGCAAATATTAAAGTTATAGAGTTAGATGTAGAAAACAAAACTATAAAAATATCACTACCTAACAAATATAAGAAAATGGAAAGCAAAGATATTTTAGATTTAGCAATTGAAAAAATGTATGAACAAATAGCAAAAGTAGAAATAGAAAGAGCAATGGAAAAAACAAGAATAATGTTGGGTTTTGCACCAGAAGAATATGAAATTAATAAAATAAAAACGTTAGGAAAATGTAACAGCTACAAAATAACAATAAATCCTGAAGTTGTAAAATACAATAGAAAAGTAATAGACTATATTGTGCTACACCAATATTGCCATTTAAAATATAAAACACATTGCGATAGTTTTTATAAAATGCTAGAAAAATATGAACCAGAATATAAAAAATGTGAGGAGATTTTATTGAATATATAAATTAAACTAGAGAAAAAACTCTGGTTTTTTTCAATTAATTGTTACTGTTCAGTCTAATTACGTTGAGAAGCCCGCGCTAATGATTAATATATAAAAATTAAATTCCTTACTGGTCAAACTAATCATATGAATAAAAACGATTAAAATTAATAATTATAACAGTTAACCTGTTTAATCTGTATAAGCTAGAGTTTGACCAAACTGCGCGTTCATTGAATTTTTATATATTAATCATTAGCGCGGGCTTTAAGTATACTTGGCTGTGAATTGTAACGAAAAATAACATATAATTTAAATAATTTTACAAAAACTATTTATTATTTTTGATTTGTTTGATATAATAGAAAGGTAATATTGGGGTATCGCCAAGCGGTAAGGCATCGGACTCTGACTCCGACATTCCTGTGTTCGAATCACAGTACCCCAGCCAGCTATTTAAAGTAGTAATTTCATAAAAAAATGAGGAGAGATAAAAATGCAAGAAAGTAACAATCAAAATATTCAAACAGAAGAATTAGACATTAATCATTTAATGCAAATAAGAAGAGACAAGTTAAAGGAATTACAAGAACAAGGAAAAAATCCTTTTGAAATAACAAAATTTAATAGAACAAACACAGCAGGAGAAATAAAAGCAAATTATGAAAAATTTGAACAGAAAGATGTAACAGTAGCAGGAAGAATAATAGCAAAAAGAATAATGGGAAAGGCATCATTCTGTACAATTCAAGATTGTGATGAAAAAATTCAAAGTTATGTAAGTATAAATGATTTAGGAGAAGAAAGTTATAAATTATTTAAAACTCTTGATATAGGAGATATCATAGGAATAACAGGTTTTGTATTTAAAACAAGAACAGAAGAAATATCAGTTCATGCAAAACAAGTAACTTTACTTACGAAATCATTAAGACCATTACCAGAAAAATTCCATGGATTAAAAGATCCAGACCTTAGATATAGACAAAGATATACAGACCTAATAGTAAATCCAGAAGTAAAAGAAACATTTGTATTAAGAAGCAAAATAATGAAAGAAATAAGAAACTTTATGGATGAAAAAGGATATATGGAAGTAGAAACACCAATGCTTACAACAGTAGCAACAGGAGATGCTGCAAGACCATTTATTACACATCATAATACATTAAACCTAGAGATGTACTTAAGAATTGCACCAGAATTAAACTTAAAAAGACTTATTGTTGGTGGAATTGATAAAGTATTTGAGATTGGTAAAAACTTTAGAAATGAAGGAATGGACATTAAACATAATCCGGAATTTACTAATATGGAATTTTATTCAGCTTATGAAGACTATCATGATATGATGAATATAGCAGAAGAATTAATATCGACAGTTGCTAAAAATGTATTAGGAAAAACAAAGATTGTATATGGTGAACAAGAGATTGATTTAACTCCAGGATGGAAAAAAGTAACAATGATAGATGCTATAAAAGAAATAACAGGAGTTGATTTTAATACTATCAAAACAGACGAAGATGCTCAAGCTATAGCTAAAGAAAAGGGTGTAGAATATGAAAAAATGAAAAACACTAAAGGACATATAATAAACGAATTTTTTGAAACATTTGTAGAAGAAACATTAATCCAACCAACATTTATTATGGACTATCCAGTAGAAATATCACCACTAACAAAAAGAAAGAAAGATGCACCAGAGTTAGTTGAACGATTTGAATTATTCATAGGCGGTAGAGAATATGGAAATGCATATTCAGAATTAAATGATCCAATAGACCAATATGAAAGATTAGTAAAACAAGCAGAAGCAAAAGCAAAAGGTGATGAAGAAGCTGGAGGTATGGACGAAGACTTTGTTCAAGCACTAGAAATAGGTTTACCACCAACAGGAGGAATGGGAATAGGTTTAGATAGATTAGTAATGCTACTTACAAATTCAGCATCAATAAGAGATGTAATATTCTTTCCAACGATGAAACCTATTAATTGATTAATACTAAAGGAGAGTAAATATGTTTAATTTTTCATTAGATAAAAGAACAATGTATATAATAGTTGCTGTTATGGCTGGAATTGCAATTATGCAATATGCAACAAATTCAGATAGATTACTTGGATTATTATTAAGTGTACCAGGAGTATTAATTGCAATAACTTTTCATGAATTTGCGCATGGATATGTGGCTTATAAATTAGGAGATAATACGGCAAAAAATCAAGGAAGGCTAACATTAAATCCATTAGATCATTTAGACCCAATAGGCTCACTAATGCTACTAATTGCTGGATTTGGATGGGGAAAACCAGTAGAGGTAAACCCAAGAAACTATACAAGAAAAATATCAATGGAAAAAGGGGAAGCTATTGTATCAGCAGCTGGACCAATTATGAACTTTTTACTTGCAATTATATTTACTATAATTTACTTTTTACTATATAGATTTTCAAGAGAAGAATTTTTAAGTTCAACAGTTGGTGGAGTTATATTCATGTTAATATCAACTACAATATCAATAAATATAGGTTTAGGAGTTTTTAACTTAATACCATTACCTCCATTAGATGGTTCAAAAATAATTATGCCGTTTTTACCACAAAAAGCAAAAGTATTTTTTGTAAATAATGAGCAGATATTTTATATTATATTTGTGATACTATGGATAACAGGAATAGCAGGAACAATAATATCACCAGTAATATCATGGATAACAACAGCAGTCTTTAACATAGGAAATTTAATTATATAATATAAAGGGTCAAAGGACATTCTTTTAGAAAATTTTAAGAGAAGTCCTTTATTATTATAAAAAGAGGAAATTAAAATGGAAAAAGATATAATAACTATGCGGAATTGAAACGAGTTGTGATGAAACATCAGTTGCAATTGTGAAAAATGGAAGAGAAATATTATCAAATGTAATAGATACACAAATACCAATACACGAGAAATATGGTGGAGTTGTACCAGAAATAGCATCAAGAAATCATATAGAAGCTATTTCAAGAGTAACAAAAAAAGCTTTAAAAAAAGCTGATATTACATTTGATGAAATAGATGCTATAACACCAACTTATGGTCCAGGACTTGTAGGAGCTTTATTAGTAGGGCTTTCTTATGCAAAAGCTCTAAGCTATGCTAATGAAAAGCCATTAGTAGGAGTAAATCATATAGAAGGACATATTGCAGCAAATTATATTACATACAAAGAATTGGAGCCACCATTTTTATGCGTAATGATGTCAGGTGGAAATACACAAATTATACATGTAAAAGGATATACAGATTTTAAAGTACTTGGCAAAACAAGAGATGATGCGATTGGAGAAGCATTTGATAAAGTGGCAAGAGTAGTGGAATTGGGCTATCCAGGAGGACCAAAAGTAGATAAGCTAGCAAAAGAGGGACAAGCAAATATAGAATTACCAAAAACACATTTTGATGGAGAAACGCTGGATTTTAGCTTTAGTGGGATAAAAACTGCAGTAATAAATTTACATCATAAAAATCCAAACATAAACAAAGCAGATTTATGTACAAGCTTTGAAAAAAATGTAACTGAAACTCTAATGGAAAACGTAAAAAAATCAATTGAACAAACAGGAATAAAAAAAGTAACATTAGCAGGTGGAGTATCAGCAAACTCATATATAAGGCAAGCATTTTTAAAATTAGAAGTTCAAGGAATTGACGTTTATATGCCAGATTTAAAATTATGTACAGATAATGCTGCAATGATAGCATCTGCAGGGTATTATAATTTTATAGCTGGAAAAAGAAATAGCTTAGATTTAAATGCCATGCCAAATTTAAAATTAGGAGAATAAAATGTCAATATACACAATTGGTGATTTACACCTATCCTTCAAAGAAAATAAGCCAATGAGTATATTTGGTGAAAACTGGGAAGGATACGAAGAAAAAATAAAACAAGACTGGAAATCAAAAGTAAAAGAAGATGACTTGGTAATACTACCAGGAGATTTTTCGTGGGCTATGTATTTAAATGAAACAGATGCAGATTTTAAATATTTAAACAGTTTACCAGGAAAAAAGCTGCTACTAAAGGGAAATCACGATTACTGGTGGGGCACTTTAAATAGTATGAGAAATTTTTTGAAAGAAAATGTTTTTGAAAATATAGACTTTATTTACAACAATTCTTATGAATATGAAAATAATATTATAGTAGGTACAAGAGGTTGGACTTTATCAGAAGATGAAGAAGACAAAAAATTATTAAGTAGAGAAGCTATAAGACTAGAATTGTCTATAAAAGATGGTAGAGAAAAATATGGAGAAGGGAAAAAAATAATTGCATTTATGCACTATCCACCAATTACAAAATCTAATTTAGAAAAAAACGAAATGACAGAATTTGTTAGAATTATGAAAAAATACAACATAAAACAATGTTATTATGGTCATTTACATAGCTCTGCAATTAAAGAAGCAGTTGAGGGAGAACATTTTGGAATTAACTTTAAATTAGTAAGTAGTGATGCATTAGACTTTAAACTATTAAAATTAAATTAAGAGGGATTAGAGGACAAAGCAAAAATTTACGTTAGAAGAAAAAAGGTCAGTTTCTCAATCACTAAGGAGAAAAAATGATAGATTTAAATAAAAGTGTTAAATATGTTAAAGGTGTAGGACCCAATAGAGAGGTATTGCTAAATAAACTAGACATATTTACATTAAAAGATTTAATTACATATTATCCAAGAACTTACCAAGATAGAAATAAGCCAAAGTTTATATATGAATGTGAAGATGGCGAAGAGGTTTTAATAGAGGTTGTTGTTTGCAACCATATGACAAATGTAAGACTAAAAGGTAAAACTATGCAAAGGCTAATTGTTAGAGATGAAACAGCATCTGCAACTATTACATGGTTTAATCAACCTTATTTAAAAGATAAATTTGTTGTTGGCGAAAAATATAAGTTTTTTGGTAAAGTTGCTAAAAAAGGGGGAAAGGTATTTTTTACTGCACCCGTTTTTGATAATATAGAAAAAGCACAAAATACCGGAAGAATTATACCTATTTATCCATTAACACAGAGTTTATCACAAAATAGCCTAAGAAAAATTATGGAAGAGGGAATCGCGGAAGTTTATAACAATTTACCTGAAACACTACCAGAATATTTATTAAAAGAATATAATTTAGAAAACATAAATGATGCAACAAAACATATTCATTTTCCTGATGAATTTAAAGATTTTAATATTGCAAGAAATCGTTTGGTTTTTGAAGAATTATTAGCAGTTCAACTTGCTTTATTAGAATTAAAAAATAATTATATAAATGAAGAAAAAGGAATTGAATTTAGTAAAGAGGCGAAGATGAGTGATGTTATAAATGCACTGCCATTTAATCTAACAAAAGCACAACTTAGGGTGTTAGAAGAAATTGATCATAATATGGAAATAGACAAACCTATGAATAGGTTATTGCAAGGTGATGTTGGCTCTGGTAAGACTGTTGTAGCAATGTGTGCTGCATACAAAGCAGTAAAAAGTGGATATCAAGCAGCAATTATGGCACCAACTGCAATTTTGGCAACACAGCATTTAGAAAATTTTAAAAACATATTAGAAAAATTAGACATAAAATGTGAACTTTTAGTATCTGGTATATCTAAAAAGAATAAAGAAGCAATATTAGAAAGACTTTTGAATGGTGAGATAGATATTTTAATTGGAACTCATGCAATTATAGAAGAAAATGTCAAATTTAAAAATTTAGGATTAGTTGTAACAGATGAACAACACAGATTTGGGGTAAGGCAAAGAGGTAAAATTGCCAGAAAAGGCAATAATCCAGACGTTTTAGTTATGACAGCAACTCCAATACCTCGTACATTAGCATTAATTTTATATGGAGACTTAGATATATCAATAATAGATGAACTTCCTCCAAATAGAAAGAAAATTGAAACTTATGCAGTTGGAAAAAGAATGACAGAGAGAGTAAACAGTTTTATTGGAGAGCAGATTAAAGAAGGTAGACAAGCATATATAGTATGTCCATTAGTAGAGGAAAATGAGGATTTAGACCTAAAATCTGTAGAAAAACTTTATGAAATATATAGTAAAGAAGTTTTTCCTAGTTTTAGGGTAGAATATATACACGGAAAAATGAGACAAAAAGACAAAGATAGCATAATGGAAAGATTTAAAAGCAAAGAGATAGATATATTAATTTCAACAACTGTTATAGAAGTTGGAGTAGACGTTCCAAATAGCAATATCATGGTAATAGAAAATGCTGAAAGATTTGGTTTGGCATCGTTACACCAATTAAGAGGAAGAGTAGGAAGAGGAGAATATAAATCTTACTGTATTTTAAAATATGAAGGAAAAAGCGAAAATGTAAAAGAAAGAATGAAAATAATGTGTGAAACAAATGATGGCTTTTTGATATCTGAAAAAGACCTAGAACTAAGAGGCTCAGGAGACTTTTTTGGAACTATGCAACATGGATTGCCAGAATTTAAAATAGCAAATTTATTTGAAGACATAGAAACATTAAAAAAAGTTCAAAGTGTAGCAATTAAAATCTTGTTAGATGACCCAAAATTAGAAAAAGAAGAAAATAAAACTTTAAAATTACTAATTAAAGATAAATTTACGAAAAGGATAGAAATATAGTTAAGATACGAAGGTGAGAGATATTTTGGATTTAAATATATTTGATATTTTTAAAAGAAAAATTGAAAAAGATAACATAGTAGAAGATTTTATAGACCATTTAGATGAAGCTTTACAAGAAACCAATGACTTGCAAGAAAACAGAAAAGAGGGACACTTGTATTTAGTAACTGAAGATAGAAAAGGAACAGTTTATTTATGGGATTTTACAGAAAAGGCGGAAACAGAATTTGAAGAAAAAAACTTACCAGAAGAATTGATAGAAGTAGCTAAAGAGGGCGCAATGCTTCAATATAAAGATGGAAAATATGAGTTGTATTCTCCAAATGGTTATGATATGCTAGAGGAGGAAGAAGAAAAGAATACAGAAGAAACAGGAGAAAATTTAGATGAGTAATAAAAGGAACACAAGAAATAAAATTAATAAAAAAATGCAAAAAACTTTAAATGAAATAATAATATTAATTGTATTGATAGCTTTAATTCAAATAAGTGATTATATAGTACATATAATAAATAACAATTCTAATGCAGTTTCAACAAATACAACGGTGTCATTTAATCTGGAAAGCATACCAGAATATACTGATAGTCCGTATATTACATTAAACGATAACAAACCAGAATTTCCGGAAAATGAAATTACAACAGATGTATTTGAAAATTACAGCGAATTAGATAGCCTTGGAAGATGTGGCGTAGCATATGCTAATATTTGCAAAGAAATAATGCCGAAAGAAGGAGAAAAAAGACAAGCTATAAATAAGGTAAAGCCTTCTGGTTGGAAAACTACTAAATATGAGGGAATAGTTGAAGGAAACTATTTATACAATCGATGTCATTTAATAGGGTATCAACTAGCAGGAGAAAATGCAAACGAAAAAAATCTAATAACAGGAACACGCTATATGAATGTAAGCGGTATGTTACCATTTGAAGACAATGTAGCAAATTACATAAGAGAGAACAAAAATAACCATGTTTTATATAGAGTAACGCCAATATTTAAAGATAATAACCTTGTGGCAAATGGAGTACAAATAGAAGCATATTCAGTTGAAGATAAAGGAGAGGGAGTTTGCTTTAATGTATATGTGTACAATGTTCAACCAGGAATAAATATAGATTATAGTACAGGAGAAAGCAAATTGCAACTACAAGCGCTTTCCTGTCTTTTTTGCATTCTGTAACATATCGTGTTCCATCGTAAATCTGAGTTTTTTTCCTTTTGGGCATATACATTAAAGGGCAATTTTTTTACAAAAGGCAGATATACTACATTTTTGCAAACAAAAAAATCATCCGTTTTAGAATGATTTTTGTATCAGCTCTGTTCAATAGTTCGAATAGAAACATCGTTGGTGGGCAGGGAAGGATTCGAACCTTCGTACTCAAATGAGAACAGATTTACAGTCTGCCGCCTTTAGCCACTCGGCCACCTACCCAAATATAAAAATAAAAATGGTGCTCCCTCAAGGATTCGAACCTTGGACCCACCGGTTATGAGCCGGTTGCTCTGACCAACTGAGCTAAGGGAGCAAAAGCTATCAATGTCTAGCACAAGTAAAAGTATATCTTATTTTTTTAATATTGTCAATACATTTTTGAAAAAAATTTTCATTGAATTGTACGTGTGTCAATGATGTGAAACAAATTTATAAATTATTCTTGTAATATATTGAATTTATTACTGCTATCGCAGTAGGACTTACT
>OCVV011335245.1_pt1 | contig 28121 bp, 19 predicted proteins | sample 1539721 | NCBI WGS metagenome assembly OCVV01 (sample SAMN02144230, study PRJEB22623) | gut metagenome | biome: sheep rumen | host: Ovis aries | place: New Zealand | reverse complement strand
CCCCGCCGGCCTCACGGATCATGCTTCACGGCAGCGGTCACATCCCCGCCGGCCTTACGGATCATCTGCCCGTAAAAGCCCCTTCAGCAATCTGCTGAAAATAGATTGTCAGCTGTCTGCCTTTTTCTACTTTTCAAGAGAGGGATTCTGTAGTATTATAATTATCGGTACAATATGTGGACAGAGGAAGGCATCAATGCACTATATTTGGTGCTTTTTTCATGCATTTGCCCATATAAAAATACAGGATAGAACATGTTCCGCAGTTTTCGGGCCGATCATCCCGGGAAACCCCGGCGGAAAGGGAATGACAAGAAGCCGCCGAATGGTCCGCAGGGCCAGGTACCGCGGCAGATCATACAAGGACATGGAAGAACAGGGAGGAAGAGAAGACATGGCAGAGTATTCAGGTGTTGTGGTCACCACAAATATCATCAAGAGAGACGGACAGGAGGTCACTTTCGATCTCTCCAAGATCGTCAATGCGATCAGCAAGGCCAACAAAGAAGTGGAGCCGATCCACCAGCTCAACGAATATCAGATCATCGCGGTGGCGGAGAAGATCGCCAGGGAAGTACAGCAGTCCACACATGCCGTGAACGTTGAGGATATTCAGGATATGGTCGAGACAGGCATCATGGAGATGCGCGGTTATGAAGTGGCGCAGAAATATGTCCGCTATCGTTTCCGCCGCGAGCTCTCCCGCAAGTCCAACACGACTGACAACGGCATCCTCGCCCTGATCGAGCAGATCAATGAGGAGGTCAAACAGGAGAATTCCAACAAGAACCCTGTCATCAATTCCACACAGCGCGACTATATGGCCGGCGAGGTCTCCAAGGACCTGACACGCCGCGTCCTTCTTCCCGCCGACATCGTAAAGGCTCACGAAGAGGGCATCATCCATTTCCACGATTCTGATTATTACGCTCAGAAGGAACACAACTGCGACCTCATCAATCTCGAGGATATGCTGCAGAACGGCACCGTCATCAGCGAGACCTTGATCGAGAAGCCCCACAGCTTCTACACCGCCTGCAATGTGACGACGCAGATCGTCGCTCAGGTTGCCTCCAACCAGTACGGCGGCCAGTCCTTCTCCCTGGCACATCTGGCTCCTTTCGTCGATGTGAGCCGTAAGAAGATCCGCAAGCAGGTTGTCGAAGAGAGGGAAGCCTGCGGCGAGCCCATGGTCGACGAGATCATCGACAAGGTTGTCGAGTTCCGTCTGGCAGAGGAGATCAAGAGCGGAATCCAGACCATCCAGTATCAGCTCATCACTCTGATGACCTGCAACGGCCAGGCTCCCTTTGTCACCATGTACATGTACCTGGATGAGGTCCCTGCAGGCCGCACCCGCGACGACCTGGCCATGCTGATCAAAGAGGTCTTGATCCAGCGCATGCAGGGCGTCAAGAATGAGAAGGGCATCTGGATCACACCCGCCTTCCCCAAGCTCATCTATGTGCTGGATGAGGACAATATCGTCCCCGGCTCCAGATATTACGGCCTGACCGAGCTGGCTGCCAAGTGCACCGCCAAGCGCATGGTCCCCGACTACATCTCCGCCAAGGTGATGAGGGAGTACAAAAACGGCGATGTCTATCCCTGCATGGGATGCCGGTCCTTCCTTACCCCCGACACCGTCGGCCTTGGTGAGAACGGAGAGCACAAATACTACGGACGCTTCAATCAGGGCGTCGTCACCATCAACCTTGTCGACGTCGCCTGCTCCTCTTACGGAGATATGGACAAGTTCTGGGAGATCCTGGAAGAGCGCCTGGAGCTCTGCCACCGTGCCCTGCGCTGCCGCCATGAGAGACTGCTGGGAACTGTCTCGGACGTCGCACCCATCCTCTGGCAGTACGGCGCCATAGCCCGCCTGAAAAAAGGCGAGAAGATCGACCGTCTGCTTTATGACAACTACAGCACGATCAGCCTGGGTTACGCAGGTCTCTATGAGATGTGTGTGCGCATGACCGGCAAGTCCCACACTTCTGACGAGGGACGGGAGTTCAGCCTCAGGGTCATGCAGCGCCTGAACGACAAGTGCGCCGAGTGGCGGGCTGCGGAGCGCATCAGCTACTCCGTCTACGGCACACCCATGGAGTCCACGACCTACAAGTTTGCCAAGTGCCTGCAGAAGCGCTTCGGCATCATCAAGGGTGTCACAGACAAGAACTACATCACCAACAGCTACCATGTACATGTGACCGAGGAGATCGACGCCTTCCACAAGCTGAAATTCGAGGCGGATTTCCAGAAACTCTCCCCCGGCGGCGCCATCAGCTATGTAGAGGTTCCCAACATGCAGAACAACATTCCCGCTGTTCTGGCTGTGATGAAATATATCTACGACAACATTATGTACGCCGAGCTCAACACCAAGAGCGACTACTGTGAGTGCTGCGGCTATGACGGTGAGATCATGGTCGTCGAGGACGATGCCGGCAAGCTGGTCTGGGAGTGCCCTGTCTGCGGAAACCGCGATCAGTCCCGTATGAGCGTCGCCCGCCGCACCTGCGGCTACATCGGCACCCAGTTCTGGAACCAGGGCCGCACCCAGGAGATCCGCGAGCGCGTGCTGCATCTGTAAAACGGTCCTTGAGAACAGCAGAGATTCCAAAGGAAATGGATGGATGAGAGAGAGCAGAGAGTTTTTTATCCCGGATGATGGAATACAGATTCACTTGAAACTGGATTTCCCGCAGGATGACTGTGATGACAACAGCGGAACCGCTTTTGCAGAGACAGAGGTCACTGAGGAAACTGACAAAATGCCTCTGATGATTCTGGTCCACGGCTTCACGGGCGACATGGAGGAGACTCACATACGTGCTGTACAGCGCACGGCCAATGAAGAGGGATTCGCCGTTCTGAGGGCGGAGATGTACGGCCACGGCATGTCCGGCGGAGAGTTTGGCAATCACACTCTCATGAAGTGGATCAGCAATATCCTGACCGTGATTGACTATGCACGAACTCTCGATTTTGTTTCGGATCTTTACCTGTGCGGTCACTCTCAGGGAGGCCTTCTGACCATGCTGGCAGGAGCCATGGAGAGAGACAGGCTGAAAGCTATCCTGCCCCTGTCCCCAGCTTCCATGATTCCGGAAATCGCCAGGAAGGGTGAGATTCTGGGTGTACCTTTTGACCTTGACCATATCCCGGCAGAGCTGGATGCCGGAAAGTCCCTGACCCTTCGTGAAAACTATATCCGCGTCGCGCAGCTGATCGATGTGGATCTTGCGATTGCACGCTATAATGGTCCTGTCCTTATTGTTCACGGAACCGGTGACGAATCCGTTCCTTACCATTATTCTGAAGAAGCGGCGGCCAAATACGCCAATGCAAAGCTTGTTCCCATTCCCGGAGATACACACTGCTATGACCTGCACCTGGATCAGGTGACAGAGGCTGTAAGGGCATTCCTGCAGGAGATGAAGGTCAGCTAGAGCGATAAAAGAATGCGCAGGGGTTGCTGTGTCGATCCTTGTAATGTGTAAATATATTAAAAAACGCAGAGGATAAGCGGTCTGTAAGTTGGTGCTTATCTTCTGCGTTTTTCTGTGTTTTTGAGTTCGGGTTTTTTATGTCTTAAGTTTGATCAGCTGCTCCGGTTATCCTGGCTGTTTTCGTCACTTTTTTCTTCGGGTATCACAGGACCTTTGCTTGTGCCGCTGCCTTTGCCGGACAAGAGGGATCCCAGAAGGTCTCCCGCCATGGAAGAGACATCGTTTTTTCCGGTCAGCAGGGTCCCGAAGAGCTCCAGGGCGTTCCCCTCTCCCTTGAGCAGGTTCATGGCAGCCTTCTTTGTACTGCTGTCGGCCTTGCGGTATAGCTCGACCAGTTTTTTCTCCGTTGTCGTAAGGGTAAGTGTCTTCGATGAGGAGGACGCAGAGGAAGTCTTTTTCTTAGCGCCGGTTTTCGCGCTGCCGGAGGTTTTTGAGGAGGAAGATGATTTGGCACCGGCTGCAGCGTCCAGGAGTGATTTCTGTGTCACGCCCAGTTCCTTTGCCATTTTTTTGAGGATATCCTGTGCGGGCTCTTTTTCACCACGTTCAATTTTGCCCACATCAGAGGCGGTGATCCCGCCTACCTTGTCTGCAAGAGCTGCCTGTGTCAGTCCTTTTGCGGTGCGCGCTTCTTTGACCAGATTTCCAAGTTTCTTTGACATGATGATACCTCCCCTGAGAATCTCATAATATCCATGTAAAAAGAATTCGATCACATTCATTTTACCATGAGAAAACGTATCTGTTAATAAAGTAAAAAACCAACAGGATGCCTGTAACTTGTAATGCCCGGAAGACTCCGGAGAACTCTGAGAGGGCCATAGCCTGCGTTGTGGATTTGCGGGAAATATAATACAATAAAGTTGAAAAAAACGGATTGAGCTATACGGATCAGGACGAACAATTATGGAATAACATCCCCGTAAGGGGTGATTGATTATAATCTCAGGAGATAATATTATGCTGGAAATTGGAATAAAAGCCCCTGATTTTACACTGCCGGATCAAAACGGTCAGATGCATTCCCTGTCCGATTATCTGGGGCAGAAAGTGATCCTGTATTTTTATCCCAAGGATATGACAGCAGGGTGCACGAAACAGGCATGTGCTTTTGGAGAGCTGTATCCGCAGTTCCGGGAAAAGGGGGCGGTTGTCCTCGGTGTGAGCAAGGATTCTGTGGCCTCCCACAAGCGGTTTGAGGAAAAGCACGGGCTTCCCTTTACACTCTTGTCTGATGTGAACAAGGAAGTGATCCAGGCATATGATGTCTGGAAAGAAAAGAAGAACTACGGAAAGGTTTCCATGGGTGTTCTGCGCACTACCTATCTGATCGATGAGAACGGCATTATCATCAAAGGGTTTGACAAGATCAAGGCGGCGGATAATCCTGCGCAGATGCTGAATGTTCTGCAGGAATAGCAGATAGAAGCCGGAGGTTTTACTTCAGGCGCACAGGAACTCCATAGACTGTATTGCGGCCGCTTCTGATGGCGGCAGGTTTGAAAGAAAGGTGAGAAACTATGAACGAGAATATTACAAAACGCTATGAACTGCTTTCGAAGAAGGTCATCAAGGGACTTGAGTCCCGTCAGATGAGCGGATACTACGCCGCCGATAAGGAAGAGGCGCTCAAGATCGCCCTCTCCCTGATCCCCGAGGGCAGCACAGTCACCATGGGCGGAGCCATGAGCGCACATGAGATCGGTCTGCCTGCAGCGCTGGCAGAGGGCAATTACAACTTCATCGACCGCGATAAGATGGAGGACAAGCGCGCAGCCATGCTGGCTGCCTATGACGCGGACTTTTTCCTGGCCAGCGCCAATGCCATGACCGAGGACGGCGTGATCGTAAATATTGACGGCAATGCCAACCGCGTCTCTGCAATCGCCCAGGGCCCCAGGCATGTCCTTTTTATCGTTGGAATGAACAAGATCTGCGACGATGTGGACGGCGCCCTCAAGCGTGCCCGCAATGTCGCCGCCCCCATCAATGCCCAGCGTTTCGGCCTCAATACACCCTGCACAAAGACAGGATCCTGCATGAACTGCAAAACACCCGATACCATCTGCTGCCAGTTTCTGATCACACGCTACTCCAAACACCCCGGCCGCATCCACGTCATCCTGGTCAACGACTTCCTTGGCTTCTGATGAGTCACGAGGGACGGTTCTGCCTGACTCATTTTAGTGAGAGACGCTTTTTCCCGGGAGAGCCGGAATGAGTTCGGTTCGGTTTTTTCCTGCTGAATGTGCCTTTTTCCAGGGCGGCGGATGCCGCAAGCGCACAGAGGCCGAGTAGGCTGAGAATGATTCCGGCGGTAAGCCCGGGTGCTGTATAGACCATTTGAATCTGGTTTTCGCCATCCTTCAGGGGAATGCAGATCAGACAGTTTTCAAAGAGAACGGGGGTTATTTTATCCCCGTTCATTTTTATTGCCCATCCATCATCATATGGAATGGAAGTAAACAGTATCTCCCCTGCCCTGCCTTCGACATCGATCGAGACTTTCCCCTTACCCAGGGAGATCGAAGCCTGTGAGCCCTGCCGGAGCTGGTCTGTGACTTCCCGGAAGGCGTCAAGGTTGAGACCGAAGAACTCCGCATCAGTGATTCTGTGAAGGGATTTGGCCTTGTATCCTACGGTCACAGTCTGCTCGTCGGCATCGGAAGGAATGTGGAAGACCTGGACCGCCTGCCATCGGGAATAAGGGATTTTGAAGCGTCCATTCAGGTCAAGATAAGCTTTGGCTTCCTTGCGGTGGGTGATGTTTCCGTATACGGCGTAATTTCCTGCAGGGACATTGATCGTATACAAAATCTCTCCTTCAGTCTTATCCCTGGTAAATTCGAGCTCTTTCATAATGGTCCGGTCCGAACCCGTCAGGGCGCGGTATACGCTGTTCCAGTATTCGAATGGCGCCTCAGCATCTTCGTCTTCAGCATGATCGGGCTTGCTGCCTGCTTCCTGGTGAGGGGCTGACAGGAAAGGACTGTCGGAGGCCAGGGCGCTCCGGAATGCCAGCGGGAGGGCATGATCATTCCTGTAGATGAGTTTCCCGTTCAGGGGTTCTGACGGTCCGACTTGTTCAGCGCCGCGGACTTGGTAGGGAGACAGGAGATACCGCACTCCCAGCAGGGAATCCACCGGCTGCAGAAAAGTGCTCTTGGGCAGGATCCTGTCAGAATAGACGGGATAACCAAAGCGGTCCAACATGTCCATCTGAGTGTTCTGGGGGCAGGAAGTGTAGTTTTCAACTGCCATATAGCCGAAGCTCATGCTCTCATTCAGATTGGCGGTCGTCCAATGGTAGTTCATGCTTCTGGTCATGTTCTGACAGATCCTGTAAAAACCATCCTCTTCACTTTTGACGGCGTTCACCAGCTGTTCCTGCCTGCCGTTGTATTCCTCACACGCCAGTGCGTCGTCACGAAGATAATTTGACGCCACATGAAAACCGCTGACCGACAATTCTGTTGTGGACAGAATAAAAAGAAGGATGAAAATGACCGAACCGGGACGCGCGGCAGCTGCGATGAGCAGGATGCAGGCTGCAGCTGCGAGCAGAAGTCCCAGACGGAACAGGGTGACGTCTGCATGGGGAACGGCATGATCCGCAAATACAGCCAGGATCAGGTATGCTGCGGCGGTGACAGCAAAGGGAATCCGGTGGATTTCTTTTCTGTCCTGCAGAAACTGTGCGGATGTAATGATGAGGAAGGTTTCTGCCACATAGGAGTATCGGTACCAGTAGCTGCCGGCTTCTTTCAGAAGCGAGAAAACCATGAAGAGAGGACGCCAATAGAGAGAGATTATTGAGACGAAAAGAAGCAGCAAGAAGGCAGTCTTTTCTCTGACCCGTCGTCCGCGGAGCGAAAAATACCCCAGGCTTCCCAATAGTGGAAGACTTCCGCAATAGAGCGCGGCGTATCCCTGTGTGCTGATCTCTCCGGGGGTATAGCCGCTGATAACCGAGAGAGGGTTGCCCAGCAGTTCGTTTTTGATCAGAGCCCAGTCCAGAGCGCTGCCCCGCCCTGTGCGCATTGCAAACACAGTCGGCAGAAACAGGAATGCGCTGATCGCCAGGCCTGTGAGCATAGCTGCGATAAAGAGCAGAGAGCTGCGGACAAACTGTGAGAGGGCAGACTGCCTGCTTTTTCTGTAGTTTTTCATACAGCACTCGACCGGGTAATACATGGCGGCTGCCAGACAGTTGATGCCGCCCGTATACCAGCAGAAGAGGATGGACAGGGAAACTGTAATACTGAGATAGACAGTATCCCCGCGGTCGACCAGCCGGTGTACTCCCAGCAGAATGAGAGGGAGCATATAGACACCATCGATCCACATCAGGTTGCTGGACTGCGAGAAGTTGTACTGCATAAGACCGCAGCAAAGTGAGAGGATCAGAACAAAGCAGGGCTGGAGTTTCCTGACCCGCTCCTGCAGATATATGGCCATGGTGGAGGAACATGCGGACATTTTCAGCCCTATGACGATATTGAAAAAGACCTGCAATTTCGTCTTGGGAAAGAAAAAGAGAAGCAGATTGAAGGGAGATGCCAGATAATAACTGAAAATACCGACGGAATTTTGTCCGAGAGAACTGCTGAAGGTATACCAGAGCGATTGCTTTCCCGCCAGGATGTCTTTATACCAGCCAAAAAAGTCCAGATACTGGAAGAAGGCGTCAGCCCACACAAGGGTGTTGGGCCCTTCTTTAGAAAAAGGATATATCTGCAGGCCTTTGCAGATAATGGAGTAAATGAAGAATGTAAGCAGTGCGGAGAGAACAGGAATCAGGGCTCCGGGTAAAGGCCCTGTTCCCTTTTCTTTGAGTTTTGTATTCATTTTGGACTTTCCGTGTTTTATGTGAATGAGGTTGAAGACTCAGCCGACGCATTCTCGTCTTTTTTTACAGTCATGAGGCGGCGGGCTTTTAAGCGATGCGTATCTATCATATACGAAATCGAAAAAAAAATATACCCGGATATGATGTAATCATCCCGGCAGTATTATTTCAGACATTTTTCAGACAATATGATTCATACCTGTATTTTCTGATTTATGTATATTACAATACCAATAAATGTTTTATTTTTGATCGCACAATACCCGTGACTCCGGACGACTTAGGATACACTTGAAAAAGGGAAAACCGCTTCATTTCGCAAGACTCGCGAGCGGGTCTGGAAGGTCACGAAAACAGGTATCTCTCCCTTGTCCAGAGGGAACTGTATGGTGTCCGGAAGCTGTTTGGTGATGCAACCGAATCTGTTCCTCGTCCGGAGGGAACTGAAAAGTAACATAGCAGTGAAATGGTTGGATGAAATAACGGAGGCAGATCATGAAAGTGAACTATAAATATGTCCGCATCCAGGGATTGGAACTGGCTGAGAATACCATGTATGCCAAGGGTGTTTTCAGCATGTGCTGGCAGCTGATCCAGGACCAAGTGATGGATGGTGAGGATGCAGATCTGTACAGGGAGATCGACGCATGGTTTGCGGAGAATCTTCCCTGGCCTCCTCCGTGCAAAAACCAGGAAAAAGTCGTATGCTTCTTTAAAACCGAGAATTCGGAAGAGATGATGAAAATGATACGGCCCGCACTGTGGCTGCTGGAAAGATATCATCATCCCTACTTCCTTGTTTATACCAATACGCCGGGTGAGATCGTCTATGAGGATAAATATCAGGTGGCTGTAAAGGTCCCGGGCTATTTGAAGATCGAAAAGCTGCAGGAGAACTGGTCCCCGGAATAAACGCGGGAATGGGTAAGAAATATCTGAGACGAAAAAAGGGGCGGTTCCCGATGCCGCGCAGGAATCCGGGCTGGATTCTTACGGAGCATGGGGGACCGCCTCTGATATTGATTGTTGATTCTGGTCAATCCCGCCGGCTCACATATGAGTCAGGCAGAACCGTCCCTCGTGACTCATTACCTTTCGTCATTCTGGCTCTTGCAGTCAAAGGTCACATAAGGGGGATTCTTGCCGGCTTCTTTTTCGGGCAGGTAACGCTTCCAGAAGTCGTCGAAGAGGCAGAAGATCTCCTTGTGTTTTGCGGCAATGATGAAGACTGTGATCAGTACGTAAAGGGCGGAAAGAATATCGGTGAATGCCCAGAGGGCGTCTGCCTCGATGTTGTAGAAGATGACGCAGGGAAGCATGTAGTAGATCATGTAGATGGGCATCATCTTCCGGTTTCTCTCGGTGTCGCCGAAGGCGTAGTTGACGGATTTCTCGCAAGTGTAATACATGCCGATGATAGTCGTCCAGGCGAAGACTGCGATGGCGATTGCGGTGAGCTTTCCGCCGATGGCGCCGTAGGCGTTGGTGAAGGCCACGGTCGTCAGGGCGCCGCTGGTCGCGTCACTGGTGGTGTAGGAGCCTGTCATAATGATGGTGAAGGCTGTGATGGAGCAGATGATAAAGGTATCGATGAAGACTTCGCCCCATCCCCAGAGGGACTGGCGGACCGGGTGGTCGGTCTGGGCGGAGGCGTGGGCGATCATGCCGTAGCCTGTGCCTGCATCGTTGGAGTAGATGCCGCGGGCGACGCCGTACTGGATGGCGTCACGGACAGTGGCTCCCGCAAAGCCGCCGACGGCAGCTGTGGGGCTGAAGGCGCTCCTGAAGATCAGGGCGACGACAGCGGGGATATGCTGGAAATTCAGGATCAGAACGCCCAGTCCCATGATGATGTAGAGGACTGCCATGATGGGCACGGCACGGGACATGACGTCGGAGATCCGCTTGAGTCCGCCCCAGATGGTCACGATGCAGGTGATACCGATGATGATGACCGAGATCAGGGGATTGATGCCGAAGGCTTCGCTCATGGAACTGGTCACAGCCTCGGTCTGGACGCAGCAGGTCCAGGGGCCGAAGAGGAAGCAGAAGACCGCCAGAATGACGGCGCCCTTCTCCCAGCCGAAGGCGTTTTTGAGTACAAAAGAACGGTCACAGACATATTCGTTCATGGACTTTTTATAGTGCTCGCGGTAGCGCTGGCCGATGATGATCTCGCATGCCTTGGTGGACATGCCGAAAAAGGCCGAGACCCACATCCAGACCAGGGCCCCGGGGCCGCCGCTGACAATGGCCGTCGCGACGCCGCTGATGTTGCCGGTTCCTACTGTGTTGGCCAGAGCCGTGCAGGCCGCGCGGAAACCGGAGATGGTACCCTCGCCCTCTCCCTGGGCGCCAATCTTGCCGAAGGTGTTTTTGAAATTAAAAACAATTTTCCGCTGGTAGCGGAAGGCGAAACGGATACTCAGAATGATACCGACACCTACCAGGAGCACCGTCATCCAGGTCCCCCAGAGGAAGTCGTCGATCATATACAAAAAATCAGTAAAAGCAGCCATGCTAGTTTCCCCCTTCTCTTCTATTACTGTGCAATCATAGCCCGGGCAGCTCCGCCCTTGAGGAAGGCCTCTTTGGCGGCGACGACCTGTTCCACATGGGAGGCCACGGTCGTGCAGCAGCCGCCTGTGGCGTCCGCGCCGGCCTTCATGTAATCAAGCGCATATTCGCCGAAGTTTTTTGCATCTCCGGTGCCGTGCCAGGTCTTGGTAACGGGATCGTACTCCTCGCCGCTGTTGGGATAGACGCCGATCGGGATATTCTTTCCTTCTTCAGTGGTGTTGAGTCCCGCCCGCAGCTCCCTGATCAGGCCTGCGATAAAGGCGGGCTTTGTGCAGTTGACGCCGATCATCTGCAGGTGGGGATGGTCCTTGGCAAAGGCCTCGGCGCACTTGCGGATGGGATCTCCCTCGCAGATGTGTCTGTCATCCATGCAGGAAAAGCTGATCCAGTAATCCGCGCCCAGCTCCTCGGCGATACCTGCCGCCAGAAGTGCCTCATGCAGGGAAGGCTGGGTCTCGATCAGCAGAATGTCCGCGCCTGCCTCGTGCAGGATCTCCATCCTGCGGCGGTGGAATTCATCCAGCACGGAATCATCTACGCCGTAATGCCCGCGGTACTCCGAGCCGTCTGCCAGATAGGCGCCGTAAGGGCCGATGCCGGCCAGGCACAGGGGCCATGCACGTCCCGCCTTCTCACCTTCCTCTTTCCACCACTCTTCCCTTGCTTCTCGAAAGATCTCGACAGAGCGCGCGATCAGCCTCTCGGCCTCTTCCCGTGTCGATCCGTTTGCCATCAGCCCCGGGATCGTCGCCTGGTAGCTGCAGGTGATCCCGCAGTCCGCGCCTGCCCGGAAATAGTCCAGATGGACCTGCTTGACCAGCTCCGGAGATTCCTCCAGCGCCTTTGCCGTCCACAATTTAGAATTCAGGTTTGCACCCAGATGCTCAAGGGCGGTGGACATGGATCCGTCAATGACCATGATCCCGTTTTTTTCGATGATCTCTGCGATGGTATTGTATTTGTTTCCCATATACTTTCCCCTTCAAAACCGTGCCGTTTACCTGCACTTGGACTGTGTACATTTACAGAATAATAGTAAAGGAATTACCGGGGAAAGACAAGGGACGGTCCTTTTGTTTCCGTCCCCGTGTTCTCTCTGTATTCTCACCCGTGTTCTCGAAACAAAAGGACCGTCCCCGTGTTCTTTCCTGCCTGCCTGATTCTTAGCAATCTGTATAGCTGATTTCGTGACGGCTCCTTACAGAGCCGCATAGACCATCATCAGAGAGCGGATCTTCTCCGGGTCCTCGACGTAGACGTGATGGTGTGGGCTGCCCTGGTAGATCTGCAGGCCTTCTCTCCATGCGCAGAGCGAGGTGAAAGGCAGTTCCTCCCAGTGGGAACTGCTGCCCGTCAGAAAAGGAACGGTCGCAAAAAGGGCAGTTTCCCCGACATGGCAGCTGTGAAGGGTTCCCCGCAGGTTCGTGTGAGTATATAGGATCTCCCCGTCAAAGAGCAGGAGGTTCAGTTTGTTTCCGGGCGCCAGAGAAGCAACTGCCTGATCGATGACCCTGCAGCGCTCCTGGGCTGTAAGTTCCGCAGCCGCATGGCGGTCTGCTGCCTGCTTTTTTTCCGGAGAAGGCATTTCTCTCAGCTTTTTTTCCCTGGCCCGGTTGATCCGGTCGACGAAATAGAGCAGGATCCGCTCACTGTCGGTCTGACCTTCCTGGGCCTCAATAAATCTGCTGAGCAGAGCTCCCTCAAAGACGGTGCCGTTGTGGGCCAGCGTCCAGCAGCGCCCGCTGTCATCCGTCTTCTGGAAGGGGTGCGTGTTATTGTATTCCAGGGCGCCGATGGTCGCTTCCCGGATGTGAGCCAGCAGCGTGCAAGCGCGCATGCCCTGCCGCAGCCGCTCCTTCAGATACTTGCTCCGGACTGCCTTCACAGGCTCTTTTTCCAGAATACCAAACCCTGCCCTGCCGGCAGGGTTTTTATGAAAGTGGGCAATGCCCCACCCGTGCGGATTCTTTTCGGAGTGGGTGAAAAACGTCTGCAGCCAGGGGCTGGCGTCTATTTCATTTCCGGCACTGATGCCAAATAATTCACACATTTTTCTCACCGGTTCTAATTCTCTGCAGCTGATCGGGATCACCTCGAAAATCCTGCAGATTGACCAAAGCACATGCAGATAATCCCAAGTGATTCAGCAGCAGATCTTTAGATAAAATAAAGATTCTCAACAGCTTCACGCCGGATGACCAGGGCCTCCCGCGTTTCGGTTTCTCCCATAGAATAAAAGTCTCTGCAGGTGTCGTTGAGGACATCCCGCGGGAGAATGATGTTGTGGGAAAAGGGGTGGTCGAAGACAGGCAGAACACCCTGTCTCCTCCCTGAACTACCCGTCATTAAGTCATAAAGGAATCATACAGCATATCACCTATCAAATCAATAGGCAAATAGAGGGAACGTTTCTATTGCCATCTGGAAAAAGGAATGCTATACTATTTTCTTGTTAAAACACTTTAACACGTTTATGTGATGAAGTGCCGCGGCAGGCACTGCACAGACAACGCAGTTTCATTTATAACTATCAGACGATCAAAAGGTACATTTAATATCATATTCAGCAATTCAAGCAAGGAGAAAGCAGGAATGAGTATCAAAATCGGAATCCTCGGTTACGGCAATCTGGCAAAGGGCGTGGAGAGCGCGATCATGCAGAACGATGATCTGGAGCTGGCGGCTGTTTTTACACGCCGTGATCCCGCATCTGTCAGCATCCGCACAGCAGGCGTGCCTGTCCTTTCCCAGGACGCGGCAGCAGATATGAAGGACAAGATCGATGTCCTGGTGATCTGCGGCGGCAGCGCTACGGATCTTCCCGTCCAGACCCCTAAATATGCAGAGATGTTCAACGTGGTGGACAGCTTTGATACCCACGCAAATATTCCGGCCCATTTTGCCAATGTTGACGCGGCAGCGAAAAAGGGCGGCAAGGTCGGTCTGATCTCCTGCGGCTGGGATCCCGGTATGTTCTCACTGAACCGCCTTTACATGAACTGCATCCTGCCCGAGGGCAAAGATTACACTTTCTGGGGCAAGGGTGTCAGCCAGGGCCACTCCGATGCTGTCCGCAGGATCGAAGGCGTCGCGGATGCACGTCAGTACACCATCCCCGTGGACGCAGCAGTCGAAAGCGTCCGCAAGGGTGAGAACCCCGAGCTCACGACCCGCCAGAAACACACCAGAGAGTGCTTCGTCGTCGCAAAGGAAGGCGCTGATCTTGCCCGCATCGAGAACGAGATCAAGACCATGCCCAATTACTTTGACGAGTATGACACCACCGTACACTTCATCAGCGCGGAGGAGATGAAGCGCGATCACTCCGGTCTTCCTCACGGCGGCAGCGTCATCCGCAGCGGCGTGACCGGCCTGAACAAAGAGCACGGCCATGTCATCGAGTACAGCCTCAAGCTCGACTCCAACCCCGAATTCACCGGCTCCGTCCTCGCAGCCTATGCGAGAGCCGTTGCCAGAATGAGCAAAGAGGGCCGCACCGGCGCCATCACGGTCTTCGACGTTGCGCCCGCTTACCTCAGCGCATCCGCCCCCGAAGAACTGCGCGCACACCTGCTGTAAGCTGCGCGTAAGAAACAGGTTTTATCTGCCTTTTCCGGTATGTATCTACCGGAAAAGGCATTTTTAACCGGCTATTATAATAAAGATGATTCTGATGCCGAACAGTTGTTTTTATGGTACTATAAAAACAGTCGGCATTTTCTGTTTTACGGGTGATCCGGGATGATCCGGCAGGTTCCGGAAAGTATTTCTAAGAGGTATTTGCATGTACAGACTGACTTCTAAACTGATTGTTTACCGCGAAATTGGAGAGGACAGCATCCTCATGCAGCTCTCGCAGGTGTGCAGGGAGTTTGACCGGGGAAATTATGATAAGGAGGCGCTGACCGGGCGTATTCTGGATCAGATCCACAGACTGCTGGATCTGGCGACCCGCTACGGGTTTAACAAAAATCTGTGGCACAACTATCTGGCCTTTCTGCTCGCCATGACAGAGACCCCCTTCACACTGGTCTCCGAGAAGACGGGAGCCAACGAGGGCTCGGTCAATCACTTTGTAAAAAATGATCTGCGCGTGTTCAAAAAGCTGTTTGACTACGATTTTTCTCCGCTGGAAGAGGCGCTGGACATGGACGTCTTTTCCGTCATCGAGGACTATCATGCGGTAGGCAAAAAAGAGAGAGTCTATAATCACAGCGTCTCCGAAAAGGTGCAGGCGCTGAGCGAAAAGCTCGAGCAGGCGGCAGATGAGAACGATATGTACACCGCCGTGACCGATTTTTACCGGGATTACGGCGTGGGAATGTTCGGCCTCAACAAGGCTTTCCGCATCAACGAGAGATGGAGCAATGCCATCGATGCCTCCGGCCAGGGATCTGCCGCGGGACCGGCAGTGTCAATGGCCGCCTGTGCGGGACTGCCTTCCGCCGGCAGCACAGCAAGGCCGGTGGACTACGTCGCTGCGGGAGAGGACGACTTCCTCATTCCCATCACGGCGACAAGCGATGTCGTGCTCGATGACCTGATCGGCTATGAACTGCAGAAGGAGAAACTGATCGCCAATACCGAGGCTTTTGTCAGCGGACGTGCCGCCAACAACGTCCTGCTGTACGGCGACGCCGGCACAGGCAAATCCACCAGCATCAAAGCCATCCTCAACCAGTATTACGACCGCGGCCTCCGCATGATCGAGGTCTACAAACACGAGTTCCGCTACCTGCAGCGGATCCTCGCCGAGGTCAAAAACCGCAACTACCGCTTTATCATCTACATGGACGATCTCTCCTTCGAGGAATTCGAGATCGAGTACAAATACCTCAAGGCAGTGATTGAAGGCGGCCTCGAGACCAAACCCGAGAACGTGCTCATCTACGCCACCTCCAACCGCCGCCACCTGATCCGCGAGACCTGGTCAGACCGCGCAGACCGCGACGATGAACTCCACCGCTCGGATACCATGCAGGAGAAACTCTCCCTCGTGGCCCGCTTCGGGATCTCCATCGGCTACATGAAGCCCTCCCACAAAGAGTACCTGCACATCGTTCAGGAATTGGCCAAACGCTATCCCCAGATCACCCTCAGCGAGCAGGAACTCGCCCTCAAGGCCAACCAGTGGGAACTCCGCAGCGGCGGCGCCACCGGCCGTACCGCCCAACAGTTCATCAACTTCCTTGCGGGCGCAGGAGAGTATTGAGTATTCCGTGTCTTCAACACGGAATACGAGTTAAAGCGGCCCGCCCGCAGCATAATCAGAGCCTTAGTACATCTTTGCGAAGAAATCCTGAAACTCCGCCAGAATATGCGCTGCGAAGGCTCGTGCTGCTTATGCAATCTACCAACCATTCTTTTGAGGAATGCCATGCACGAACACGACTACGACGATTTTCAGGATATACAGGAACTGGAGGGGCTCAATGCCGCCCAGCTTGAGGCCGTCACCTCGACGGAGGGCTTCGTGCGCGTGATCGCGGGCGCGGGCTCAGGCAAGACACGGGCTCTTTCCCGCCGCTTTGCCTTCCTGGTAAACGAGATCGGCATTCTGCCCGGAAATATCCTCTGCGTGACCTTTACCAACAAGTCTGCCAATGAGATGCGCCAGCGCATCCACATGCTGACCGGGGACAACGACACGGGCTATATCAATACCTTTCACGGCTTCTGCGTCTCCGTTCTGCAGGAGGACAGCAATGCGGTCCAGTACCCCAAAAGCTTTCTGGTCCTGGACAACGCCGATATCGACGCCATGCTGGGCACGATCTACGAGGAGCGGGGACTGACCCTGCGCGACATGACCTACGGACAGGCACGGGACATGATCGAGATCCGCAAGATCTTCAAGGAGCCTCAGTATTACCTGGATATGATCACCATGTCCCTGGATACCCTGCGCGAAAAATATCTGAAAGCGGAAGATGCCTCCGATATTATTTTTTACGGCTATCTGTATCAGGAGAAAAAGTGTTTCGGCCTGGACTACAACGACCTGATCAAGTTTTCCCTCTACATTTTTTCACAGAGACCCGATATCCGCCTCAAATGGCAGAGCCGTCTGGAATATATCATGATCGACGAGTTCCAGGACATTGACGATCTGCAGTATGAGCTGATGAGCGTGCTCTGCGCCCATCACAAAAACCTCTTTATTGTGGGAGACCCCGACCAGACCATCTACACCTGGCGCGGCGCCAACGTCAAATATCTGCTGGAATTCGATAAACATTTCCCGGGCGCCAAAACCGTCATGATGATGGAAAACTACCGCTCGACACCCCAGATCCTGGATGCGGCAAATTCCCTGATCGGCAGAAATATCATCCGCATCAAAAAGGACCTCATCCCCACGCTGCCGGGCGGCTTTGTCCCGGTCTGTCACCACGCCAGGACCACCGCCGACGAGGCACAGTGGATCGCGGAGAAGATCGAGGACCTTCACACCCAGAAGGAGATCCCCTACCGGGACATCACCGTGCTCTACAGGGCCCATCACGTGACCCGCAGCGTAGAGGAAGCTTTTTTGAAAAAAGAGATTCCCTATACAATCTACAGCGGCGTGCAGTTTTTCGGGCGCATGGAGATCAAGGATGCCCTGTCTTATCTGAGGATGATCGCCTACAGGGATGACCTCTCCTTTGCGCGTGTGGTCAACCGGCCCCGCCGGAATATGGGAGAGCGCAGGATGGCCTTTCTGCGGGAAATGGCGGAAGCGGCGAAAATGTCTCTCTACGAGGCGCTCAAGCGCTATATCGACAACGATATTTTCAAGGGAACGAAGGCGAAGCAGTTTATAGAGCTCATCGAACGCTTTTCCTCCGAATCTGCCGGAAGGCCTGTCTCGGAGGTCCTCTCTGCCGTCCTGGATGAGAGCGGCTATGAGAAGGCGCTGCGCACAGAGGGAAGCCAGGAGCGGCTCGACAACCTGGCGGAGCTCAAGCAGTCCGTCTATATCTACGAGACGACCTGCGGCGAGGAGACGACACTGGAGGATTACCTGCGCCACGCGGCTCTTTTTTCCAACAGTGACGCGGATGCAGGGACCGATGACAGGGTGCGCATGATGACGGTCCACACGGCCAAGGGGCTGGAGTTTCCCTATGTCTTTCTGTGCGGCATGAACGAGGGCATTTTTCCCTCCCGCAAGACACGCACCCTGGAGGGAATGGAGGAGGAGCGGCGCCTCGCCTTTGTCGCCATCACGCGCGCGCAGAAAGGGCTCTACATGAGCGAGGCCCAGGGCCGCAATTTCGACGGTTCGCCCCGCTATCCCTCGCGCTTTGTGCTGGATATCGATCCCGCCCTCATCAGTTTTGTCCCGGATATGGATGAAAACCTGATCAAGGAAGCCAAGGCCCACATCCGTCTCAGTGACCGCGGACTGCGTCCGGAAAAAGACGATACTCTCCTCAAAGAGGGGGACAGGATCAGGCACCGCATTTTCGGCCCGGGCACTGTTACGGGCGTGGATATAGACCGGTCCGCCTACATTATCCGCTTTGACGATATGGATACCGACCGGCGGATCACCTTCCGTGCAAAAATCGAAAAACTGCAGTAACCGGCCACGGACCCATGCGCAAAAAGAGTACTGATTTCTTGCTTTTTTCCATGCACATGTTTACAATACTGATTACGGAGATGGAGCAAGGGCGGAACCCGGTCGTCAGTACAGAGAAGCCTTTGCGCGTCTTTTTTGCGCGTAAAAAAGAAAAAAGCGGACATATATGATAGATCAGGATGCGATGGAAACTTTGAAAAAGAACACAAACAGGAACCTTCCGATTCTGTGGATCGTCATCCCCTGCTACAACGAGCAGGAGGTCCTGCCGATCACAGCGCCCATGTTTCTGGAGAAGATCGAGCAGCTGGCCGGGGAGGGACTGATTCATAAGGAGAGCCGGATCCTCTTTGTCAACGACGGTTCAAAAGACAGAACATGGGAGATCATCCGGTCGCTGTCCCGGGAAGACCCCCGCTATGTCGGGATTGCACAGAGCAGGAACCGCGGACACCAGAACGCAGTGCTGGCCGGTCTCATGGAGGCCAAGGAATACTGCGATATCACAATCTCCATTGACTGTGACGGGCAGGATGACATCAATGCCATGGACGAAATGGTGAGGCAGTATCTTGACGGCTGTGAGATCGTCTACGGCGTCCGCTCCCGCAGGGATACCGATACCTGGTTCAAGCGGGTGACGGCGGAAGGCTTTTACAAAATGATGAATAAGATGGGGACGGAGGTCGTCTACAACCATGCCGACTACCGGCTCGTCTCTGCCAGGGCCCTGCGGGCGTTCGAGAATTACCATGAGGTGAATCTGTTCCTGCGGGGAATGTTTCCTCTGGTGGGCTTCAAGAGCACTTCCGTCTACTATGAAAGGCACGAGAGGATCGCGGGACAGAGCCATTACCCGCTCTCCAAGATGCTGGCGCTTGCCCTGGACGGAATCACCAGCATGAGCACGAAGCCGATCCGCCTGATCACCGGATTCGGATGCGTCGTAGCCGTCATCAGCTTTATCGGGGTGATCTGGTCGATCGTCTCCTACTTCCTGGGGTCCACTGTCACCGGCTGGTCCAGCATGGTCTGTATCCTCTGCTTTCTGGGAGGCATCCAGCTTCTGGGCATCGGCATCATAGGCGAATATGTCGGCAAGACATACATGGAGACCAAACACCGGCCCAGATTTATCATCAGCGAGAAGACCTGGGAAGAGCCGGACGATACCAATGTCCGGATCGGGTAAATACAGAAAAATCAGGGCCCGCAGGCGGGTCCTGTCCGCAGATCCCCCGGCGGAAGCCGCGGGTGCTGCGCGATAAAGATGAGAAAGATAAAGAAACTCAATAAAGATAAAAAAACAGTGATGCTTGGTTGATACAGGTTTTTTGAAGGAAGGAAAGGACAAAAAGAATGATTCGTACTGCAGATTTTGATTACTATGCACCTACAAAAGTGATCTTCGGAAAAGGCGCTGAGAACAGACTGGGCGCGTTGGTGAGCGCACAGGGCTGCAGGAAGGTCCTGATCCACTACGGCGGCAAGAGCGCGATCCGCTCCGGTCTGATCGACAGGGTCTGTGCATCTCTGGATGCAGAGGGAATCGGCCATGTCTCTCTGGGCGGCGTTGTCCCCAACCCTCACCTGGGCCTGGTCTACGAGGGCATTGAACTGGGCAAAAAAGAAGGTGTTGACTTTATCCTTGCCGTCGGCGGCGGCTCTGTCATCGATTCCGCAAAGGCGATCGGCTACGGTATCGCGGATCCCGAGCAGGGCGACGTGTGGGATTTCTATGTCAAGAAGAGAAAATCCACGGCATGCCTGCCTGTAGGTGTTATCCTGACGATCGCGGCAGCCGGCTCCGAGATGAGCAACGACTCCGTCATCACCAATGAGAAGACCGGCATCAAGCGCGGACACGGCAACGATATCTCCCGCGCGAAATTCGCCATCATGAATCCGGAACTCACAATGACTCTGCCGGATTACCAGTCCATGAGCGGCTGCACCGATATCATGATGCACACCATGGAGAGATATTTTACCAACAACGGCAACATGGAACTGACTGACAGCATCGCGGAAGGCCTTCTGCGCACAGTCAAAAAATACACGGAGATCATCCATGCGGAGCCCGACAATTACGAGGCGCGCGCAGAGGTCATGTGGGCCGGAAGCCTTTCCCACAACGGCCTGACAGGCTGCGGCGCAAAGGAGCGCGATTTCGCAAGCCACATCCTGGAGCACGAACTGGGCGGCATGTTTGACGTCACCCACGGCGCAGGCCTGGCAGCGATCTGGGGCACATGGGCCCGTTACGTCTACAAGAACTGCCTGGACAGATTCGTCAAGTTCGCCCTCAATGTTATGGAGGTCGAGCCCGGCGCGACGGATGAGGAGACAGCCCTCAGGGGTATCGAGGCCATGGAGGACTTCTACCGCAGGATCGGTATGCCCACCAGCATTCATGAGCTGGGCGTGGATCCCACAGAGGAGCAGATCAAGATCATGGCCCACAATGCGATCATTGCCTCGGGCGGCAAGCGCGGAAGTGCCCGTGTCCTCTATGAGGATGATTTTGTAGAGATTTATAAAGCAGCTCTGAACAGATAAGCTGCAGCAGATACAGATGGAGAGTGGTGTATATGGCCCTGCGCGGGGAAGACAAAAACAGCAGAAAACTGAACAGAGTGGGCTTCCGGCGCAGTGCAGGCAGAACAGCGGAGTTTTTTGACCTGCGCGAAACAGACCAGAGCACCGACAAAGGCAGACCGGCAGATCCCGCCTCTGAGCGCAGAGGCGGCAGCTACCGCTATTCGGACCGCACAGACGATTCCGCCCGCCCCTACAGAGAGCGTCACCGCGTAGAAGTGAACGCAAATCCGCAGAATGATTATTTCCGCTATGGGGAGGATCTCTACGGATCCGCTTATGGCGGCGGAAGAGGATCCTCTTCCAGCGGGGGCAGTCAGTCCTATGGAGACAGCCGGTCTTACGGCGGAGGGGCCAACAGCGGCGGCCGGTCCTATGGCAGCAGTCAGTCCTATGGGGGCGGCCGGTCTTACGACAGCAGCCGGATCGTGCGCGGCAATACTCCCGGCAGCCGGCAGGAAAAAACCAAAGGCTCTGAAGAGAAGGAGATTTCCTCCGATCTTCTCTACAGCGGCAGGGATTCCCGCCGCAGTACAGGAAGAGCGGGCAGATCTGCAGGCCGCTACAGCACGGGAAACTACAGGGGCGGAAGCAATTCCTCCTACGGCAGTAAAGGCTATACCCCCTACGGCAGCGCAGGTTATACCCCCTACAGCAGGGACAGATATTCCTCCTACCGGGATCCCTATGAGGAATCCGGCGATGACTCCTACGAGGATTCTTATGAGGACTCTCTTGAAGATTCCTACCAGGAGGACTCTTATGAAGGAAACTATGGCGGCAGGGACTATCCTGACGAGGAGGCGGCGGACCGGCAGGCAGTACTTGGACGCCGGCTGCGTCAGCGGGCCCAGGGACGCCGGCAGAGGGAACAGGAACTTCGCTCTCTCTATGTAAAGATCGGGATCGGCGCTGCAGTCTTCCTGCTCCTGGCCATCCTCATCTTTCCGCGCATATTCCGGTCAGGAAACTCCGCAAAGGTAAGTGACGGGCCGGAGACAGCTGCACAGACGCAGGAGCAGCAGGGAAGCCCTGAAGGTCAAAAGGAGGCAGAAATACCTGCGGAGCAAGTGCCCGCAGAGCAGACTCCAGCGGAGCAGACGCCTGCGGAGCAAACGCCGGCAGAGCAGGCGGACACTGACGATCAGAAGGCCGCGGAAGGCACGGAGCCTGAATATATAAACGCGGATGAAGACGCTTCTGCGGTTTCAGAGCAAAAAGATGCAGAGACCGCACAGGCGGGCACAGAGCAGGCGGAGAACAAAGAAGCTGCTGCGCCGGAACAGAAAGCGGCAGAGACCGCACAGGCAGACGGGGAGCAGGCGGAGAACAAAGAAGAAGCTGCTCCTGAGCAGAAAGACGCAGAGGCCGCGCAGGCAGACGGGGAGCAGGCGGAGAACAAAGAAGAAGCTGCTCCTGAGCAGAAAGACGCAGAGGCCGCGCAGGCAGGCACAGAGCAGGCACAGAACATGGAAGCCGCTGCAGGGAATACAGTGGAGTCCACTAATATGACGGCTGCCGAGTCCGGAAAATACGCCGGGCAGGACGACTGGCGCTTTATCCTGGTCAATCCCTGGTACATGCTGCCGGATGGGTATGATGAAGTAGCCACATCCTCCATTCCGAACGGAGAATCCGTGGACAGCCGGTGCTATCCGGAGTTTGTGAAGATGCTGGATGACTGCCGGGCAGCGGGCGGACAGCCGGTTGTATGCTCTTCCTACCGGTCGCATGCAAAGCAGGTGGTCCTCTTTAATGATCAGGTCAAGGGCCTGATGGCAAAAGGAATGACAAAGCAGGAGGCAGAGAAGCAGGCCGGCACGGAGGTTGCCGTTCCGGGAACCAGTGAGCACGAGCTTGGGCTGGCTGTCGATATCTGCGATTACAAATATCAGAATCTCGATGATTCGCAGGCGGACACAACGACCCAGAAATGGCTGATCAAACACTCCTGGGAATACGGTTTTATTCTGCGCTATCCGAAGAATAAAACCGGGATCACAGGCATTATTTATGAGCCGTGGCACTACCGCTATGTCGGAAAGGATGCGGCGAAAGAAATCACCGAAAAAGGCATCTGCCTGGAGGAATACCTCGAACAATAATCATGAAGGACAGCCAGGAGCCGGATCGGAAGGGGAGCGGGCCTGAAGAAACAGACACAGGCCGGTCCCGGCAGGAGACGGCTGCCTGATTGGAGAGTAACAGAAAGCGGACACCTCGAAAAATGCAATTTGACCCGGATACAAATCACAATAAAACAGACCTGGCGGAAAAAAACGGAAAGAGTTCAGGGACTGTGAAAGCTGCTGCAGGACTGCTCGGAACACCGGTTCGGAAGATCCGGATTATCATGAGCAGAATTTCTGCGGCCTCTGGAAAAGTCTCCGATAAGGCTAAGGCGGCAGGGGCAGTTCTGGTGCTGCTTGCCTCAGTCGCTGTACTCGTCTATGAGACCGGTGCCTGGCGCATGTTTTCCGGCAGCCGGGAGGATGTCAAACCCTTCACACAGCAGATTTCCGCCTGCCGAGATGCGGTGGACAGAAGCGCTCTGGAGGACATTGCGTCCGGGGCAGACCGGACCTATGCGGATTCCCGGGAAAACCTGGAATCCGGCCTGAATAAGGCGACGGCCTCAATGCGTGAAGAATACATGGAGATCCTTGACAGCGGACAGGGAAGCTCCTTCCACCCTGCTTCCGAGGCGGAGCGTCTGTTATTTGAGAGAGTGCGGGAAAAACGCAGGGAAGTGCTCACTGAGGATCCCATGCTGCTCCTGGTCAACAAGTGGCACTATCTGCCGGAGGACTATACTGTGGATCCGATCACACTTCCCAACGGACAGATGATCGGCAGCAAGTGCTATGAACCTCTGATGGAGATGCTGGAGGACTGCGCTGAGGCGGGAGGAAATCCCATCGTCTGTTCCGGTTACAGACCGCATTATAAACAGGTAGACCTCTTTAACGCACAGATTGACCGCTGGCTGTATGCGGGCTACGAACAGGAGGACTCCGAGGATCTTGCATCCACTGCGGTTGCGGTCCCGGGCACCAGCGAGCATGAGCTGGGCCTTGCGGCTGACATCTATTCTTCAGAGAACATGAGCCTGGATGAAAGCCAGGTCTACACATTTACCCAGCAGTGGCTCATGGAAAACTGCTGGAAATACGGATTTATCCTGCGTTACCCGAAGGATAAGACTGACATTACGGGTATCATTTTCGAACCCTGGCATTACAGATATGTCGGGAAGGAGCACGCACAGAAGATCCATGAAGCAGGAATCTGCCTTGAGGAGTACCTCGAGCAGACAGACCACCCTGAAGAGACAGCAGAGGATTCTGACGAAACAGAAGGCCGTGACGGCGAACAGGAGTATGGTCAGACAGAACCGTTTTACGGATATTGATCTTTATCGGGAACAGCGAAAGCGCGGCATGAAGCTCTAAGCCGTGCCCGGGTGCAGGACGGGGGGAAGTTCTGCGGATCATCAGGAAGAGAGGTAACCTGTCAAATACAGCCACGACTATATAAGTGAGGTAAAAAATGAAACAGGATGTCATTTATGTCACAGGTCATCAGCATCCGGATACAGATTCCATCGCCGCCGCAATCGGATACGCCTTCTTTAAACGGGCCAACGGTGTAAAAGCAATCCCCTGCAGACTGGGCAAGATCGGCACGGAGACGAGATATCTCCTCGACCGGTTCGGATTCCCGGAGCCCATGCTCCTTGAGGATGCCCGTGTCAAAATGTCAGAGATCGAGATCGACGAGCCGACCACGATCATGCCCGACAAGACAATTTACGAAGCGATTCAGCTCATGCACGGAGCGGGCAAGCAGACCTGCGGCGTCGTTGATGCGGAGAACCGCGTTGTCGGCATGCTGACCATGAACGATATCGGCCTGGTCGCCATGGGCGATACAGCCGAGACAGAAAAGCTTCTGGAGGACGTCTCTCCGGAAAATATCAATACCGCGATCAGCGGAAAGATCATTTACCGGGCGCCGGACCGCCACATCCGCGGCCGCGTCTCTGTCGTTGCGATCACCAAGGAGGATATCGCCATCCACGATATCAAGAACAAGATCGTTGTCGCTGGTGATGATCCGGAAGCACAGAAGAATATCATCGAGATGGGGGCAGGTCTGCTCATCCTGGTGCGTACCGACAGGGTGTCCGATGAGGTCCTGGAAGTCGCGAAAAAGCACGGCTGTACCGTGATCATCTCCGGTCACAGTACCATGAACACTTCCCGCTACGCCTATTTCGCACCTCCCATCAGCAAGCTCATGGCGACCAAGGTCGTCAAGTTCTACGCCAACGAGCTGGCAGAAGATGTCGGAACCAAGATGATGCGCACACGTTTCCACGCCTATCCCATCGTGGATGAGAACGACAGGATCGTCGGCTGCGCGTCCCGCTATCACATCATGAACAGCCGCAACAAGAAGATCATCCTCGTGGACCACAATGAGTTCTCTCAGTCCGTGCGGGCGATCGACAAGGCGGAAGTGCTGGAAGTCATTGACCACCACAGAATCAACGATTTCTCCACAAAGCGTCCCGTCGCTTTCCGAAATGAGATCATAGGAAGTACCGCGACCATCGTCGCAACCATGTTCCGCGAGAACCAGATCCCGATCCCGCAGAATCTGGCAGGACTGCTTCTGGGCGCCATCCTCTCCGACACACTGAAGTTCCAGTCTCCTACAACGACCGAGAAGGACAGGCGCACCGCCAATATCCTCGCCGCCATCGCGGATCTGGATATCGATGAGTTCGCCGCGGATATGTTCTCCGTCGGCGCGGACATCAAGGGCAAGAGCATCTCCGAGCTTCTCAATCAGGATATCAAGTATTTCGAGATCGAGAGCTGCAAGACCATGGTCTCCCAGGTCATCATTTCCACTTTCAGTGCCCTGGAAGGAAAGGAAGACGAGATCCAGCAAGTCCTCAACGAATTCACCGGCAAAAAGAACCTCGATCTGTGCCTGATGGTCTTTACCAGCATTCTGGATAACGGATCGATCGTATTCCGCTCCGGAGAGAAGTCTGACTGGGCCCTGGAGGCATTCCCGGACAAGGAGAACGAGACCCACTCCCTGCAGCAGGGTATCCTGTCCAGAAAGTCCCAGATCATCCCGATCCTGACCGGAACCATTCAGAAATATTCGTAACTGATCAGACAATAGAGATCTGTGCCGCATGAGAGGCGCAGACAGAGCGCTTTTTCACTGTTTTCATTTTCCGCGAAAACAGTGAAGGAGCATACAGAGCAAGTGCTGCCGCTCCGAGGGGCGGCATGGTTGAAAAAATGGAAGAATACAGAGATTATATGATTCGCGCCGTCGCGGCCAACGCACAGATCAATGCGTTTGCCATCACATCCAGGAATCTGACAGAGACGGCGAGACAGGCACACAATACAAGCCCGATCGCGACAGCAGCCCTGGGCAGGGCCATGTCGGGCGCACTTATGATGGCGGATATGCTCAAGGGACCCCGCGACCTTCTGACCATCCAGATCGACGGAGACGGCCCCCTGCAGGGTCTGGTCGTGACAGCGGACAACCAGGGGCATGTCAAGGGATATGTCAAAAATCCGAATGTGATCCTGCCGCCCAATGAACAGGGCCATCTCAATGTCGGCGGAGCGATCGGCAGAGGAACACTCACGGTGATCCGCGACATGAACCTCAAGGATCCCTATATCGGACAGATCCCCCTCGTGACCGGAGAGGTCGCAGAGGATCTCACCGCGTATTACGCGCAGTCGGAACAGATTCCTTCCTCCGTGGGTCTGGGCGTTCTGATGAACAAGGACAACACCGTGCGCAGAGCCGGCGGCTTTGTCGTACAGCTCATGCCTTTTGCGGATGACGAAGTGATCGGAAAACTGGAGGAAAATATTCGAAAGATTTCTTCTGTCACCAGCATCCTGAATGAGGACAGCAGGCCCGAGCATCTTCTGGAAGTCGTCCTGGACGGGTTTGACCTTCAGATCACATCAAAAGAGGATGTGAGTTTCTACTGCAACTGCAGCCGTGAACGTTTTGAGCGCGGACTGATCCTCCTGGGCACAGAAGAGCTTGAGAGTATCATTGAAGACGGAAAAGACATTGAACTGGCCTGCCAGTTCTGCAATCGAACTTATTCCTATACACCGGATGAAGTAAAAAAGCTTCTTCCCCGGGCAGCAGCGGCAAAACGCGAGAGCACCTGAGGATTGCAAAAATCATGCAGTATGAGTATAATGATTACTATTCTGCTTTCTGCAGTTAAATAGCAATTCTGTTTACGACGGCCTCCGGCCGTGTGTGAGGATATATAAAAATGTTTTGTGCAAAATGTGGTGCTGAAATGGCAGATACTGCCAGAAAATGCGGTCGGTGCGGAGCGCCTGTGCGTATCCGCTCCAAAAAAACAGCCGCGGCAAAGGGTTCGAAGAAGAAGCTGTCCGAGTTTCCCGAGGTCAATATTCCTACTCAGGAAGATGTTGAAAACAGCCTCCGCGAAGAAACTTTCATGGATCCTGTTTTCTTTAAGGAAGCGGGAGGCGATGTGGATGTAGAGGCGATCATCAAAATCGCGCGCGGAGAGGAAGCGGGAGCGGGCAGAGAGACAGAGGCCCGGAATGAAGACGACAGGCCGACTGCCGTGATCTCAAATCCCGAGCTCGATATGGCGTCTTATCTGGACAGCCTTCCCCTGATCGAGAAGGTGAGAAGGGGCTTTTCCGCCTCCCATCATCGCAGAGCAGAAGCTGCAGATGAAAAGCGCATGAGAAGGCAGCTGGAGAGAGCTTCGAGGCATTTCGCAGCTGAGGAGGCGGCCAGGGAAAAAGCGGAAGCAGACCGCGCCGAACAGGCCCGCCGCCGCAGAGAGCGGGCTCTGGCCGAGAAAGAGAAAGCGGAGCGCGCAGCAGCTGAGGAGGCCCGCCGTCGCGAGGAGAGAGCCCTCGCCGAGAAGGCAGAGGCGGAGCGCGCAGCAGCTGAGGAG
>OCVV011280754.1_pt1 | contig 28126 bp, 23 predicted proteins | sample 1539721 | NCBI WGS metagenome assembly OCVV01 (sample SAMN02144230, study PRJEB22623) | gut metagenome | biome: sheep rumen | host: Ovis aries | place: New Zealand | reverse complement strand
AAGAAACCGGAAAACCGGGTTCTTCTCCGCCGTTTTTCTGCATCCGGGTGCGATTTGACAGGGAAGCAGATGCCTGTGTCAGTATTCTGAAATGGAATATTGAAATAAAGATTTACAATTTTTCAACGGGTTTTTCCATATCTATAATAAAGATAAGGAATAAGCAACCGGAATATGGAGGGATCAGACAATTGCTGCTTACAGCAGCTGCAAAAGGGAAAGGAAGGAAATTCATGAAAGAGAAAAACAGGAAAAGTGAGCTGTTTGGCTTTGGCAAAGGCTGGTGGACGATTCTGTACTGTCTGCTGATGTTCTGGTTTTATGCCGGCATGGTAAATGACAGCTCGAATGTAGTGGCGCCGGCGGTGGCGGCCAAACTGGGGATTCCGGCCGGAAATGTACTGAACATGGGAACCGTGGCGGCCATGGTGGGTGTTATCTTCTTCTTTATTATGGGAGCGGTGAACCGGAAAATCGGCGCAAGGATTACGTCCTGCATCTGCCTGATCCTTGGAGCTGTGGGATATTTCGGCATGGGGCACGCGAACAGCCTCGCACAGTATGGGATTTCGCTGTGTATCTGCACCATCGGCTGCATGAGCGCGGGGTATATCTCAGGCGGCGCGCTGGTGGCTTCCTGGTTCCCGAAGAAAAAGGGCATTGTTATGGGATATACAACGATGGGACATAATTTGTCCACAGGCTTCTTTGTTCCGTTGATTACGGTGCTTGTTGCGCGTCTCGGGGTTACCCGGGCAGTTGTACTTCCCTGTGTGCTTTTGCTGGTGCTGGCACTTGCAGGCCTGGCTGCTGTGCGCAACAATCCACAGGATCGTGGCATAAATCCGGACAATGTATCCGATGAAGTGTACCGAAATGAGTATTTTGCGGAAGAAGTCGAGGACGACGGCGGATGGACAGTCAAGCGCCTGTTCCGCAGAAAAACTTTCTGGCTGGTAGCCATTGCCTCCGGTGGATTCCAGTTTGTATCCACCGTCATTATTACACAGCTGGTAGTGCGCAACCAGGAGGTGGGATTTACGCAGGCACAGGCTGTGGGAATCATGACGATTCTGGCCTTTGCGGGAATTGTGGGTTCCTGGATTATCGGCGCGATGGACCAGAAGTTGGGGACAAGAAAGACGATGATCTTTTTCGGTATCTGGTATGCGGCAGCGCTGCTTCTGGAAGTAACGGAAAAACGTCCGCTGGTGATCGTGTTCCTGATTATGTTTGCCCTGGCGCTGGGAGGCTCGGCAAACTTTACCACTTCCCTGCCGGCAGCCGTGTTTGGCCGGCATGGATTCAAAAAAGTGAACAGTGTATTGTTCCCGATTCAGGCGCTGGTATCGTCCTTTGGCTTCTGCGTCAATGGAAATGTGCTGAATGCCACAGGAAGTCTCCGGATGTCCTATGTGATTGCGGCAGTGGCTTCCCTGCTGGTGGTGGTATTGGTGCTGTTTATCAATGAGCATCAGTTTAACCGTGATTACATGAGCACAGAAGAAGCGGAAGCATTTACCAGACAGTTAGAATCAGAAGACTGAGATACAGAAAGAGAAAGGAAAAACCATATGACAGCGAGAGAAAATATACTGCGGGCATATCGGCATGAACTGCCGGTCAATGTACCGAACGGATTTACAGATATCGATATCTGCGATTCGTATGGAGAACGGTATTTCGGAGAAGGACAGGGGAAGGACTGGTTTGGCGTGGAATGGACGTATACGCCGGAACTGCATTCCCAGACACCGACGCCGGGAAAAGAGGTAATCGAAGATCTGGAAGACTGGAAAGAGCATATTTCCATGCCGGATCTGGACAGCTATGACTGGGAGGCAATTGCTGCAGAGGCCACTGCAGGCTGGGACCGGGAGAACCGGGTATCCCTCTGTATGCTTCTGGAAGGGCCATTTGAGCGGATGGTCAGTCTGATGGGATTTGAAAATGCTGCCTGTGCCTTTTATGAGACCCCGGATGAGGTGCATGAATTCATGGAGGCGCTGACAGATTTTAAGTGCAGATATATTCATATCCTGAAAAAATATTTTGATTTTGATATTATTGCATTCCACGATGACTGGGGCGATAATAAGAATATGTTCTTCGATATGGGGATGTGGCGCACGTTTATCCGTCCCTGCATTCAGCGGGTCATTGACGCGGTTCATGCGGAAGGCATGCTCTTTGAGATGCATTCCTGCGGTTATATCTATCCAACCATCGGAGATCTGGTGGAAATGGGAATTGATTCCCTTCAGCCGCTGCAGTATGTGAATCCGGTCGCTGACATTAAAAAGGAATTCGGTTCACAGATCCTTCTGAGCGGAGGCTTTGACACGCAGGGAGTCCTGGAGCGTCCGAACGCAACGGAGGAAGAAATCATCCGTGAAGTGCACCGGACACTGGATGAAATGGCACCCGGCGGCGGATATGTGGCGCTGGTGCCGATTATTAACGATCAGGTACGCGCGGTGGTTACAGAAGAGATCAGCAGATACGGAGAAGGGTTTTATCAGTAACGCTGAGGATACTTATGCATAATGTGGATGTAAGAAATGTGAGTCTTGGTCAGATTATGTATTTCGTTAAGGTGGCAGAGAGCCTGAGCGTCTCTGCCGCCGCGGAATATTTTAATCTGACCCAGCCGACGTTAAGCAAGAAAATTGCCAGTCTGGAGGCACAGCTGGACCTGCAGCTTTTTATCCGGACCAACCGGATTGTGGCCCTGACGCCGGCCGGACAGTATCTCTATGAGCAGTGGCGCTATGAAGTCAGCCGGCTGGAAGAGGATATTCAGTTTGCCCATGTGCTGCAGACCGGAAAAAGCAAAAGTGTGGTAATCGGCATCATGGACTCCTTTGATCCGGAACAGGTGATTCTGCCGCTGCTGGCAGATTTCAGCCGGAAGTATCCGGATATTCATCTGCGGGTGGAGTCTGACGCGGCACAGGATGTGCGGAATATGCTGATGCGGGGCGAGGCGGATCTGGTATTTTCCATTCTGTATGACTATCAGGACAGGGAGCTTTCCCAGATCGAATATCGGGAACTGGGAGCAGCGACCCATTGTGCGTGCATGAGAAAAAGCAATCCGCTGTCCGGGGCGGAGAGCCTGTCGGTAGCAGATCTGCGGGAGGCGGAATTTGTCTGTATCTCTCCCCGGCAGCTTCCGGAATACGTCCGGATGCTGCAGCGGCTGTGCGAACCTTATGGATTTGCGCCGAATATTACCAATTATGTATCATCGGCCAATTCCCTGACGCTGAATATTAACAGTGATAACGAGGTATTTATCTGCGACCGATATTATCTGGATGTCAATGCGGAAAAACATGTCAAAGTACCGCTTCGGGATACACACAGCAGCATCGTGCTCGCCTGGAGGAAAGAAAATGAGAAAACCTATCTGAAGGATGTGGTGGAGGAAGCGCTGCGTTTCTTCGGCTGAAGGCCGCAGGACAGAAAAACGCCGTTCGTTCCCGTCAGTGATTCCATCTGACGGGAACGAACGGTGTTTTGCATTTCGGGTATTAGAGTATCACCGGTCCGTTCTGCGCGTTGTAATGGAACCGTCCGTCCGCGCCCCTGGTTACAGAAAGATCACAGGAGACGTTCTGGGACGGATCCGGGTGATTCTCCCAGAGGTGATACAGGGTGGGCAGAAATACCGGCCACTGGCTTGCCTCGTAGTCTTCGTGTTCGGTGGCCCAGTTGGGGACCGGACGCAGATCCGGATTTTCGCGCAGCATGTCCAGGACAAAATCCGGCGGCATGGAGCATCTGGAATTCGTAACAGTGGCGGTGATGTGGTTGCATCCGCCGTCGGTATCCTCCCAGAGGTGAATCGTGGAGTCCACCAGCTCGCCCTTGGCATTGAAGACGCCTTCGCAGAGCGCGTGGGAGAGACAGGTGGTGAAAGGATAGAATTCCGCCAGATGCAGGCGGTGGATTTCCACACCGTCGCCGCCAAACACCGGGATGCCCGGCTCGCAGGCTTCGGCAATCATGTGTACGGTATCTTCAAAAGCGTAAGCTGCGGGGGCCTTGACCCAGCTGAATTTCTTATGGGAGCCCGGGGCCCAGAGGTAGTAGCATTTTTCCATATTGGCCCAGAACCAGTCAAGCATTCTGGCAGTTACGCCGGGAAGAAAATGTTGTTTCTGGGAGGGCAGTTCGTAGCCTTTGGCGAGCGCTTCCGGACTGAGGGAAAGGGGCGGAAGCAGGGGATCCGGCTTGGCCGGGGCAGTGTATTCCGCAAATGGAATATGGATGTTCTCCTGGATGGGCTGATAGGTCTGGCCGGCATTCGGGATATAATTTGCTGCGTCTGACATAGTGATAAATCCTTCTTTCTGTTTGTGAGATCTGTGTGCTTTGCAGATGGTTCTGCGGATTTTGGGGTAATTATAACATAAATTCCGGGAAATACAGATGCATTCTCCGGATTGCCCGCCTGCTCTGTGATGCGCTGTCTGCAGGACGTTGAGCTTATCTGCAGATTTTGGTACAATACGTAGGTAATTTCAGAGAAAGTCACAGAGGAATCTTCTATATATGAATAAGAAAGAAATCGCCGAAATCAAAAAACTTTTTACCAAAGAACGCAGCTGTATTGACCGGATCTGCGGGTGTTACGTAGACGCGGAGAAAAATAAAGTCCTGCAGTTTGAAGAACCCTTTTTGTCTGTGCCGGAGGGGGAAATGTACAAATATTTTGATATTTTCCGCAAAAATCTGTCCGGCACCCTTGGGAAAAATATGCTGAATATGGAGTTCCCGCTAGAGCAGGAGCTGGGAGAAGGCACACAGAAGTCCCTGCTTGCGCTGCGGGACACCGGGCTGAAGGAGCCGGCGCTGGTGGATGCCTTTTATGACCGGATTATTGAATCCTACTATCATCCGGAGAACTATCTGATCCTTCTGATCTATGGGATTTATGACATCCCGATGAAGACCAGCGACGGGCTGGAGATGGAGGACGCCTCCGACTATATGTATCCGTTTCTTATGTGCAGCCTCTGTCCGGTGACGCTGTCGAAAGCAGGCCTGTGCTACAATGCGGAGATGCATTCTATTACAGACCGGATCCGGGACTGGATCATCGGCCTGCCGGAGCAGGGATTTTTGTTCCCGGCCTTCAATGACCGGAATACAGATGTGCACAGTCTGCTGTACTACACAAAAAAACCGGAAGAAGTGTCCGCGGAACTGACGGAACAGGTGCTGGGCTGCGTGCAGCCGGTGACTGCCGGCGCGCAGAAGGCGTCGTTTGCCGCTATTGTGGAGGAAACACTGGGGGAAGACTGCAGCTATGAGATCGTTCGGAATCTGCATGATACCCTGGATGAGCTGGTGGAGGAAGCGAAGGAAAGCCCGGATCCGGTGGAGCTGGACAAACTGGAACTTAAGAATATCCTGCGCAGAAGCGGCGCGCCGGAGGAAAAACTGCCGGTATTTGAGGAGAAATTTGATCAGCAGCTGGGAGAGCAGCAGCGGGTGATGGCAAAGAACATTGCCGATACCAGAAAGTTTGAAGTAAAGACAGCGGACGTTGTGGTCAAAGTGAACCCGAAACGTTCCGATCTGGTGGAAACCCGTGTGATCGACGGACGCAGATGCCTGGTGATTGCGCTGGAAGAGGGCGTGGAAGTAAATGGCATCCATGTAAGCGCCGAAGGAGACAGCGGCGCGGCATATGAACCGGCGGAGAATGCAGAGTGGAAGGATACAGACGCAGGGTCTCAGGGATATATTCGCCCGGGCGACGCGCTGAATGAATAGAGCGAGGCAGGCATATGTTTACGAAAGAGAAGTATCTGAAAATGTCCGCGCCTTTTCGGGAGCATCCGGGACGGATCCGTATGCTTTTGTGGGTGAACCGGATTCTGACAGTTCTGGCGTATGTCAGCTACATTGGCTGCGGATTCCTGCTGGTCCTGCAGCGCAGTCCGTGGATCATCCGTTATCTTCTGGTTCCGGGGATTCTGTTTGCGGCAGTTTCCATATTCCGTATGTCCTGGAATATGCCGCGCCCCTATGAACAGTGGGAGATCCGGCCGCTTCTGCCCAAGGAAACCAGCGGAAAATCCTTTCCCAGCAGACACGTGTTTTCGATGGCGATGGTGGCAATGGCAGTGTGGTCGGTGTATCCGCCGCTGGGCGCGGTTCTCCTGATTGCTGCCGCAGTTCTGGCCTGGATCAGGGTGGCAGCAGGCGTGCATTTTCCGCGGGATGTGATCGCTGGAGCGCTGATCGGGATCGGATTCGGGATTTTCGGGTTCTGGATGATCTGAGACAGACGGATGCACAGAAAAAAAGCCTCCGGCCTGGCCGGAAGCTTTTGTAAGGGAAAATGTTTCAAAGAAAACAGTAGATTACATAAAATTAGCAAATGTGCTGGCAAAGATCACCGTCAGCAATCCGGATACCGCAATGGAAAGACCGCTCATAGCGCCTTCGACTTCGCCCATTTCCACTGCGCGGGAAGTGCCGATGGCATGGGATGCAGTACCGATGGCCAGTCCCTTTGCCACCGGATTGGTAATCCGGAAAATCCTGCAGGCAAAGTCGGCAATGACATTGCCCAGAATGCCGGTAATGATAATCGCGGCAACGGTGATCTGCACATAGCCGCCCAGTTCCTGGGAAACACCCATACCGATTGCGGTGGTGATGGATTTCGGCAGGAAGGTGACATACTGATCATGGGTAAAGTGAAAAATCTTTGCCATGACAAAGATGCTGATCATGCTGGTCAGCGTACCGGCTACAATGCCGATGAATACGGCCTTCCAGTTTTTTTTGAGCAGTGTGATCTGCTCATACAGAGGAATGGCCAGGCATACAGTGGCGGGTGTCAGCAGATACCCGAGAAACTTGGCGCTGCTGTAGTAAGTTTTGTAGCTTATATGTGTAAAAGCAAGGACGGTGATGATCACTGCGATGGAAATCAGCAGGGGATTCAAAAACGCCTTGTTGAACTTTTTTTTCAGCTGCTCGGCACCGAAGTAGGCGGCCAGGCTCAGCGCAATTCCAAAGAACGCGGAAGAACTGAACAGATGGTTCATACTACTGTACCTCCCAGGGAGATTCTTTGTCTGCTTCTTCTGCTTCTTCCTCGGCTTCCTCACCGGTCTCAAAGGTCATGATGGCCTGAGCGGTCTTTCCGGCCGCGCCGATGACCAGGAAGGTGGATATCACGATCAGGATCAGTGCCGGGATCAGAATACTGCTGACATTTGTCCAGGAGTCGATGAGACCGACACCGGCAGGTATGAACATCAGCGGCATAACATCAATGAGAAAATGGCCGGCCTGATCGACCTGCTCCAGCTTGACCGCACCGGTCATCAGCAATACAAACATCAGAACCATGCCATAGATGCTGGACGGGATCATCAGCGGGATAAAATGATGTAAAATCTCGGCAGCCAGGGAGATCGCCGCAATAATAAAAAATTGTCGAATGTACTTCATTTTCACACGCCTTCTTTAAACTTTTTGCAGAAGCTTTTTGTTAAACTTGTATATCGTTTTCAGGATGTGATTATATCACCGTGTATACACAAATGATATAGATATATAATCAAAATATATGACAATCCAATCAAAATGTTAAATTTAAAACAGAAAAACAAGAAAAAGACAAATGGAAACCGAGAGATTACCCATATAGTTTCGTCATATTTAACAAAAATTTTATAAGTCAAAGTGCATAAATATGCTTGATAATACTTGTGAACATTGACTATGATAAAAAGAAGAAAAAACAGCGGACCGTGAGAAAAATGGAGAGTTGCATTGATGAAGGAATATACGGGAAATGAAAAGTATGCCAGTCAGGAAAACAGAAAAGAGATTCAGCGAAGACCGGAGGAACTGTATCGGAACCGGGATTTTCCCTTTGTGCGGTTTATCGTGACCCAGGATACCTGTGAGCCTTATGGCGCCGGGTTTCACTATCCGCACTGGCACGATGATCTGCAGTTTACAATCGCGGATAAAGGCACCGTCCTGGAATATGTCAACGGCGTGGAGTATGAGCTGAAGGAAGGGGAAATGCTGTTTATCAATTCCGATGCCATCCACATGACCAAAAAGGTAATCGGTGACGGACGGTTCATCAGCATGAATTTTTCTCCGAAGCTTCTGGCGATTATCGAAGGCAGCAGTATGGAGCAGGAATATGTGAAGCGGATCACAGACAACCGCAGCCTGCAGGCGATTCTGCTGACCCGGGGGGAAGAATGGCAGAACCGTCTGATCGATGAATTCTATGGATTGAGCCGGTACCTGGATCAGCCGGAGTGCTACGGCAGAGAATATGAGATTGTCGGGTATCTGCAGCGCATGTGGGCTACCTTTATCGCAAACGTGGAGAGCGGGGATAAGAAGGTGTCCTCCGCGTTTATCCGCAAACAGGACGCGGTACAGAAAATCCTTACCTATCTGCACCGGAATTATGCCCGTAAGATCGACCTGGCGGAAATCTGCGAACTGGCCCATATCAGTCAGGCGGAATGCAACCGTCTGTTTCAGAGTATTCTGAACACAAGCCCCTATGAATATCTGCTGCATTACCGGATGGAAAAAGCCTGTGTGCTTCTGCGGGAGACCAATCTGAATGTGACGCAGGTGGCCAGTGAGGTGGGATTTAACGACAGCAGCCATTTTATTGCGGAATTTAAGAAAAGGCGCGGCGTCACACCCGGGAAATATCGGAATCAGCATTCACAAACCGGGGGAAATGGAGTATCATAAAGAACAGTTTACACAGAGCTCATAAAGGAGAAAAACAGATGGATATCGTTGTATTAGCAGGCGGACTCAGCACAGAGCGGGATGTATCTTTCGTATCCGGCGGTCAGGTGACCAGGGCATTGCGGGAAAACGGACACCGGGTGATCATGCTGGATGTGTTTATGGGATATGGAGAGAAAGAACAGGACGTAACGGGCATTTTTGACCGGGCGGAACAGATTTCCGCGGCGTCAGGGGCGGTAACAGCCGATGCTCCGGACCTGGCAGCTGTCAAGGCGATGCGCAGCGATCAGTCCGATGCTTTCTTCGGTCCGAATGTAATTGCGATCTGCCAGCAGGCAGATATTGTATTCCTGGCACTGCATGGGGAAAACGGGGAAAACGGCAAGGTTCAGGCAGCATTTGATCTGTTTGGCATCCGGTATACCGGCAGCGACTATATATCCAGCGCCCTGGCTATGAACAAGGCGTATACCAAGCGGCTGTTCATGGCAGACGGCATACCTACCCCGAACGGGGTTTATCTGGAGGAATCCGAGGCGCCGGAAGACATTGCGGAAACCGGACTCGGCTATCCCTGCGTGGTAAAACCCTGCAGCGGCGGCTCCAGCATCGGCACGTCCATTGCCCATAACCCGGAGGAATATCGGCAGGCGCTGAAAGACGCGTTTTTATATGATACCGGTGTGATTGTGGAAGAATATATCAAAGGACGGGAATTCGCGGTAGGCGTGATTGCGGACCATGCCCTGCCGGTGATTGAGATTGCCCCGGTAGCCGGCTTCTATGATTATAAGAATAAGTACAAAGCAGGCAGCACAGTGGAAACCTGCCCGGCTGATCTGCCGGATTATGTGGCAGCGCATATGCAGGCGGTAGCAGTGAACGCGGCGGCATCCCTGGGACTGCATACCTATTCCAGAATGGATTTTCTGCTGGATGACGACGGGAGAATGTACTGCCTGGAGGCAAATACCCTTCCGGGAATGACGCCCACCTCCCTGCTGCCGCAGGAAGCAGCGGCCGAAGGCATGAATTTTAATGAACTGTGTGAAAAACTGATCGAAATCTCATATCAGCGCTGAAACAGGAAAACCGGGCAGCTGGGGATACAGACTGCCGGGAGTTCCGGGACACAGCAAAGATGAAGGTGTAGTATGGGAGAAACTATGAAAAATCTTACGTTGCGAAATATTGCGGCTGCCGTACAGGGGCAGTACATCGGTCCGGAGGAAGCGCTGGATACAGAAATCACGGGAGCGGTTACGGACAGCCGCGCCGTGCAGAAGGGTGGACTGTTTATTCCGGTGGTTGGAAAACGGGCAGACGGACATCGCTTTATTCCGGATGTGTTTGCGCAGGGCGCGGCAGCTGTGCTGTCGGAGCGTGAGCTCCGTGAGGAGGAGCTGTACGGCACGGGAGGCAGTGCCGTGACGGATGCGGGCAGGAAAGCCCGGCCGTACATTCTGGTAAAATCCAGCCTGCAGGCACTGAAGGATATTGCGGAATATTACCGCAGCCAGCTGGATATCCCGGTGATCGGCATTGCCGGCAGCGTAGGCAAGACCAGTACAAAAGAAATGATCGCTTCTGTACTGTCACAGAAATACAATGTCCTGAAAACAGAAGGAAACTTTAACAACGAAGTGGGAATGCCCCTGACACTGCTGAAAATCCGGCCGGAACACGAAGCCGCGGTAATCGAAATGGGCATTTCGGATTTTGGGGAGATGCACCGCCTGGCTAAAGTGGCCCGTCCGGATATCTGTGTGATGACCAATATCGGGCAGTGCCATCTGGAATTTCTGGGAGACAGGGACGGCGTGCTGCGGGCCAAGTCAGAAATCTTTGATTTTCTGCGGAAAGACGGCGCGGTGGTGCTCAATGGGAACGATGACAAATTAAATACCATCGGAACGCCGGCCGGTGTGCAGCCCATGCGCTATTTTGTGGAAGACGGCAGCGCGGAGCGCGTCATGGAGCCGGAGCGCTATACAGTGACGGCCACATCGGTGACCAGCAACGGTCTGGAGGGCATGGAAGCTGATCTGATCTGCGTCGACCCGGCAGGTACGGCAGCCACGGAAGGCGTGCTGGCGCGGGCAGCCCGGCGGAAAGCGGAAGAAAACGGAACACCGGTCCCGGACCGGAAGACTGCGTCGGATTCCGGCAGTATTGATATTATTGTGCGCCATATTTCCGAACCCCTGCCCGGCATACACAATATCTATAATGCCTGTGCCGCGGCCTGCGTCGGATTAAAGCTGGGGCTGACACTGGATGAGATCGTGGATGGAATCGGACAGGCCCGGACGATCGCGGGACGGTCCCATATGATTCATCTGGATCGGAACATTCTGGTGGTGGATGACTGTTATAACGCGAATCCGGTTTCCATGGAGGCGGCGCTGGATGTGCTGTCTTACGCCAAAGGACGTACGATTGCGGTTCTGGGCGATATGGGCGAGCTGGGAACCGGGGAAAAGGAGCTGCATGCGCAGGTGGGCGCCTATGCCGCCAGCAAGGAGATTGATATTCTTTACTGCGCCGGCGAGCTGAGTCGGGAAATGGCCCGGGCAGCCAAAGAAGCCAGCGGGATTCCGCAGGATTCCGACGGCCATGTGGAAAACCTGGCGGATATCCTTGCCGGCAGAAAACGTGCAAAAGGCAGCTGCGGATCCGTCCGGCACTTTGACAGCAAAGAAGAGCTGATTCAGGACCTGCTGCAGCTGGTACGCAGAAATGACTCCATTCTGGTGAAAGCATCCCATTTTATGGATTATCCGAAGATTGTGGAAGCATTAGAGGAAAAATTTGCTGTTACAGAGCCGAACGCATAGGCGGTTGGCTCCCTGTGCGAATCCGCAGACATCAAAAAGATCTCCGGCAGGCCGGTTATCCGGCGCCGGAGATCTTTTTTCAAGATTACTGCTCTGCGCACACCCGGCGGCAGGCAGGGAATTACAGTTCGGAACGGTTGCGGTCAAGCATGGCCTGGATCCGTTCCTGGGCCATGTGTCCCATATGGTGTTTTTCCTCCCGGGACAGCAGGGTCGGATCAATGGGTTCGCCGTATTCCACGATCACGTGTACCGGCTTTACGAAAGGCATGTGATCTTTGAGAATGGCGGAGGTGTTGCTGATGGCCATGGGAATGACCGGACAGCCGGTGCGTTCGGCCATCTTCAGACTGCCTTCTTTAAAAGGCTGCAGCTTGATTCCGTCCCCACGGGTCCCTTCCGGAAAGATACACATGGAGATACCCTGCCGGATCTGCTCCGTGGCGGTTTTGATGGTTTTCAGGCTTTCCCGGGGGTTATCCCGTTTTAGAAACAGGCAGTAGAGCCGTTTCATCCAGGTGCGGAGAATGGGCACCCGCGCCAGGTCATCTTTGGCGATATAGCCGGTCCGTGAGGGAACCAGGGTATAGCCGATGATAATGTCAAAATAGCTCTGGTGATTGCAGACATAGAGTACTGCCTGGTTCTGGGGAATCTGCTCCCTGCCTTTGACTGTCAGCTTCACGCCGCAGATTCTGTAAATCACCCGCAGAATCCACTGAACCATGTGCAGACACTGCAGGTCTGCCTTTTCTTTGTTCTTTCTGCTGATCAGATATTCGATGCCCAGTACGGGTATCCAGAAAATCAGAAAGATCAGCGCAGCGGCAACGCCGCAAATCGTACGTAACATAATTGTGTCCTCCCCGACGCAAGAATATCCTCTGTGATTATAGCAGAAGTTGCAGACGTCGTATATATCAGAATAGGGAAGATTTCGGAAATGGCCGGCAGGGAAACAGACGGCGGAAATCTGTAACAAATCAGGGGCAGAGGAGAAAATAATATCCGAAATATGACAAATGTAACAGCGGAAAAAAGTGATGAAAGCACAGAAAAATCAGGGGTTACAGCGAGAGAGGACGGGGAACTGAAATATTACGGAAATGTTACAAAAGATTCATAAAATTTCTATAAAGTTGTCATTTTGGTTGCAATTGTTGCAGGCAGGTGATATAATTTCGCTGATGACGATTGAAGAAATGCGCAGTCCGTATGGACGCGCGGTATGATACAGCGCTGCAGCGGCTGTGCCGCGGCGGCAGCAGAACGGCAGAAAAAGGAGTAGAAGTCAGAGATGAAGAAGAAAAGAATTCTTGCTTTCGCACTTGCAGCAGCCATGGTGATTACAGGATCCCAGGCAGTATTTGCGGCGCCGAGCAGCGCAAAGCTCAAGGCAGCGAATGAACAGGTATCCAGCCTGAAGTCCAAGACATCCTCGATTCAGTCACAGCTGAACGGACTGGACAAGGACCTTTCCGATGTGCTGGTCAATATCAGCATTATTGAGAAGGATCTTGCTGCCAAGAAAGCAGAGATTGCCCAGACGAAGGCAGATCTTGCCAAGGCGCAGAAGGACGAGCAGGATCAGTATAACGCAATGAAAAAGAGAATCCGCTATCTGTATGAGAACGGACAGACTTCTTATCTGACCACTTTCCTGGAGGCAAAGAATTTCGGTGACGCATTAAATAAAGTATCCTATGCGTCCCAGGTATACAGCAGTGACCGGGAGATGCTTACCGAGTACCAGGCTACGGTAAAGAAGGTAAATACACTTCTGAAGAAAGTGGAAGAAGAAGAGGCCGAACTGGAAGAAACCCAGGATTCTTACAATCATGAGAAGGCCACTTTAAAAACTACGATTAAAAAGAAAAAATCCCAGTTATCCGGATTTAATTCCCAGCTTGCGAAAGCAAAGACACTCGCAGCGAAGTATGCGGAAGCAGTTCAGGAGGAAGAGGCCGCAGAGCGGGCAGCAGCACAGAAAGCAGCAGCACGGAAGGCTGCTGCGCAGAAAGCCGCAAAGGCATCCGCTTCCAGCTCCAGTTCCTCGAGTTCTTCGAACTCCGGTTCCTCCGGCTCCAACTCTTCGAGATCTTCCAGCTCCAGTTCCGACCGTGAAAATGTTTCTTCCGGCGGATCTTCCGGATCCAGTTCTGACAGCGAAAACATTTCCTCCGGCGGCTCCTCCAGCTCATCCAGCAGGAGCGGAAGCGCGGTTGTAAGCTACGGCGCACAGTTTGTGGGCAACAGATACGTATGGGGCGGCAGCAGCCTGACCAACGGCGCGGATTGTTCCGGTTTCGTCATGGCAGTATACGCACACTTCGGCGTATCCCTTCCCCATTCCTCCAGCGCGCTGCGTGGCGTGGGCCGCGGAGTATCCCAGTCCGATATGCAGCCGGGCGATATTGTATGCTATGCCGGTCATGTGGGAATTTACGCCGGCGGCGGTCAGCTGCTGAACGCAAGCAACTCCGCTCCGTATCCGAGAGGCGGCATCAAATATACAAACGTACATTACAGAACGATTCTTGCAGTGAGAAGAATTTTCTAAACCATACGAAAGACAGAGGCATCCGGGAAACCCGGATGCCTCTGTTCGTGTCATGGCAGATTGCTGCGGAACCCTCTGATTTCCGGCTGGATCGGTCGGTTTCTTCCTTGTGACAGTTCTGTGATTGTGGTAAAATAATCTCAGAATAGACAGGGCATTTGCTGAAAAGAAGGGAGACGTGATCATGCTGAAGAAGCTGTTTAAGATTTTTCTTATCGTATGTATTTTGATAGGTATCATTTATGTAGCGTATATTTATTTTACAAAAGATGACGAATTTGACGAATTCGAGGATGATTTCGGCTGTGATGAGGACCGGGGAAGCGCTTCCTGCTTCAGCAAAATAAAGGCCGGAATCCGCAGCGTTCTGCCATTTTAGACAATTATCTGCGAACGGAAAGCAGCAAAGAAGCCGTGAAAATGAGTCTTCATTTTCACGGCTTCTTTGCGTGGACAGATACGGGAAGATCCGGAGGCCTGCACGCTGTTTTGCCGGCGTCCGCAGCCCATGGAAAGTCGCCACCCGTCCGAACTGCTCCGGCGAAATACCGGACCGGCGTCCGCAGCCGGCGGAAAGGCAGCATCACCCGACGGACTGGGCCTGAAAAATTCTGCGGGCTTTTACCGGGAAACATTTTCATATGCGGAAATGTGTGGTAAGATAGATTCACGTGTTTATTGCTTTAACACGTTGATTGGTAAATATAGGAGCAGACATGATAGCAAAGAGATTACGCAAATCCCTGGATGAGGGAATCAGCATCCGTGATATTTTTGAAGAAGGCAAGCGGATGGCTGCAGTATATGGAAAAGAAAATATTTTCAATTTTACCATCGGCAATCCCAGCGTAGCGCCGCCGGCCATTGTCAATGAGACCATGAAGGAGATTCTGGATACAGAGGACGCGCTGACACTGCACGGATATCCGGCCAATGTCGGACATCCGGATGTGCGGCAGCATGTGGCGGATTATCTGAATCAGAAGTATGGTACCTCTTACGAGACAGGCGGAATTGCCATTACTTCCGGAGCCGCCGCGGCGATTACAATCTTATGTAATACCCTGCTGGACTATGGGGATGAAGTGATTACATTCGCACCGTATTTCTGGGAATATAAGAGTTATGTGGAGACGGTATACGGCAAGCTGGTGCCGGCCCTGTGCAATATGGAGACCCTTCAGCCGGATCCGAAGACCTTTGAAGCCGCCTTTTCAGAGCGGACCAGGGCGGTGCTGATCAATACGCCGAACAACCCCACCGGAGCAGTCTATACCAGGGAATCTCTGCAGGCAGTCTGCGATATTTTAAAGAAAAAAGAAGAGGAATACGGACATCCCATTTATCTGATTTCCGATGAGCCTTACCGTAAGCTGGCCTACGGAATCGAAGTGCCGTATCTGACGGACTATTACCGCGATACAATCGTGGTATACTCCTTCAGCAAGACCCTGTCGATTCCCGGTGAACGGATCGGCTATCTGGCAATGCAGCCGGATGTCACGGATTATGAGGACCTGTTCGCGGGCATTACCGCTTCCATGCGGTATCTGGGCTATGTAAACGCGCCTTCTCTGCAGCAGCGGATGCTGTTAAAATGCATCGATGCGACGGTGGATATCGATATCTACCGGAAGACCAGGGATATTCTGTATGAAGGGCTGACAGAGATCGGTTACACCTGCATTCATCCGGACGGAGCCTTTTATCTGTTTATGAAGGCGCTGGAACCGGATGCGCCGGCTTTCTGCGAAAAAGCCAAGGAAGAACGGATTCTGATGGCGCCGGGGGACGCGTTCTACGGGCCGGGATGGGTGAGAATCTCTTACTGTGTGCCGGATGATGTGGCCCGCCGCAGCCTGGAAGGATTCCGCCGCCTGTATGAGAAATATCAGCAGTAGGAGCGAATCAGCAGAAACACTGGTATTCCGGAGTCCGGTCTGCTAGAATAGGGCTATGATGCTGACACGGATCTATTATACCAGGTGGGACGGCAGACATGGCTCCCACAAATTGCTGAAACAGGCAGTTACAGAAGAATATAAGAACCGGGGCATGTCCTGCCCCGGTTTTTTGGGTGCGTCCGGACAGGACCGGGACGGCAGGGAGACAAAGAGCGATCCGCCGCAAAAGGAAAGCTGGATACACACCGGGCCGGAGGGTAAGCCCTGGATTCCGGATGCGCCGGAAATACGTTTTTCCATTTCCCACAGTGGCTGCTGGTGGGCCTGCGCGATATCCGACCGGGAAGTGGGACTGGATATCCAGGAGGAACGCAGTGTGCATGCGGAGCGGCTGGCGGAACGTTTTTTCCATCCCGCGGAGTCCGCATGGCTCAGACGCCACGGAATGGATCAGTTCTGCCGGATGTGGGCCTATAAAGAAAGTTATCTGAAGTATACGGGAAAAGGACTCAGCAGCGGAATGGACGGGTTCTGCGTGGTCGGGCAGACAGAGACCAGTCTGGAACCGGAGCCGGAGCAGCACCGAATTGCCGGCTGTCCGCAGGCAGTACAGCAGGAGATTGCCTGCGGAGACATGGGTTCCATGGTACTGACCGCGGGGGAACATTCAGAAATCCGGCTGATTGCCCTGGAGCATGGCGACTGGCGGCAGTAAGGAGGTATTCATAAGTGCAGACCGTAACAATAAAAAGCAATCGAAACGGAATCAATCTGATCCTGGATCCGGCAGTTTCCTTTGATGTGCTGGAACAGGCAGTCCGGGATAAATTTACAGAATCTGCCAGATTCTTTCAGAACGCGGAACTGGTTCTGTCCTTTGCAGGCAGGGAGCTGTCCGAAGAAGAGGGACAGATTCTGATCCGGACGATTACCGAGGCTTCCGGGGTCCGTATCCTGTTCCTGCTGGAGCAGGATGAATTCCACGAAGCACTGATTGGAAGCCGTATAGAAGCATTTCGCCAGGCGGGCCCGGAGGAGACCGCCGGAGACCACCTGATCCGCGCGAAGGGATATTTTCAGGGAACGCTTCAGGCAGGCGACATTCTGGAAAGCAGGGAAAGCGTTCTGATCTGCGGGAATGTGGAGCCGGGCGCGCAGGTGATGTCCATGGGAAATGTTGTGGTGCTTGGCACCCTGGCCGGCACTGCCTGCGCAGGAATCGGAGGAAATGACCGGTGTTTCGCGGCGGCCATGGAGATGATGCCGGAACGCGTCACCATCGGGGACGCATCGGTGGAAGGCGGACCAGCACCGGAAAAACGGGGACTGTTTCGCAGAAAACCGCCGGAAGGCAGTTTCCGCCCGCAGATGGCGGTGCGTTCCGGAGATCAGGTCGTATACCGGAGCATTACCAAACAGGCGCTGGAGGATCTCTATCAGAAGCTGTGAGACCTCGTGACTGAACTGACGGCACAGAGAAGAGCACGGAAATCGGACGGATCCGGCAGAATGCTCATGCTGTTTTTGCCTGGAGAATAAATTTTTAACAAAATTTATGCGTTTTGCGCATGATTTTTGGCGATTGATGCCAAAAAAATAAGACGCCCTCCAGGACAAGACAGACAATATGATGAATATTCAGACATTTGCAAATCAGACTCCAAAAACTTCCGAATTTGTGTTAAAATATTATGCAGAAGGAGTCTGCGTATATGTTTAAAATTGGTGAATATGTTGTATATGGCAATAAAGGTGTCTGCACGGTAAAGGATATCACGACGGTAGATCTTCCGGGTGCGGCAGAAGCGAAGGAATACTATATCCTGCAGCCTGTTGAGGATCAGGGCGCGACGGTTTACCTTCCGGTAAACAGCCAGAAAGCAGTGATTCGCCGGGTGATTACCAGAGATGAGGCAAAGCAGCTCATGGATGATATCCCGAATATCAAGGAGCTGCAGATCCCGGATGAGAAGAAACGGGAAGTCCATTACAAAGAAGCGATGAAAACCTGCGACTGCAGGGTCTGGGTCAGCATTATCAAGACCTTGTATACCAGACGGAAGGTTCGCATCGAAATGGGCAAGAAAGTCACAGCCCTGGATGAAAAGTATCTGCGGGCAGCAGAGCATGAGCTCTTTGACGAGCTGTCCATCGCCCTGGATGTATCTCATGAAGAGATGCGGGCTTATATGGAAGAAAATATTTGACAGCCCGGAACGGGCATATTCCTGTTCCCTTATTGGAGGTTTCCCTGCGTCAGTACAGAGGAGCCTCTTTTTTTTAGAGAAAACAGTTCTTTCAGTCGCCTGCGGAGTGGCAAACCCCCTGTTTTTCTGGCAGAATAGACAAAATAGGACATTTCTGATAAGATTAACGGACAATGGCTGAGTGGAACCATAGGTTTGTGAAAGAGCACACAGACTGCCCGGATAATGGGCAGATGAGTGACGGAGACGAATTATGAGTAATAGTAAGAGAAGACCTGAGCGTGAGACTTCCCGTTCCGGATCCGGAGGGAATCAGAAGCGGAAGCATAAAAAGATCCGTTCCTATGTCAAACGTGTCAAACTGGCACAGATTCAGAACCCGGTGGGCAAGGCCGAATACAGACGCCGTCTGGCCCGGGCCAGACGGGCGGATTTCTTCCGCCGGTTTTTCCTGGTGATTCTGGTAATCGTCCTTGTGGCAGCCGCCGGGCTGGGCGCAGGCAGCGCATATCTGTACAAGCAGACCGGCAAGGGAATCCTCGGGTACCGAAATGCCGCGGAAAAAATTCTGGACAAGAGCAAAGCGTCGGATTTCAGACTGGCGCAGCCCTCCTTCCTGTACAGTGCGGACGGAACACAGATGGCAGAGCTATCCAGCGACGCCGATGCCACATATCTGGATTATGAGGATATTCCAGCCAACGTGGTCAATGCGTTTGTGGCGGTGGAAGACCAGACTTTCTGGGAAAACAGCGGCATCGACACCAAAGGAATCGCCCGCGTACTGGTGAACTATGTGCGGACCGGCGGCAGCGTGGCAGAAGGTGCCAGCACGATTACGCAGCAGCTGGCGCGTACGGTTTATCTGACACAGGAGAAGAAGATCAGCCGCAAGATCGAAGAAATCTTCCTTTCCAAAGGACTGGCAAAAAAATACACCAAAAAGCAGATCATGGAGTATTACTGCAATAATGTGTGCTTTGCCAACGGAATCTACGGCATCGAGGACGCGGCACAGGCATATTTCGGCAAATCCGCCGATGAACTGGATCTTTCCCAGATCGCGTATCTGTGTGCCATCCCGAACCGTCCGGAATACTACAATCCCTACAAATATCCGAAACATGCGCTGTCCCGCCGCAACAAGATCCTCGCGGATATGTTGGAGCAGGGCTATATTAACCAGGCGCAGCATGACAAGGCAGCCAGCGAAAAGATAAAAATCAAAAAAAAGAAGACGTCTGCCAAAAAGTACAACTACGAAACCACTTATGCGGTGAACTGCGCGGTAAAATACCTGATGAAGCAGGAAGGCTTTGACTTTACCTATAAGTTTGACAGTGCCAAGGAGTACAATGCATACCTCGCAAAGTATGAGGAAGCCTATTCCCAGGCAGAGCACGAACTGTATACCGGCGGATACAAGATCACTACCACCATTGACCTGGATACCCAGGCGCAGATGCAGAAAGCGCTGGATGAGACCCTGTCCTTCAGCACAGCCAAAAATTCCAACGGAATTTATGCCCTGCAGGGTGCCATGACCGTTATTGACAATGATACCGGAAAGGTGACAGCGATTATCGGCGGCCGCGATCAGGACGAAGTGAATTCCTACTCGCTGAACCGCGCATTCCAGAGCTACCGGCAGCCGGGTTCCACCTTTAAGCCGCTGGTTGTGTACACACCAGCGCTGGAAAACGGATACTCCCAGTATTCCAGCCTGAAAAATATTGATGTGTCCGCGGCGAAAAAAGCCACCGCCGGAACCATCAGCTCCATGTCCGGCCCCACGATGACCCTGCGGAACGCAGTCACAAAGAGTATTAACGGATGCGCGTACTGGCTGTTTAATGAAATCAGGCCTTCCACGGGACTCGGGTATGTGACAGATATGAAGTTCACAAAAATCGTGCCCCAGGACTATACCATGAGCGCCGCCCTGGGCGGTCTGACCCATGGCGTAACCACGGTGGAGATGGCCAATGCGTATCATACGCTGGAAAACCACGGCGAATATACTGAAACAGACTGCATCAAAACCTTCCTGGACAGCAGCGGAAAAGACATTTATTCCGCTCCGTCCAGCAAGCAGGTATATACCAAGACCGCAGCGGATACCATGACAGATGTGATGATGAATGTCATCACCAACGGTACCGCCGCATCCATGGACTGGTATGAATATTCTGGTACGGACGCCGCCGGCAAGACCGGTACCACAAACGGAAGCAAAGACGGATGGTTCTGCGGTTATACGCCATACTACACGATATCGGTATGGGTGGGCTATGATCAGCCGAAAACCCTGTCCAATCTGTACGGCGGTACCTATCCGGCTTCTATCTGGCGCAAAGCGATGTATGCGCTGGTTAAGGGAAAGGAAACCAAGTCCTTCGATATCGAAAAGACAACGTCCCATTACAGCTCCAGGTCGTCGTCTTCTTCCGGAAGCAGAAGTCAGGGCAGTACCCAGAGCGAAACAGGCGCTTCCATGGATGACGGTTCGGAAGAATCCACACAAAATAAAACAGACAGCAGTATAACAGATAACCAGAAATCCGAGACGGAAAACGGAAACACAGCAGGCGGTTCCGAACAGGAAAAAGATTCCCAAAAAGAAAGCGGTTCTTCCGAACAAGGGGGAAAGAAAGGGGAGTCATCCGAACATAAAAGCGGAAACACCTCTGAAAACCCTGCAGGAGGCAAAGAGTCAAGCTCCCGGACAGGGGGACCGTCTACGACAGAATAGCAAGAGATACAAAAGAGATACGAAAGGATTGCATGAACGATAGGACAGGAGAAGATCCAATGAAGCAGACTTACTTTGATGTAACCACAGTAAGCCGGCCGATCGCATGCGAAGTGGAAGTGCCGGGTTCGAAAAGCATTACGAACCGGGCACTTCTGCTGTCTGCGTTATCGACCGGAAAGACCGTCCTGAAAGGGGCTTTGTTCAGCGAGGATGCCCGCTGTTTTCTGGACAGCCTCAAAAGGCTGGGCTATCAGATCCGGGTCAGCGAAACAGACCGGGAAGTGACGGTAGAGGGAACCGGCGGCAGCATTCCGTTGAAATCCGGGGAAATATACGTGGGGAGCGCAGGAACCGCCGCCCGTTTTCTCACTGCGATGCTGGGGCTGTCGGATGGCGTCTATACCATACAGGCTTCGGAACAGATGAAAAAACGGCCGATGAAAGATCTGTTTGCTGCCCTGGAACAGCTGGGAGCAACATTCGATTATCTGGAGACCCCCTGCCATCTTCCGGTCAGGGTAACAGGCAGACGCGCAGAAGCCAGGGCATTTGCCGCCCCGGATACGCAGAAGGCTGCGGCGGAGTCTCCCATCGGTGAGCTGGTTTCGGAGGATTATCAGCCGGAGATCCATGACCAGGCAGAAAACTGCGCCGTTTGCCCCAATCGGGAGACCTGTCAGGCCGGACGGACCCGGGGATCGGCCGGACAGAAAGCAGCGCCGGCGCAAATCTGGTCCGGCCCGCTGGAGACACAGCTGGATATCAGTACCAGCACACAGTATCTCAGCGCGCTGCTTCTGACGTCTCCGCTGATACCGGAAGGTCTGATGATCCGTATTACCAGTGAAAAAAAGGCGGGATCCTACGTGGCGGTCACCCGGCAGATGATGGAGCAGTTCGGCATGCGCAGTATGTATATCGACGGCTGTTATTATACGCCGGAAGGACAGAACTGCAGCGGCCCGGCTGAATACCGGATCGAACCGGATGTATCCGCGGCCTGCTATTTTTATGCAGGGGCGGCTATTACCGGAAGCAGTATTCTGGTGAAGCATATCCATCCGGACATGATGCAGGGAGATGTCCGGTTTCTGGATGTACTGCAGCAGATGGGCTGCAGATACGAAGACACAGACGCCGGTGTGCGTCTTACCGGCGCCGGACCGCAGCTGCCCTGTCTGAAGGGAATCCGGCTGAATATGAATGACTTTTCAGATCAGGCGCTGACACTGGCGGCAATTGCGCCCTATGCGGACAGTCCGGTGGAAATCAGTGGAATCGGTCATATCCGCCGGCAGGAAAGCGACCGAATCCATGCGATGCGCAGCAATCTGGAGGCAGCGGGGATTCGCTGCCAGGAGCGCCCGGACGGAATTCTGATTGACCCGGGGCAGCCGCATCCCTGTGAGATTGAGACCTATGAGGACCATCGGGTGGCCATGGCCTTTTCCCTGCTGGGACTCCGGGCGGAAGGAATCCGGATTCTCAATCCGGAATGCTGCGGGAAGACATTTCCGGAATACTTCGAAGTTTTTGCCCATGTGTTCGGCGGAAAAGACAACTGAAGCTTTGCATGAAAAAAAGCACAAGAATTCCGGCATAAAAAGCTGGAAAAAGCCCTGTTTTCCGCGGGTTTTAGCGGGTGATACCCCTGCAGGTGTCTTGACAGAAAGTAAGATTCGTTTAAAATTATTTTTATAGAGAGGCATCTGGTAACCAAGGGTGGAAGTCACCCGGAGCGAGACATTTATTAGGAGGATATTGAGTATGGATGCAACGAACAAAACAACAGACACAACAAAGAAAACTCCGGTAAAAGATGCAGCGGAAAAATTAAAAGCCGTGACCAGGGAAAAGACGGAAGAAGTAAAGACGGTTACGAAAGAAAAGGCAGAAGAAGTGAAGGCTGCCACGAAAGAGAAGGCAGAGGAAGTAAAGACGGCTACAAAAGAGAAAGCAGAAGAAGTGAAGGCTGCCACCAAAGAAAAAGCTGAGGAAGTAAAGGCTGCCACGAAAGAGAAGGCAGAAGAAGTAAAAGAAAAGGCAGCAGAGAAGAAGACTGCAGCCAGAACCAGAAAAACAGCAGCTTCCAAGGCAAAGACAACCAAAGCGAAGAGCCCGGCCAAACGGACGGCCCGTAAGAAAAAAGCGGAAGAAACCGTGATTCTGCAGTATTATGGCACCGACGTGAATGTCCAGGACCTGAAGGAGCGGGCGATTGCGCAGTTTAACGCGGCTGCCGGCAATGAGACTGTCCATAAGATTGCGTTATACTTAAAACCGGAAGACCGTGCGGCATATTACGTGATTAATGATGAGCATGCCGGCCGTGTAGACTTCTGATAAAAGGATTTTTCGTGATGCTGTCCGGAGGTTTCCGCTGGGGAGACCTCCGGTTTTTCTATGAGTATAAAGTTAACTAATATATTGACAAAGGTTAACAATAAGGCTATGATAATGGTTATCAACGAAAAGGGAGAAGATTTACAATGGAATCAACAGTAACATCTGCAGACAGAAAACGGCAATCTTCCGGCTGCAAAACGGAAACACGGGGAAAAGCGATGACTTCGGCAGAACTGACAACGATGGCCCTGTTGGCAGCGCTGTTGTGCGTATCATCCTATATCAGCATCCGTCTGCCGTTTTCCGCCGTGCCGATTACGGCACAGACGGTAATTATCAATCTGGCAGCCCTGCTGCTGAAACCCAGGAAAGCATTGCTGACGGTTGTGATCTGGGTGCTTCTGGGAATCGTGGGCGTACCGGTTTTCTCGGGAGGAACAGCAGGCTTCGGTGTGCTGGCCGGTCCTACCGGTGGTTATATTATCGGGTATATGGCAGCAGCCTTTCTGGTTTCTCTGGCCTGCGGCCAGAAGAATAAGGTATGGCGCAATCTTGCAGCAGACATCGGGATCGGAATCCCTGTCATCTATCTGCTGGGGACGCCGTGGATGGCTCATGTGGCGCATCTGGATGCGAAGGCAGCGCTGGCAGCAGGGGTGCTTCCGTTTATTCCGGGGGATCTTGTCAAATGTATCCTGGCGGCTTATCTGGCCCGGGCGCTGTTTCGCGTTGTGAACCGAAATATGATATAGACTTTTAATAATTCCTTTATTTGTCATACACATCTTAGACACATTTTTCGTGTATGATAAAAAACATCAAAAGATAACTCCCCCAATATTACCTTTTGATGCATAACTAATTTAATTTTCTTTTTCATTTTCTAAGAGCCAGCGCATTCCCCCTTTTTGCGCTGGCCTTCCTCTTTTCCGGATTTTTTCGGATGAAAGGCGCCGGAGACAGAAGTTTCGGGTAAGTTGGCCATTTTACTTTGCGCGGAACGGTCTCTGTGATAAAATAGGACAAGCGGTTTTGAACTGACAGAAAGAAACATACAGCAAAACAGAAAATAAAACGAATAAAGAGGAATCAGTATATGTGTGGAATTGTAGGATATATCGGGCCGCAGCAGGCCGCACCGATCCTGTTGGACGGATTGTCAAAACTTGAATACCGGGGATATGATTCAGCCGGGATTGCCGTACGGAATGGCAGTGAGGAAGCACAGGTGGTAAAAGCGACCGGCAAACTGGTCAACCTTTCCAAAAAGACAAATGACGGCAAAGCAGTGGCGGGAACCTGCGGCATCGGACACACCCGCTGGGCGACCCACGGAATGCCCACCCAGACCAATGCCCATCCGCATGTCAGCGGCAACTGCACCGGATCTGCTTCCGGACCGGTGGAATCCGAAGTCGTGGGAGTACACAACGGAATTATTGAAAACTATCAGGAACTCAAGGAAAAACTGCTGAAAAACGGCTACACGTTTTACAGCCAGACAGATACAGAAGTAGTGATCAAGCTGATTGATTACTATTACCAGAAATACCAGAACGGACCGATTGATGCCATCGCGAAAGCCATGGTGCGTGTGCGTGGCTCTTATGCTCTGGAACTGATGTTTTCGGACTATCCCGGTGAAATTTATGCAGCCCGGAAGGATTCCCCGATGATTATCGGTGTGGCGGACGGAGAGACATTCATCGCTTCGGATGTGCCGGCGATCCTCAACAGAACCCGTCAGGTATATTATATCGGCAATATGGAACTGGCCAGAATCACTGCCGGAGACGTAATTTTTTACAATCTGGACGGGGATGAGATCCAGAAGGAACTGGTGGAAATCGAGTGGGACGCGGAAGCAGCGGAAAAGGGCGGCTTTGAGCATTTCATGATGAAAGAGATCCATGAGCAGCCGGAAGTGATCGAAAAGACACTGAACCATTATCTGAAAGACGGCAGAATCGATCTGTCTGTCACCGGCCTGACAGAAGAGGAGATCCGCGGCCTGACACAGGTCTATATCGTAGCCTGCGGCTCCGCATGGCACGTGGGCGTGGTGACGCAGTATGTAATGGAAGAATTTACCGATCTTCCGGTCCGTGTGGAGCTGGCGTCAGAATTCCGGTACCGCAAAATGCGGCTGGATCCCAATGGTCTGGTGATTGTGATCAGTCAGTCCGGTGAGACGGCGGATTCCCTGGCGGCGCTGCGGGCAGCGAAGGAACGGGGACTTGCCACCATGGCGATTGTGAACGTGGTAGGATCTTCGATTGCCCGGGAGGCAGATCATGTCATGTATACTCTGGCCGGCCCGGAAATCGCGGTAGCGACGACAAAGGCTTACAGCACGCAGCTGATCTGCGGCTATCTGCTTTCCCTTGAATTCGCGCGTCTGCGGGGAACGCTGGCAGAAGTGGATATGGCAGGCGGCGCGGATACAGGCACGGTAAAAGATGACGCGGATAAATACGCCTATTTTATCCGGGAACTGCAGACTATTCCGGAAAAAGTGAAAAAACTTCTGGAAGACAAGGAACGGATTCAGTGGTTTGCCTCCAAACAGATCAGCATCCGGGACGCGTTTTTCATCGGGCGTGGAATTGACTATGCCATCGGCCTGGAAGGCAGCCTGAAAATGAAGGAAATTTCCTACATTCATTCAGAAGCCTATGCCGCAGGTGAACTGAAGCACGGAACCATCAGCCTGATCGAGGATGGTACACTGGTGATCGGTATCCTGACCCAGCCGGATCTCTATGAGAAGACCCTGAGCAATATGGTGGAATGCAAGAGCCGGGGAGCCTATCTGATGGGCCTGACCACAAACGGCAACTACGAAATCGAAGACAGTGTGGATTTCAATGTCTATATTCCGAATGTGGACCACCATTTTGTGGGCAGTCTGGCGATTATTCCGCTGCAGCTTCTAGGGTATTATACCAGCGTGACCCGTGGGCTGGATGTGGATAAACCGCGGAACCTTGCAAAGAGCGTTACGGTAGAATAAAGACACCGGTAATCTGCCGCAGAAGTTGACTGAAAAATAAAAAACCTGTTCTGTTGTTTCATTTGAAATAACAGAACAGGTTTTTGTAATATTCCGAAGATCCGAATGATCTGCCGGTATTATCCGCGGCGGAAAAACAGGCAGTCTACGGCAGGATTTTAATGGCGGCTACCGCGCAGTCATCCGCAGCCTGGCGGGCCCGTTCTTCCAGCTCCTGCGGGATTTCCTCATAGAGGATATCCATGCTGTGGGTTTCGTAATTACGGCGGAACAGGTCCGGATAGAGGTCTTCACAGATACCGCAGCGAATACAGTAATCAGCTAATTGTAATTTCATGCGTGCATTGCTCCTTTCACATAAGCGGCGGCGGAATCACCGGCCAGCATTCCGGTGGGCATGGAACCGTGTACATTTCCTCCCGCGTTGGACGGCGGGTTGCCGTAGACGCTTCCCGTCACCATGTCACCGCCGGCGTAGAGTCCCTCGATTGGCAGATTGGAAGTGTCCAGGATATTGGCGTTTTCGTCAATGGCCAGACCGCCCATGGTGTCATAGCCGCCCGGAAGAATACGGTAGCAGTAAATCTGTCCGGAAGATTCGTGTACCGGACGGATGTATTTCGGATTGGTGTGAAAATCCGGGTCATTGCCGGTTTCAGCGGCATGATTGTACTTTTTCAGGGTGGCTTTCAGGCCGTCTTCATCAATTCCCATGTATTCACAGACTTCGTGGATGGTGGCAAAGTGGCACATGTGCCGGTTTCCTCTGGCAATCGCTTCATCCATCTGTCCGCGGATGTTTTCGCAGCGTGTACCCTTGAAAATAAAGTATACATAGTCGTCTTCTACGGCTTCAGACAGATGTCTGGCAGTATCCTCGTCAAAAATCATATAGGAAGCCATGTTAGGATTCTGTTGGATCATAGATGAGGACATGGCGGTGTGATTGTTGGCCATTTCCTCATTGATAAACCGGCGGCCCAGCTCATTGACCCGCAGATAAGGCTGTTCAGTGATGATTTTTGTCTGGTTGGCCGGAAGCCATGGAGTGTTCGGACCGATACGGACGCCCGGGTTCGGCACTTGCGGGTCGGCGCTGATTACAATGTCCGTCTGTTTGCCGCCGATGGCCCACACAGCCTTCTGCCCGTCGCCGTCCTGGCAGCTGTCCGGGAAGGTGATATTGACCAGGTAGCCATCTTTGTAATATTCTTCGTATTTATCCGAAGGCAGTACGCCCAACTCTTTCATCAGAGGGATATTGCCGGTGATCCCTCCGGAAGCCACGATCAGGGCTTTGCAGTTGATGCGGATTTCTTCGCCGGCTTTGTCATAGGCGACAGCCCCGGTGACGTTGCCTCCGTTCGGCTCACGGAGAATTTTTTTGATGGGGGTGGAGAAGTAGAACTGAACCCCTTCTTTTTCCAGGAGAAAACGCAGGCGCAGCAGCGCCAGCGCCATACCGTGTCCTTTGCCCCGTCCCTGAATGAAATAATAGTCTCCCACATCCAGTCCGTTGGCATGTCCCATGGTATATCCGCGTTTTGTGCCGTATTCTTCCGGCTTGCGGCGGATGATCATCGATGTCTTAATGCCCAGTTTGTTCAGAAACAGATCCGGAAATTCAGAAGAGTATTTCAGCACTTTGCTGATCAGAGCCAGATTGGCGGTATAATTGGAAAATCTTGCCCATACTTCATACGCCGTCTTCTGGGCTTCCGGCGTGTCCGGAGTA
>OCVV012853466.1_pt1 | contig 28134 bp, 24 predicted proteins | sample 1539721 | NCBI WGS metagenome assembly OCVV01 (sample SAMN02144230, study PRJEB22623) | gut metagenome | biome: sheep rumen | host: Ovis aries | place: New Zealand | reverse complement strand
TTTATTTATGCAAATGGAGGTATCGATTTGACTGATATTGAAATCGCTCAGGCTAATGTAATGCAGAAGATCACAGAAGTAGCGAAAACAGCCGGTATTCCGGAGGAAGCATTGGAGCTTTACGGAAATTACAAGGCAAAAATTGATCTTGGAAACATTCCGGGAGCTGATGAAAGAGAAGACGGTCATTTGATTCTTGTTACCGCAATCACACCCACACCGGCCGGTGAAGGAAAGACCACGACTACCGTAGGTCTCGCAGACGGTATGACAAGGCTCGGAAAGAACGTAGTTGTCGCTCTCCGCGAGCCGTCACTCGGACCGGTTTTCGGCATCAAGGGCGGTGCCGCAGGCGGTGGGTATGCACAGGTCGTTCCGATGGAAGATATCAACCTGCATTTCACAGGTGACTTCCACGCAATCGGAGCAGCGAATAATCTTCTTGCCGCTATGATCGACAACCACATCCAGCAGGGAAATGAACTCGGAATCGACCCGAGAAAGATTACCTGGAAGAGATGCGTGGATATGAATGACCGCCAGCTCCGTATGGTCGTTGACGGCCTTGGCGGAAAGCCGAACGGAATGCCGAGAGAAGACGGTTTTGACATCACTGTGGCATCCGAAATTATGGCTGTACTCTGTCTCGCTGACGATCTGGCTGATCTCAAGGAAAGACTCTCCAGAATTATTATCGGATATACATACGGAACACCTTCAACGCAGAAGCCGGTAACCGCAGGTGACCTGAAGGCGCAGGGAGCCATGGCAGCTCTTCTCAAAGATGCTCTTAAACCGAACCTGGTTCAGACACTGGAGCACACACCGGCAATCGTTCACGGCGGTCCGTTCGCCAATATCGCACACGGCTGCAATTCCATCCGCGCTACGAAGACAGCGCTCAAGCTCGCTGATTACTGTGTAACGGAAGCCGGATTCGGTGCAGACCTCGGAGCAGAGAAGTTCCTGGATATCAAGTGCCGCATGGGCGGGCTCGTTCCGTCAGCTGTCGTTGTCGTCGCTACCGTCAGAGCGCTCAAGATGCACGGAGGACTTCCGAAAACAGAGTTGCAGACCGAAGATCTTGCAGCACTTGAAAAAGGACTTCCGAACCTTATGCAGCATGTTCACAATATCACAGATGTTTATCATCTCCCGTGTGTTGTTGCTATCAACGCTTTCCCGACAGATACGAAGGCAGAACTTGATCTGGTCGAGGCAGAGTGCCGTAAGGCCGGCGTGAATGTTGCTTTGTCTGAAGTTTGGGCAAAAGGCGGAGAGGGCGGTATCGCTCTGGCAGAAGAAGTCATCAGGCTCTGTGATCTCAGCGAATCCGAGAATCTTCGCGCGAACTTCACATATGCATATGAGTCTGATATGTCGATCCAGGAGAAACTCGACGCGATCACACAGAAGATTTATCACGGAAACAAGGCTGTGCTCACACCTGCTGCCGCAAAACAGGCTAAGCAGCTGACGGATCTCGGATTCGACAAGATGCCGGTCTGTGTTGCAAAGACACAGTACAGTTTCTCTGATGACGCGACCAAAGTGGGTGCACCGGCTGATTTCGATGTCACAGTCAGAAATCTCAAGGTGTCTGCGGGTGCGGGCTTCATCGTTGCCCTTACCGGAGATATCATGACAATGCCCGGTCTTCCGAAGCATCCTGCTGCAGAGAGAATCGATATAGATAAAGACGGTAAGATCACGGGTCTTTTCTGATTCAAGTACGACTCGTCGTTCTTGACGCGACATGCGCGGCGCCAAGGCGCCTTCCACTGCGCATGTCTGCAAGAATAAGTACATAATGCAGGGGCTTTATAAAGCTCCTGCTCATATCAAGCTATAAAGGAAGGTGAAGGTTATGAAATCGTATCGTACATCGGACATCGAAAGCTACGTAAGAGAACTTGCCTCGGAAGAGCCGATCCCGGGCGGCGGGGCTACATCCGCACTTGCGGGAGCACTTGCTGTTGCGCTTTGTAAGATGGTAGGTCATTTCACCGTCGGAAAGAAGAAGTACGCCGACAATGAAAAAGATGTCTTAAGGATCATGGAGGAGGCTGAAAAACTTCAGGATGAGCTCCTCACTCTTGTAGATAAGGATCCGGAAGCCTTCGAACCTCTTGCGAAAGCATATTCCATGCCTAAGAACACGCCGGAAGAAATTGCCGAGCGCGAAAGAGTAATGGAAGAATGCCTGCATAATGCGGCCCAGGTTCCCATCGATGTAATGGACTGCTGTGCTCAGGCTCTCGACCTGATCGAGGAGATGCTGAATAAAGGGTCCGAGATGTTGATTTCAGATACCGGTTCTGCCGCAACGATCTGTAAAGCAGCGCTCGAAGCGGCAGCTCTCAATGTAGTGGCAAATACCATGTATATGAAAGATAAGGATTATGCCCGCGGACTAAATACTGATGTTGCAAGGTTCCTTGCAGATTATCAGGAGAAAGCCGATAAGATCTTTGACAAGACATACGGCATTCTTCTCAGAAAAGGTCTCGGACGCTGAGTATTATGAACGCCTCGTCGTTCATGCCGCGACGTGTGCGGAGCCAAGGCGCTTTCTGCAGCGCACGTCTGCGTTTACTTAAAGGATTGGAGGAGATATGGCAAAAATACTTTCAGGCAAAGAAGTCGCATCCGCGATAGCGGCCAATACGCGCCGAGAGGCTGATGCCATGAAAGATTCCGGGCATCCGCCGCTGCTCCGGATTATTCGAGTCGGAGAAAAGAAGAGCGATCTCGCCTATGAGAGGGGGATTCGCAAACGGGCTGAGGCTTGTGGAGTCGATCTTAGCGTAGACGTTCTTCCTGAGGACGTATCTGAAACAGATATTAAGAACGCGATTGGCAAAGCGAATCTGGATGACACGGTCCATGGGATTTTGCTGTTTCTTCCTCTGCCACGGCACCTGAATGAAAAAGAAATCATCAACTGCATAGCTCCGGAGAAGGATCTTGACGGTGCCACGGACATATCGATGCTGGGCGTGTACAAAGGAACTAATGAAGGGTTTGCTCCCTGCACGCCGGAAGCGGTCGTCCGAATACTGGATTACTATGGAACAGATCTTTCAGGCAAGGATGTAGTCATTGTAGGACGGTCTCTGGTCGTCGGGAAACCGCTGGCACAGATGCTGCTGGCCCGCAACGCAACAGTCACGACCTGCCATACAAAGACAACGGATCTTCCGGAGAAGACAAAGCGCGCAGATATTCTGATTTCTGCCGCAGGACATATAGGGACGATAAAAGCCGAGCATGTACGCGAAGGCCAGATCGTTATAGATGTAGGAATAAACTTTGATGAGTCCGGTAAGATGACCGGCGATGTCGATTTTGAGGATGTCAGTAATATAGTGTCTGCAATTACACCGGTTCCGGGGGGAGTTGGAAGCGTAACAAACGCGGTGCTTCTTGCGCACATATGCGAAGGAAGGGTGCAATGAATAAAAAAGTAATCTCTTATCTTTTATCAATCGTTCTTAGTATCTCGTGCATGCTTCAGGCAGGGGCTGTTTCCGTATTTGCCGCTGCCGGACCGGTCGTCTCCACATTGGCAACCGGCGATTACTACATTTACTCCGGAGTCGGATCCGATAAAGTCCTCGATATTTACGGATCAGCGAAGACGAACGGTGCGAACGTTATTATTAACAAGTATACCGCGAGCCCGTCACAGATCTTCCATGTGACGAATCTGGGAAACGGTTCCTATTCCATAAAGAATAAGAATTCCGGACTGATGCTGGACGTTTACGCCGCTTCCGTTGCGTCCGGAACCAATGTATGGCAGTACAATTCCAATAATTCGAACGCACAAAAGTGGTCGATCCTTTCTTCAAAAAGATCCGGATATTACACGATTAAATCCGCGCTCTCTGCGAATGTTCTTGATGTATACGGTGCATCGAATGTTGCGGGATCGAACGTCTGGGTCTACAGTTCCAACAATACTTCCGCACAGCAGTGGAAGTTCGTGAAGGCCACAGCAAGCACATCATCGACGCAGGCTACAACGACGAATAAGAAAGCTACATTTGCGACCGGATATTACATGATTCAGTCAAAAGTGTCGGCTTCAAGATATATGGAAGTCGCAAATGAATCTCTTGCAAATAATGCGAACATCCAGCTCGGTCCCACAGGACAGACCGCCTCGAGAATCTTTTACGTAATCAATTACGGCAACGGCAATTATACGATTGAAAATGCCCTTTCCGGAAAAAGAGTAGTACTTGCCGGGGATCGGACTGATAACAGTACGAATATTCAGCAGTATTCAATCAAGAATTCAACCGCCCAGAAGTGGTACATTTCCACGCCGAGGACAGACGGCTACTATACGATTTCTTCTGCACTCGATCACAAGAAGGTGATTGACGTAGCCGGAGGTAATTCTGCGGTCGGAACAAATATCGCTCTCTATTCTCTGAACAGAACGAACGCGCAGTACTGGAAATTCATAAAGGTCTCCAAGCCCAATGTCACATCCCTGAAGAACGGAATCTATATTCTCCGCACATGCGTTACACCGACATTTGTGGTTTCTGTTCCGTCAAAATCAACTGCCAACAGTGCAAATGTAGCACTCTACAGGAACTCGGGCAACAATTTCCAGAAATGGCAGATCACTTCGGTCGGCAACGGATATTTTAAGATTACAAATGTCGGCAGCCAGAAAGTTCTCCATGTGAAAGGAGGAGGCAAAGCCAACGGGACAAATGTCATGCAGTATAACTGGATAAATTCCAATGCCGAAAAGTGGAAGATCTCCGGTGACCGCGGTGTGTACACGTTTACAAATGCGGCAAACGGTCTGGTACTCGATGTGGCCGGCGGTTCAGCCGCGAACAATGCAAACATACAGATGTATACTTCCAACGGAACTAAAGCGCAGAAATTCAGGCTTGAGGCGACCACCGCAACGGTTGCGGCCGCGAGAACATCTACGATTGTCAAGGATCCCGCTACAGGTAAATCTTTCACCGTTGAAAAGCAATATCTCACCGATCCTGTTGTCGGAAGAGATGTCACAGAAGAAGATTTCCTTACCGCGGTGCTCTATACAGAGGCGGGAGACCAGGGTATGTCCGGCATGATGATGGTCGGTTATGTCATCGAGAACCGTCTCGCCGAAGGAATCGCCGCTGCGCGGTCCGGCAATTATATAGAGTATCCGGGAACGCTGGATATCATGATTTATGAGACGACACAGTGGGAAGTCGCACGCAACGGTTCGTTGACCAATGTTCTGAAGGATATCGTTGCGGGACATGCGGATTATCTGTCCAATGCAAGGTCGGCTGCCAAAAAGGTGCTTGCTAAGCAGAGCATTACGCTGGAAGCCCCGGCTACTGTTTACACCGGTGTCGGTGGGGGCGTAAGCACGACCAGTACGAAGAACAGCGGATCTGTGATCACGGCTTCCGCTTTCAAGTACAATTCATTCATGACGCCGAATGCATGGAACCGCTTTGCTACAGACGGCAGACATTATAAATTCGCATCGGGTTACGGTGCAGGAAAGAATACCTTCCTTTACAGGGGGCATGTGTTCTTCCTTGACAAAGAGGTCTGGTAACGATTTACGTATGAGTCTCCGGCGCATTTATTTTGTGGCGGTCAATACGTGCGAATAACGAAGTACGAAGAGAGCTGTCCGGATACCGTGACAGCTCTTTTTCCGGAGGTAGGGATTTGCAATCATATACAGCGATCATGATCATAGCGGGGCTTCTGGTCCTGACAGCAGCTATTATGATCATCAGAAATAATCAGGATATCAGGAAACAGTTCGACGAAAGAATGTCTAAAGGCTGGGGGAAAGAGCCTAAATTAAAGCATACCGCTGACGAGTTCGAGTGTATTTCGCATTTTTTCCGCGACAGAACAAACGGAAAAAGCGGATATTTTGTCGATGATATAACATGGAATGACTGTGATTTGGACAGGGTCTTCAGGCAGATGAACGCAGCGTTTTCGTCACCGGGTGAAGATATGCTGTACACATGGCTCAGGACTCCGCAGACGGACACAGAGGTGCTTTCCCAGCGCGAGAAAATGATACGGCATTTCAGCGAGACTGCTGCCGGAAGACGCAAAGTCCTGAGAATTCTGAATGATGTCGGCCGCATGAAGAAAATGTCGATGTATGACTACATAAGAAGACTTAGTCATGCGGAAAAAATCGGCACGGTTAAGTACATTGTCCTGTGTATCCTGATGTGTGTCGGGATCGTCATGCTTTTCATACATCCTGTGGCAGCTCTGGCCATCCTGATTCCGGTTATAGTTGCCAATATTGCGGTTTATCTGCGGCAGAAGGACCGGACGGAAGTGTATATTAAGAGCTTCTCCTGTGTTCTGAAACTTGCTGAAGCTGCAGACAGGCTGTCAGCATGTGAGGATGAGATCGTTTCTTCCTACAGGGATGAACTGAAGAACCTTACAGGTAAGCTCTCTGCCCTGAGGAGAGGTGCGTTTTTCGTGACGACATCCGGAAACAACGGAACCGGTCTCGGCGACGCGCTTCTTGAATATTTTAAGATTTTGTTCCACATTGATCTGATCAAATTCGATCAGATGATAACGGCATACCTGGGAAACGAAGATGTCTGTATGCGCATCTTTGAGATCGTAGGAGGACTCGACGCCGCGATTGCCGTCGCATCCTGGAGAGAGTATCTGGGGAAATGGTGCGAGCCTGAGCTTACATTTGCAGAAAACGGATTCCTCGAAGCGGCAGATATGTATCATCCCCTGATAAAGGAACCTGTCCCTGTCACCTACACCGGCAGCGGCGGGAATCTCATCACCGGATCGAACGCATCAGGAAAATCTACATTTCTGAAGGAGACCGCTATTGCCGCAATCCTGGCGCAAAGTGTACACACAGTTCCGGCCGGATCTTACCGCGCATCTTTTTTCAGAATATATACATCGATGGCGCTGAGGGATGACATAGACAGCGGAGAGAGTTATTTTATAGTAGAAATCAGGTCTCTGAAGAGAATCCTGGATGCGGCACAGACTGAAGGAGTACCTGTACTCGGCATAGTGGATGAGGTCCTCAGAGGAACCAACACGATTGAACGAATATCAGCCTCCTCCCAGATATTAAGAAGGCTCAGCGATACGAATGCGATCGTTTTTGCCGCGACGCACGACATAGAGCTATCCTATATACTCGAGAAACATTATAATAATTATCATTTCACAGAACAGATCACCGACGGAGATGTGCGTTTTGACTACGTGCTGCGGGAGGGAAGAGCGACTTCCAGAAATGCGATCGCCCTCCTTGAGGTATCGGGATACGGAGAGGACATCTCCCGAGCCGCGAGGGAGCAGGCTGAGCGGTTCGAGCGGACGGGTGAGTGGAGACTGTGATGAAGGAGCGGATAAATATGAGAGTGAAAATGTTTACGGACGGCGCCGCACGCGGTAATCCCGACGGTCCGGGCGGCTACGGCGTCGTATTGCAGTACACAGATACGAAGGGTAACCTTCACGAGAAGGAACTGTCAGAGGGATATGAAAAGACGACGAACAATCGAATGGAGCTCATGGGTGTCATTGCCGGGCTGGAGGCACTCAACCGTCCGTGCGAAGTTGATGTATTCTCGGATTCCCAGTATGTAATAAAAGCCTTTCAGGACGGCTGGCTTGATTCCTGGCAGAAAAAAGGCTGGAAAAAGTCGGACGGGAAACCGGTCCTCAATGTCGATCTCTGGAAGCGGCTTCTTGCAGCGGCGGAGCCTCATGAGATAACCTGGCACTGGGTGAAGGGGCATGCCGGACATCCCGAGAATGAGAGATGCGACAGGCTCGCGACCGCTGCTGCGGATGCGCTGAAGTAACAGGCAGGTCGGCACAGCGGCGACTGCCGCTGACGCACTGAAGTAAAAAAGTCTTGTGTAATGATTTTACTTGTACTATAATTTTGAAGATGTTTTGTAATTTAGGGGCAAAATGCAGGCCCCTTTTGCTTTATATCAGAATATTACCCTGAGATTCTTAAGGAGGAAAATACCTTGGAAAAATATGGTGTTAACCAGCTTAGAAAGATGTTCCTGGAGTTCATGGAATCCAAGGGACATCTCGCAATGAAATCATTTTCCTTAGTACCGCACAACGACAATTCCATCCTGCTCATCAATGCAGGTATGACGCCGCTTAAGCCGTACTTTACCGGAGCTGAAGTTCCGCCGAGAAAAAGGGTCACGACATGCCAGAAGTGTATCCGCACGGGCGATATTGACAATGTCGGACATACCGCACGTCACGGCACATTCTTTGAGATGCTCGGAAACTTCTCTTTCGGGGATTATTTTAAGCGGGAAGCGATCCACTGGACATGGGAATTTCTGACGGACGTCGTCGGACTTGATCCGAACCGTCTCTATCCCTCGGTTTATCTCGATGACGATGAAGCTCTGGCTATCTGGCGCGACGAGATCGGCATTCCGGAGGAGCGTATCTATAAGTTCGGTAAGGAAGACAATTTCTGGGAGCATGGCGCAGGTCCCTGCGGTCCGTGTTCGGAAGTGTATTATGACCGTGGCGAAAAGTATATGACGGATGAAAATGACACGGAACCCGGAAGCGACGGCGACCGTTTCATGGAGATCTGGAATGATGTTTTCACACAGTTCGAAAATGACGGAAAGGGCAATTATACGACTCTTAAGCAGAAAAATATCGATACAGGTATGGGACTGGAGCGTCTTGCCGTAGCTGTGCAGGATGTAGATTCCATGTTCGACATCGATACGATCTTGGAACTGCGGGAAAAAGTATGCGAAATCTCCAATAAGAGATACCATGAAAATCCGGCATACGATGTAGATATCCGCAAGATCACGGACCATATCCGTTCCGCAACGTTCATGATTTCCGACGGTATCACACCTTCCAACGAAGGCCGCGGATATGTACTTCGGCGTCTGATCCGCCGTGCGGCGATGGCCGGAAGAAGACTGGGCATCAAGGGCAATTTCATGGCTGATCTTTCCTACACGGTCATCGAGACATCGAAGGACGGATATCCGGAACTTGAGGAGAAGAAAGTCTTTATCCACAGTGTCCTTGAGAGCGAGGAGGCTGCATTTGCGAAGACAATCGATCAGGGCATCAAGATTCTGAACGACTATATCGATGAGATGAAAGAAAACGGCGAGACAGTTCTCTCCGGCGAGAAGGCTTTCATTCTGTATGATACATACGGATTCCCGGCAGACCTCACACAGGATATCCTGAGAGATCAGGGTCTTTCCGCAGATGAGGAAGGCTTCAAAGCCGAAATGCAGAAGCAGCGTCAGAGGGCAAGAGACGCCAGACATACCACTAACTACAGAGGCAAGACGCTTACCGTATATGACAGACTTGATCCTACCGTATCCTCCGAGTTCACCGGATACGACAGGATCGAAGATGATTCTGAGGTAATTATCCTCACAACGGAAATCACGGCGGAAAACCCGGGCGAAACAGTTATGTCACTTGCTGAAGGGGATAAGGGAACCGTGATTACCGCAAAATCCCCGTTCTACGCTACGATGGGCGGCCAGGTCGGCGATAAGGGTATCATCCGAACAGCCGAAGGTGAATTCAAAGTAGAAGATACACAGCCGATAGGCGGCGGCAAGATCGCACACATCGGCGTCGTAACGAACGGCGTTATCAAGGTAGGAGATAACGCACATCTTTCGGTAGACAAGAACGGAAGATTGAATACAGAGAAGAATCATTCAGGTACGCATCTGCTCCAGAAAGCTCTGAAGATTACACTCGGCGATCATGTTGAGCAGAAAGGCTCATATGTATCTCCCGACAGACTTCGCTTTGACTTTGTTCATTTTAAGCCGATGTCAGAAGAGGAAATTGCTGCGGTAGAAGATCTTGTCAACGAGAAGATCCGCGAGGAGATCGCCGTCAGGACAGACGTTATGTCCATCGAGGAGGCTAAAAAGACCGGTGCTATGGCCCTCTTCGGAGAAAAGTACGGCGAAAAGGTCCGCGTTGTCAGTATGGGCGATTTTTCAAAGGAATTCTGCGGCGGAACACACGTTAAGAACACAGGCGAAATCCAGGCATTCAAGATTGTCAGCGAAACGGGTATCGCAGCCGGTGTCAGGAGAATAGAAGCTCTCACCGGAAAGAATGTGTTCGATTATTACAGAGGGATCGAGCAGAAGCTGAATGATGTGGCTAAGGTCCTGAAGACTTCACCGGCAGATCTTCTCGATCATGCAGAAAAGCTGATGGAAAGGAACCGTGCCCTCGCTTCTGAGATTGAATCCATGAAAGCTAAGGCTGCACAGGCATCTCTCGGAGATGCTGCTTCCGAGGCAGTCGATATCGGAGGCATTAAGGTCGTAGCAAAGAAGCTTACCAATGTCGATGTCAACGGTCTTCGTGATCTCGGAGATTCTCTTAAGGAGAAGCTTGATGACTGTGTCATCATTCTTGCGGCTGACAACGGCGGTAAGGTAAATCTTATGGTAATGGCATCCGATTCTGCGGTGAAGAAAGGTGCGCATGCCGGAAATCTTATTCGCGAAGCTGCCAAAGTCGTCGGTGGCGGCGGTGGTGGACGCCCGAACATGGCACAGGCAGGCGGCAAGGATGCGACCAAGATCGATGCAGCGCTTGAAAAAGCCAAGGAAGTGCTCGGCAATCTGCTGAAATAACAAAAGAAAAAACTAATTGACGGATGACATCCATCGGAGTATAATAAAAGCACTGTGTGGCTGTTAACGAAAGTTACAGCTAATAAATAAAACCCCAAAAGGTTCAGGGGGAGGTGAGATCAGGTCCATGGCAGGCATTATCGTAAAAGAGAATGAATCGCTTGACAGCGCGCTCAGAAGATTTAAGCGCAGCTGCGCGAAAGCCGGCATCCAGCAGGAAATCCGCAAGCGCGAACATTATGAGAAACCATCCGTTCGCCGCAAAAAGAAATCCGAAGCTGCCCGCAAGAGAAAATATAACTAAGATGTAAGAATCCCCGGCGATCTGCCGGGGATTTTTATCAACACATATATTTGAACGGAGGTTTTTTTGAATCCGCATCTGAAATCGTATACGGTAAAATCAAAAAAAATCAGAAACCCTTTCCGCTGTGTCCTGATATCGGATCTTCACAATAAAGATTACGGTCAGCATAATGACAAGGTCTACGATTCGATCCGCGATCTGCACCCTGATATCATACTTTGTTCAGGGGACATTATAATAGGAAAAGGAAAGTTTCCTCAGGAAGCAGCCTTTTCTATGATTCGCAGACTTCCGGAAATTGCACCTGTTTATTTTTCGAACGGGAATCATGAAACGCAGCTCCATATCTTTTCCCCGGAGGAATATTCCTGCCTGACAGAGGTTTTGCATGACGCCGGCGTACATGTTCTGAACAATACATCGGAAGAAATAAGCATATCCGGCAACAGGATCCGCATTTACGGTCTTGAACTCGGCCTTTCCAAGTATAAAAAGTTCAGAGTTCAGCATATATCTGAGCGATATCTGAGAGAAAGAATCGGGTATATCGATAATACGGAAGATTTTAATATCCTGATTGCACACAATCCTGTATTCGGTGATTTTTACTGCCGCTGGGGAGCAGACCTTATCGTCTCCGGCCACTATCACGGAGGACTTATCCGCTCACCCTTCTCGGGTAGGAATATGCTGAGTCCTTATGGATTTTATTATCCGAAATACGGATATGGCCAGGTCAACTGGACGGAATCGGGCAGGTGTATAAGAAACACATCTGACAGGAATCCGGCAGGAGACAATGTGCCACCGGGAAGCTGTATGATCACCTCGGCAGGACTCGGCGACCATAGAATTCCGATCAGGATTTTTAACCCGCATGAAATCGTATGTATTGACGTAAAGGAGAGCGAATGGCCCTAAAGGTAGAACTGTCGGTATTTGACGGTCCTCTCGACCTGCTACTGCATCTGATCGAGAAAAATAAGATCAACATTTTTGACATTCCTATCGTCGAGATTACCGACCAGTATCTCGCATATGTGAGACAGATGGAAACAGAGGATCTCAGCGTTATGTCGGAGTTCATGGTCATGGCTGCGGAGCTCATTGCAATCAAGTGCAGGATGCTTCTTCCTCCGGAAGTGGATGAGGAGGGGGAGGAGATCGATCCGAGAAGCGATCTCGTTCAGCAGCTCCTTGAATATAAAATGTATAAATACATGTCCTACGAGCTTCGGGATCGCATGAACAGCGCTGCCAGATCCTTCTACAAAAAAGACACAACGCCTGCAGAGGTGCTCAGCTATCGCCCGCCGGTCGATACAACAGAGCTCATCGGAGATCTGACGCTCAAAAAGCTGCATAAGATATTCGATCAGGTCATCCGCCGTCAGACAGATAAGATAGATCCTATTCGCAGCAATTTCGGTACGATCCGGAAAGAGGAGGTGAGTCTTGAAGATAAGCTTCTCGAACTTGCCGAATATTCCATCAAAAAGAAGCGTTTTTCGTTCAGGGAAATTCTGCTCAGACAGAAGAGCAAGGTCCAGACGATTGTCGTTTTTCTTGCTATGCTGGAGCTCATGAAGTATGGTATAATCGAAGCTTCGCAGGACACTTCCGATGATGAGATCTGGATCGAGGCAGTCCCCGGTGCGGATATAAGTGCCGTGAATATTGAGGCGGATTTTGACGAGATGTGATACGGAAAATGTATCCGCCGGGCAGATTTCCTGCCTGCATGACGATTGAAACTGAAACATGGCAACACAGGAACATGCAAATGGATAGAAACGAAATCAAAGCAGCTCTTGAAGCTGTCTTATTTACAACAGGAAAAGCCGAAAGCACTGCTGATCTGGCAAAGGCTCTGGAAACAGACAGAGATATAATAATAGAAGCAATTCATGAGCTTTCCGACGCGTATATCAGAGAGGAGAGAGGTATTCGTATTATCGAGCTCGAAGACGCATGGCAGATGTGTACGAACCCCGACTATTACGATGTGCTGATCCGTCTGGAACTCCAGCCCAAAAAACCCAGGCTTACAGATGTTCAGCTTGAGACCCTGTCTGTCATAGCGTACAGACAGCCGGTAACGAAAGCCGAAATAGAAAGAATCAGGGGTGTCAACTCCGACCGCGCAGTGAACAAGCTTGTTGAGTACAATCTCGTCAGAGAGCTCGGAAGAGCAAAGCTGCCGGGCAGACCGATTCTTTTCGGAACAACTGAAGAGTTTCTGAGATCTTTCGGTGTGAGTTCAAAGGACGAACTTCCGGATATAAATCCCGTACTTCTCGAGGACTTCCGTGCAGAGGCCGAAAGCGAGGCCGCAGTTCAGGTCGATGTATAACTTCTACATTATGTGGAATATGCCTTTCTTATATTGTGCAGAATTCCGAGAAACCTGTTGATAAAAAATCGCTCTTGCGTTATTATAATGCGGAAATGCTTTATAGTTTTACACATATGGAGGAGTTAGAATGAGTGATACACAGAGTGCTGCAAGCACGAGAATTGTTTCGCTGCTTGACGCAAACAGCTTTGTTGAATTCGGTGCTCAGGTAACTGCCCGCAGTACTGACTTCAATCTTTCAGCCAAAGTCGCAGCGTCTGACGGTGTAATTACCGGATACGGTACGATTGACGGCAGTCTTGTGTTTGTGTATAGCCAGGATGCTTCCGTACTCGGAGGTTCCATCGGTGAAATGCACGCGAAAAAAATAGTTAAGCTTTATGAAAGAGCAGCCAGTATGGGCGCACCGGTCATTGCCATGCTCGATTCCACAGGAGTCCGTCTTGAAGAGGCGACAGATGCGCTGAATGCACTCGGAGAAATTTATAACAATCAGGTCCTCATCAGCGGAGTTATCCCGCAGATCGCAGTCGTTTACGGCAACTGCGGCGGCGGACTTTCCTTTGTGCCAGCACTTTCCGATTTCGTATTTATGGAGAATACAAAAGCACAGCTTTATGTCAACACTCCTGACGCTATCAAGGGAAACAGTGCCGATCTCAATGACAATCGCACTGCAGAGTACCAGGCAGGTATCGGCAATGTGGACTTTACCGGATCTGAGGAGGAACTCATCACAGCGATCAGAACTCTCGTCGGCCTGCTTCCTTTCAATAATGAGGACGCCGGCGAAGTAACACCGTGCAGCGATGATCTCAACCGCGCATGCACCAACATTGCGTCCCTCAGGGGTGATGCGGTATCCATGCTTGCTATGATCGCTGACAACGGTATCTTCTTTGAGACGAAGAAGGACTTTGCAGATTGCATCGTTACAGGATTTATGAAACTGAACGGACAGACAGTCGGTGCGGTCGCAAACAGCGGCAAGGTCGACACGATCTGCGCAAACGGAGCTGATAAGGCTGCAGATTTCATCAAGTTCTGTGATGCATTCAACATCCCTGTACTTACACTGGCAAATGTCAAGGGATTCTCCCGCAACGAGTGCCAGGAGAAGAGACTTCCGAAGGCTGCTGCAAAGCTCGCAACCGCTTATGCACAGGCCACAGTCCCGAAGGTGACGGTCGTAACAGGTACTGCATACGGAAGCTGCTATGTACTTATGGGTTCCAAGGCAATCGGAGCTGATTTCGTATATGCATGGCCGGATTCCGAGATCGGAATGATGGATGCAAAGCAGGCAGCCAGAATCCTCACGGATTCCGATGATGCCGCTGAAATCAGAAAGACTGCAGCTGAGTACTCTGACCTTCAGCAGAATGTGAAGTCCGCAGCCATGAGAGGTTATGTGGATACCATTATCGAAGATGCCGATACAAGAAAATATGTTATCGGTGCATTTGAGATGCTTTACACAAAGAGGGAAAATCGCCCGAGCAAAAAGCATGGCACGATTTGAGAAAGGCGGAATACATGAAGAATCTTAAGAAACTGACAGTAGCCCTCCTTGCTCTGTGCATGATGGCTTTCTGCTTCAGTGGATGTGGGATCGAAAAGACTTCAACACAGTTGGAAGTTGAAGCAATCGAACGTATCCGTGAGGCAAATATCGCCACCATCGCAGATTACACGGAGCGCGAGTTTGCGGCAATTCTCTCTCAGGTCAGTTATGACGAGTATGCCGCATACAAGGCACAGGGGTCTGTTCTGATCAGCCGTACATTTGACAATGATTTCGGCGACCGCTGGAAGTCATTTACAGACGCACACGGCAAGTGTGTGGAAGCTTACGTCGATGAGACAATGCGCGATAAGTATGAATATACAAGCCGCATTATCATGACCGGCGAAGACGGCGCACAGATGGCCATGACGATCACATACGATGAATCGGCAACACCGATCAAGACTACGATAGCGGATTATTCCGATGACTCGAAACAAACGATGGGACAGAGGCTTGCAGTTGCAGGCGGAAACACTATTATCGGCCTTGCCACGGTATTTGCAATCCTTGTCCTGCTCTGCCTCATCATTTACAGCTTTAAATTCGTTAACAAGATGGCAACGCCGCCGAGCAAGAAAACGGAAGAAGTACCGGCTCCGGTACAGACCGTTTCAAAACCTGCTCCGGTCGCTTCGGAGAATCCGGAGATGGATCCGGCTCTTGTCGCTGTCATTGCAGCCGCAATTGCCGCAGCGGAAGAGAAGCCTGTTGAGGGATTTGTCGTACGTTCAATAAGAAGAGTTAAAACCAACAAGTGGCGCTGATGTGCCAGGCTGAATCCTCGATAAGAGGGCTTTATGAATCCAGGAGGGTATTATAAAATGAAGAACTATACGATCACAGTTAACGGCGTAGCATACAGCGTCACAGTAGAAGAGACAGCAGCCGGCGCAGCTCCCGCAGCAGCTCCGGTAGCAGCACCGGCTCCGGCAGCGGCTCCCGCGGCAGCACCGGCTCCGAAGGCAGCAGCAGGCGCTGCAGGCAGTATCACAGTAGCTGCTGCAGTTCCCGGCAAAGTATTCAAGATTGAAGCTTCTGTAGGCCAGACAGTCAAGGCCGGCGACAATATTATTATTCTCGAGTCCATGAAGATGGAGATTCCGGTCGTTGCTCCGGAAGACGGAACTGTCGCAAGCATTAACGTAACAGCAGGCGATGCTGTTGAGACCGGCGATCTTCTTGCAACTCTGAACTGATACTTACGGAGGCAATTAAATGGATATACTTGGAACCCTGTCGAATCTGGTCGCACAGACAGCCTTCTTCAATCTGACCGTAGGAAACTATATCATGATTGTAGTGGCTCTCGTGTTCCTGTATTTGGCAATTGCTAAAGAATATGAGCCGCTTCTTCTTGTACCGATTTCATTCGGTATGCTGCTCGTAAATATCTATCCGGATATCATTGCGAATCCGTCTGATACTACGAACGGCGTCGGCGGTCTTCTGTATTATTTCTATCAGCTGGACGAATGGTCCATCCTGCCGTCCCTCATCTTCATGGGCGTCGGTGCCATGACAGACTTCGGTCCGCTCATCGCCAATCCGATTTCGTTCCTGATGGGTGCGGCTGCACAGTTTGGTATCTATGTTGCATATTTCCTTGCAATCGTACTCGGATTCAACGGAAAGTCTGCTGCCGCCATCTCTATCATCGGCGGTGCTGACGGCCCGACATCCATCTTCCTTGCATCTAAGCTTGGCCAGACACAGCTGCTCGGACCGATCGCGGTTGCGGCATATTCCTATATGTCACTTGTTCCGATCATCCAGCCGCCGGTCATGAAGTTTTTCACAACTGAGAAGGAGAGAAAAATCAAGATGGGACAGCTCAGAAACGTCTCCAAACTTGAGAAAATCCTTTTCCCGGTCGTCATCACGATCGTTGTTTGTATGATCCTTCCGACTACGGCTCCGCTTGTCGGTATGCTGATGCTCGGAAATCTGTTCCGTGAGTCAGGCGTTGTCCGCCAGCTTACAGAGACAGCTTCCAATGCACTTATGTATATCGTTGTCATCCTCCTCGGAACATCTGTCGGTGCGACAACTTCCGCAGAGGCATTCCTCAACGCAAGCACACTGAAAATCGTCGTTCTTGGTCTTGTCGCATTTGCATTCGGTACTTTTGGCGGTGTCATGCTCGGAAAACTTCTTTGTATCATCACCAAGGGTAAGATCAATCCGCTGATCGGTTCCGCGGGTGTTTCCGCCGTTCCGATGGCAGCCCGTGTATCTCAGAAGGTCGGATCTGAGGAAGACCCGACGAACTTCCTTCTGATGCACGCAATGGGACCGAACGTAGCGGGCGTTATCGGAACAGCTGTTGCTGCCGGTACATTCATGGCAATTTTCGGAATTTAAGAATTACAATGTCGGGGCTGTATGCCCTGACTGCACCTTACATAATTGGAGGATAAAATGTCAGAAGTTGTAAAAAAACCTGTACAGATTACAGAGACTATCCTGCGCGATGCGCATCAGAGTCTTATTGCGACAAGAATGACAACGGATGAGATGCTTCCGGCAGTTCCGATGCTCGATGAAATCGGCTACCGTGCAGTAGAGTGCTGGGGCGGCGCAACATTTGATGCAGCGCTTCGTTTCCTGCACGAAGATCCGTGGGTCAGACTTCGTAAATTCAAGGACGGATTCAAGAAGACAAAGCTCCAGATGCTCTTCCGCGGACAGAACATTCTCGGTTATAAGCCGTATCCGGATGACGTTGTAGAGTACTTTGTTCAGAAGTCCGTTGCAAACGGAATCGATGTTATCCGTATCTTCGACTGCCTTAACGATCTTCGCAACCTGAAGACAGCAGTCGACGCCGCAAAGCTGGAAGGCGCAGAAGCACAGATCGCACTTTCCTATACACTCGGCGATGCTTATACACTTGACTATTGGACAACCATGGCCAGAGAGGTCGAAGAGATGGGTGCAGATTCTATCTGTATCAAGGACATGGCAGGTCTTCTTGTTCCGAAGGCAGCCACTGAGCTTGTAACAGCCCTTAAGGCCGGTTCCTCTCTTCCGATCGAAATGCATACGCACTATACATCAGGCTGTGCTTCCATGACATACATGAAAGCTGTTGAGGCAGGTGCCGATATTCTCGACTGTGCAATCAGTCCGTTCGCACTCGGTACATCCCAGCCGGCTACAGAAGTCATGGTTGAAGCATTCAAAGGAACAGAGTTCGACACAGGTCTTAACCTTGACAAACTTGCCGAGATCGCTGACTACTTCAGACCGATCCGTGAAAAGTATCTTGAGAACGGCCTCATGAACCCCAAGAACATGGGCGTCAATATCAAGACTCTTCAGTATCAGGTACCGGGCGGTATGCTTTCCAACCTTACGAGCCAGCTTGCTCAACAGCATGCAGAAGATAAGTTCTATGATGTTCTCGAAGAGGTTCCGCGTGTACGTAAGGATATGGGTGATCCGCCACTCGTAACGCCGTCTTCACAGATCGTAGGTACTCAGGCTGTTATGAATGTGTTGACAGGCAAGCGCTATATGGTCGTTCCGCAGGAGACGAAGGATATGTTCCTCGGCAGATACGGAAAGTCCACAAAGCCGTTCGATCCGGAAATCCAGAAACAGGTCATCGGCAATGAGACACCGATCACATGCAGACCGGCTGATCTTCTTGAAGACAAGCTTCCGGAATATGAGAAAGCAATCAGCAGCTACAAGAAGCAGGATGAGGACGTACTCACATACGCTCTGTTCCCGTCCGTAGCGTTGGATTACTTCAAATACAGAGAAGCACAGGATTCAGGCGTAGATACCAAGAGCGCTGATGCCGAGAACAAGGCGTATCCTGTATAATAATGAAAATAACGGGGCTGTTTCTCAACCGAGGTTGTGAAGCAGCTCTTTTTAGTATCATTAGGAAACTTCTTTTTCGCAGGGCAGGGGCTCGCATCACTCAAGCCCGAATGTATTTGATATAGCGATCTTGAATCAGTAAAAAAGGAGAGCTTTAGATTTGAGCAATGTTATAATAATCGGCGCCGGTGCTTCCGGCATGATGGCAGCAATTCTGTTGGGAGAGAGAGGACATAAGGTCACTGTCCTGGAGCAGAATGAGAGAATCGGGAAGAAACTCTACATAACCGGTAAGGGCAGATGCAATTTTACAAATGACTGTGATCGACAGACCTTTCTTGAAAATGTGGTGACAAACCCCAGATTTCTGTACAGCGCATTGGATGTCATGACGCCGCAGGACGTCATAGCAGCCTTCGAAAGCTGGGGAATGAAGACGAAAGTGGAGAGAGGAAACCGGGCTTTTCCTGCCTCCGACAAATCGGCTGATGTGATAGACACGCTCAGAAATCAGATGAAGAAGAATAAAGTGCGTGTTATGCTTCACACCCGGGTAACGGATATTCTCACAAAAGACGGGGCTGTGGCCGGCGTCACTGCAATTGAGACCAGACCGGGGAAAGAGGAGAGGCACCTTACATTTGACGCGGATAAAGTCATCGTCGCGACAGGAGGTCTTTCTTACCGGTCGACCGGAGCAACGGGAGACGGGTATGAATTTGCATTACGAACAGGACACAGCGTGACGGACCGCAGTCCCTCGCTGGTACCGATAAACTGCAGGGGAGATATCTGCCCGAGAATGCAGGGCCTGTCTCTTAAAAATGTTTCGCTGACCATAAAACGGGGAAAGAAAGTCGTGTTTACCGGATTTGGTGAGATGCTCTTTACGCACTTCGGTGTTTCAGGACCTCTCATTCTCTCCGCAAGCGCCAAAACGGGCAGAATGATCAACGAAAGCGGAGGACGGGACCTTGACGTACGGATCGATCTGAAGCCCGCTGTATCCGAAGAACAGCTGAATGACCGGCTCCTCAGGCTTTTTGACGCCAACAAAAAGAAAGCGTTGAAAAATGTCATCGATGAACTATATCCGTCCAGAATGCTGCCGGTAATCATGGAACTCGCTGATCTGGATCCGGAACAGAAGATTTATGAGATGAAGAAGAGTGACAGGGAGTCTCTTATCAGGATCACCAAGCATTTTCCTCTGTCATTCGAGTCATTGAGGGGGTATAATGAAGCTGTCGTCACGCAGGGAGGCGTTTCCGTAAAGGCTGTCAAACCGAGATCTATGGAGTCCGGAAAAGTCCGCGGTCTTTATTTTATCGGTGAAGTTCTGGATCTCGATGCGTTCACCGGAGGCTTCAATCTTCAGATCGCGTGGATGACGGCGGCCTGTGCCGCGAAAGCCATCGATGAGGAGGAATAGAATGAATATTGCGATAGACGGACCTGCCGGAGCAGGTAAAAGCACAATAGCAAAATTAGTGGCAAAAGAACTCGGAAACATATATGTGGATACAGGTGCCATGTACAGAGCGATGGCGCTTTATATGATCAAGAACGGCATTTCTGCGGATGATGTTGCCTCAATAGAGGAGGCGTGCGAGCACGCGGATATTTCCATCATCTATAAGGACGGTGCACAGCATGTTATTCTGAACGGAGAAGATGTCACCGGAGAGCTCAGAACAGAGGCGGTCGGAAATATGGCGAGCTCCACATCGGTGAACGGCAAAGTCCGTGCGAAGCTCGTCAGCCTGCAGCAGAAACTGGCGGAAACCACAGGCGTCGTCATGGACGGGCGGGATATCGGGACGGTCGTCCTCCCCAACGCTGAAGTCAAGGTTTATCTCACTGCATCCGTTGAGACAAGGGCAAAGAGAAGATATAAGGAACTTGTCGAAAAAGGTCAGGAAGCGGATTTCGAGGCCATCGCCACAGATATCAGGGATCGCGATTACAGGGATATGAACCGTGAGAATTCTCCTCTCAGACAGGCCGATGATGCGGTACTCGTGGATTCTTCCGACATGACGATAGAGGAAGTTGTCTCGGCGATACTTGATTTGACAGAGAAAGCCTGAACGGAAATATTCGGTCTTTGACGCAGAATCCTCGTGCCTTTAGCGTGAGATGTATGCGCAAAATGAAACTTGTCTCAACATGTGACGCAGATAATTTGTGTAATATAGATTTACCGGAGAATAATCATGAAAAGTGTTACTGTCGCAAAGAGCGCAGGATTCTGCTTCGGCGTAAAAAGGGCTGTCGATCTCGTATATGAAGCAGCCGAAAAACATCCCGGTCGGGTATGTACGATGGGTCCTATCATCCATAATGAGCAGGTCGTCGCGGATCTGGAGGAAAAAGGAGTCCATGTTATAAATGACGATCTCGTCAGAGTGGATACCGGTGAAAAAATAACGGAAGATTCCGTTATCATCATCCGTTCTCACGGCATCCCAAAGAGCCTGATGGACAGGGTGAAAGCCACAGGCTGTGAAATCATCGATTCCACATGTCCTTTCGTGAGAAAGATTCATGATATTGTGAGAAAGAAAAGCGCTGAAGGGTATCATATCATTATTATCGGAAACCCGAACCACCCGGAAGTGGAAGGTATCCGGGGCTGGGCAGAAGGGCCGTGTACGGTGATCAAAAGCCGTGAAGAAGCGGAATCTCTCGACCTGCCGAAGGATACACCGCTCTGTATCGTCTCACAAACAACATTCAATTTTCATAATTTTAAAGAATTGGTTGAAATAATAGAAAAATTGGGGTATCATGTAGTAGTTACAAATACTATCTGTAACGCTACAAGGGAGCGGCAGACAGAAGCATTGGAACTCGCAGGCAGATCAGACGCAATGATCGTTATCGGCGGGAAACATTCCTCCAATACTCAGAAGCTGTATGATATCTGTCGCAGCCAATGTGATAATACTTACTACATACAGACACTCGATGATTTGGTTACCGTTAATTTCCAATCCGATAGCTGTGTAGGTATTACGGCTGGGGCGTCAACCCCTAATAAAATAATACAGGAGGTCTTTGCACATGTCAGAGGAACAGAGCTTTGAAGAATTATTAAATCAGAGCTTCAAAACTATCAGGAATGGAGAGGTTGTAGAAGGTACAGTCATCGATGTTAAACCTGAACAGGCTTATCTTAACATCGGCTACAAGGCAGACGGCGTTCTCACAAGAGAAGAGTACAGCAACGATGCCAAGGATCTTACAGAAGTACTTAAGACCGGCGACAAGCTTGAAGTCAAGGTTTTGAAGGTTAACGACGGCGACGGACAGGTCGTTCTTACTTACAAGAGACTTGCAGCCGAGAAGGGTAACAAGAGACTGGAAGAGGCTTTCAACAACAGAGAAGTCCTGACAGCCAAAGTATCACAGGTTCTTAAGGGCGGACTCACTGTTCTCGTTGAGGACACAAGAGTATTTATCCCGGCAAGTCTTGTATCAGATGTTTTCGAGAGAGATCTCAACAAGTATCAGGATCAGGAGATTGAGTTCATTATTTCCGAGTTCAATCCGCGCAGACGCCGCATTATCGGTGACCGCCGTCAGATCCTCACAGAGCGCAAGGCTGAGGCAGCCAAGGAGCTCTTTGCCCGCATCAATAAGGGCGATATCGTCGAAGGTACAGTAAAGAATGTTACCGATTTCGGTGCATTCGTAGATCTCGGCGGAGCCGACGGTCTCCTTCACATCTCCGAAATGTCCTGGGGCAGAGTTGAAAATCCGAAGAAACTCTTCCACAACGGACAGGAGCTTACAGTACTCATTAAGGATATCAAGGGCGAGAAGATTGCTCTCTCTCTTAAGTTCCCGGATCAGAATCCGTGGATCGAAGCAGCTGAGAATTTCGGTCAGGGCAGCATCGTGACAGGTCACGTAGCTCGTATGACAGATTTCGGTGCATTCGTAGAGCTTCTTCCGGGCGTAGATGCACTTCTTCATGTATCTCAGATTTCCAGAGATCATGTAGACAAGCCGTCTGACGTTCTGAAGATCGGACAGGAGATCGAAGCTAAGGTCGTTGATTTCAACGCCGAAGATCACAAGATCTCTCTTTCCATCAAGGCTCTTGAGATGGATCGTCAGCAGAATGATGATACAGTTTATACAGATGAGGAAGATGACTACGCTGAATAATCAGTCGAATTGATTTCCGGTTCTGTAGAAGCGGCCAGATAAGACAATTTTACCACTATATGCAGTAGAGCTTGTAAGATGTATCTGCTGCGTATAGTGGTGTTTTTATTCTTCATCGCGCAATACTCGTGACTTCAGTCGTGAGATACGCGCGCAAAGTGAAATTTGGCTTCATCGTGAGTACAATACTCGTAACGTGAGTCTATGATACCCGCGCAAAGTGAAATCCGGCTTCATCGTGAGTACAATCATATGTCAGGTATTTACGATGAACCGAATAACGGATAGGAGATATTTTTTGACCTTCTCCGGATTATCCGCGAACTTTGCATTGAACGGTATGCAGGTATAGCAGTTTTCCCTGTCAGCCGGTATTTTTCTGGACGACGCGACAAAAGATGCGACTGTTTTGTGAACGGCGTATCCTTCGATTGGGAGATAAACATAATTGTTGTGATCTTTATGATACATTCTTAAGTTCCCGTGATCGAGCTTTACAGTAATTTCTGTTCTTTCCGGATCACCCTCTATTTCGTAATATTCAGTGCGGGCACAGATACGACACGGCAGGTCACAGTCCAATACAAAACAGACGGCACCTTGCGCATCATCTGCCCGAATTTCCCGAATCTCGAAAATTCCCTCGGGTAAGTTTTTCAGGGAAAGAAGCGGCAGGATTTCATAGGCAGCCCATGCTTCCGAATCCGGGAACGATCCGTGACCTGTAAGCGCATAGTAATCTTTAAGACGATGGGAAGGAATGTCTAAAAACGGATTATAATCTCTCAGTACCTGCAGAAGGTCTGTCAGGGCGGGACCTTCGAGCGGGTTTCGGAGCCTGTAGGCTGCATATTTCTTTTTCAGATGCGGAAGATCAAAACTTTTTCCGTTGAATGTATATATGTGTCCCGCTTTACGGATCAGCGAGGATAGCTCAATCAGGATATCGTATTCATCGGCCTCTTTTTCAGCCTGAAAACGTGTACAGCGCGCTATCCCGGAGTCTTCCGTTATGATATCGGCCGACAGAATCCGGCTGGTTCTCCAAAATCTTGTGCTGGTCTGTATATCTAAAATCGAATCTTTTTGTTTGAAAAACTCGATATGAGAATTTTTCCTTTCGGTCGTTATAACTTTCATGTATATAAACCCCTCGTTTTCACTGTAAAATAACTGCAAACATTCTCCGACTTGTGTAGAATTTAAGATCGATTTGTGCTATAGTACTTTATTATGTCATTTTATGCGTTCAGGTTTTGCAACATATTTGCTGTTTACCGATATGCCTGTATGACATAATGGAGTTGATGTCAAAAGACATTGTACGATTTCAAATCTTATTTTGCAAACAGATACGACTCGAAAGGCTCTCACTTGAAAGATTTTAGTATTCGGAAATATATCGGCATTCCGGATATTCTCCTGATTATTGTGCTGACAGCTCTTCCTACAGCGATGTTAGGCTGCAACTTTTTTACAGGCAGTTCGAAGGAAAACCCTCAGATCGCTGTTTATGTGCATGGCGAGTTGTACGGAAAATATGATTTAGATACTCCGGCAATCATCGAGATAGGAGATACGAACACTCTTGAGATTGCGAGCGGGCACGCTTCCATGATTTATGCGGACTGCAGAGATCAGGTATGCGTACATACCGCACCTATAGGGAAGGAATTGCCCGGACATATTGTCTGTCTGCCGAACGGCATAGTTGTCAGTGTTGAAAATGCCGAATATCCAGCGGATATTGACGGTTATGTCTCATGAGAGGTCATATGCGCATGAAAATGACGAGGGATCCAAACACCGATTTCACCATGCTTAAACCCTCAACAGCTTTTCTCGGGATATTTCTGGCGCTCGCAGTCATTTTCGGATATGTTGAAGCACTAATACCTGTTCCGGTACCTGTTCCCGGAATAAAGCTCGGGCTGACGAATCTTGTTATCACAGCTATTCTTTATGTTTACGGGTACAGGGAAGCGCTCGTGATCACTGCACTTAGAGTGTTCATCATAGGATTCTTATTCGGAAATCTTTTCAGTATTGCATACGGTCTTACCGGAGCTGTTCTGAGCCTGACTGTCATGGCACTCCTGAAAAGGACCGGCTTATTCGGTGTGATCGGCGTCAGTGCGGCAGGCGGTGTTTCGCACAATATTGCACAGGTCATGACGGCTTACTTTATGGTGACCGGTTTTCCGGTGCGATGGTATATGCCGATCCTTATGCTTGCCGGTGTCGGCGCAGGAATTCTGACCGGTATAGCGGATGTGATGATAATACCCAGACTGCATCGATTTGGGGTCAGGTAATTCCTCGGAGAGAACAGGAGTAGATCATGTATGCTTACATAAAAGGGGAAGTGGTCCGAATCAGGGACGACAGCCTCGTTTTAGATAACAATGGAATAGGTTACCGGATTCTTGTACCTTCATCCGTTCTTGAGAGCGGAATTCGAAAAGGAGACGAAGTCCTGCTCCATACTTACTTTGCGGTCAGGGAAGATGCTATGCTCCTCTACGGATTCCTATCCGAAGATGACCTGGAAATGTTCCGCTTGCTCCTCGGTGTGAGCGGTATCGGACCTAAGGGCGCGTTAGGGGTCATGTCAGGATTGACTGCCGATACGCTGCGGTTCGCCGTTCTCTCCGGAGACGCGGCTACGATCGCAAAGGCGCCCGGGATAGGGAAAAAGACTGCTCAGAAAATAATTCTTGAGCTGAAAGATAAAGTCGATCTCGAGGATGCATTTGAAAAGAAAGTTTCTCATACCGAAGAGAGGACCCGGGCGGGAGAGGACAGTCCCGAAAGGGAAGCTGTGCTTGCCCTCACCGCGCTTGGGTATAGCAACGCTCAGGCACTGAAGGCGGTCCGCAAAGCCGCTTCTTATACGGAAGAGATTACAGTAGAGAAACTGCTGAAGGCTGCTCTTCGGGAAATGTAATATACGGAAGGAATGTCCATGCCGGCCAAACGGAAGATAACAACTGAGGCAACATTTGAAGACAGCAGAATAGAACCGAGTCTCAGACCTCAGAGACTGGAAGAATACATAGGTCAGGATAAGACCAAGGAGACTCTTCGGGTATATATCGACGCAGCGAAACAGCGCGGAGACAGTCTCGACCATGTGCTTTTCTACGGTCCTCCCGGACTCGGAAAGACTACGCTCGCCGGAATCATTGCAAATGAGATGGGAACGCATCTGAAAGTGACAAGCGGTCCCGCAATTGAAAAGCCCGGCGACATGGCAGCCATTTTAAATAATCTTCAGGAGCGAGACGTTCTCTTTATTGATGAGATCCATCGTATGAGCCGCCAGGTCGAGGAAGTACTGTATCCTGCGATGGAGGATTATGCAATCGACATCATCATAGGGAAAGGCGCAACTGCCAGATCCATTCGTCTGGATCTTCCGAGATTCACGCTCGTTGGTGCAACGACGCGGCCCGGTATGCTGACAGCTCCGCTGCGGGATCGGTTCGGTGTGGTAAATCACCTGGAGTATTATTCTCCGGAAGAACTCATGGTCATAATCAAGCGATCGGCCGTTCTTCTGGATGTTGAGATCGATGACGCCGGAGCCATGCAGCTCGCACGAAGATCGCGGGGAACCCCCAGACTTGCCAACAGGCTGTTGAAACGTGTCCGGGATTTTGCACAGATCAGGTATGACGGACGGATAACGGACGAAGTTGCATCTTTCGCACTGGATCTGCTTGAAGTCGATCAGTATGGACTGGAGATGCTGGACAGACGTATACTGGAGACTATGATCCTGAAATTCGACGGAGGTCCTGTCGGTCTGGATACGCTCGCGGCTACTGTAGGTGAGGATCCCGGTACTATTGAAGATGTTTACGAACCGTATCTTCTGAAAAACGGATTCATAAACCGTACTGCGAGAGGCAGAGTCGTAACACCTCTTTCTTACAGACATCTTGGACTTGTGCCCGGTAAGTGATATAATGACACGATGGGAAGCGACTTGGAATATACATTTTCTGATCTTTCCTCATAAACAATATAAAGGAACTGCCCTGCATTCTTACATAAAAAATGGACTGGCTGAAGAAAATTTCTGCATTCCAGCAGGCAAAATTCCTGCATAAAAATATAAAAACAGCTTCTGAGCAAGTGCAGTATCAAGCCTAGGAGGAGTGTATGTCACAAGCGGTTGTTTCTGTTATTCTCCCTGTATATGATATAGGAGAGTTTCTGCCGTCATGTATGAATAGTCTGTTCAACCAGACTTACAAAAACTTTGAAATAATAATTGTGGACGATGGTTCCCATGAATCCTGCAGACGTATCTGTGACAGTTATAAGGATCATGAAGGAGTCTTCGTTTATCACAAGAAGAACGGCGGACTTTCCGATGCCCGGAACTTCGGTTTTGAAAAATCGCGGGGAGAATGGATCATTTTCATAGATCCGGATGACTGGGTGGACAACGATCACATTGAATATCTCATATCTCTCGCTGAACAGTTCGGCACTGATATGGCTGTCTCACAGCACAGGGTCATGTATTCCAGCGGTAAGATCCGTGATAACGGAGGCATCGGTGAAGAATGCCTCGATGACAAGACATGCATCGAAAGGATGCTGTATCATGATGTAATCGATACCTCTGCATGGGGTAAAATGTACAAAAGAGAGCTTTTCGACGGGATCAGATATCCGGTCGGTCTCTGTTTTGAGGATATCGCAACGACCTACGCCTTAATGATGAAGGCAAAGCGGATCGCTGTCGGATATCGTTCCACGTATACGTACATGTATCGTCCCAATTCCATAGTCAACGGTCCTTTTAATCCGCATAAAATCGATTTGCTGAAGACAACGGATATGATGGCAAAAGGTGTTATATCCGTTTACCCTGATCTGCGAAATGCAGTGATCCGGCGTCGTGTCTATTCCCGTTTCAGCACTCTGAATCAGCTCGAAGGCGTGAAAGGATATGACGGTCTGAAGAAGGATATTATTTCATTCATCAGAAAGTACAGTAAGGTCGTGCTGAATGATCCGCAGGCTCCGACACGCGATCATCTTGCGATTCGGCTTCTTCTCACGGATTATGACCTGTACAGGAAGATGTGGGGCCTTCGCAATGATCTTATGTGGCTGCGCCCGGATATGAAGAGCATGCCGAGAGAAACGAGCCAAGGACCGAAAAGCTCTGCCG
>OCVV012873989.1_pt1 | contig 28137 bp, 33 predicted proteins | sample 1539721 | NCBI WGS metagenome assembly OCVV01 (sample SAMN02144230, study PRJEB22623) | gut metagenome | biome: sheep rumen | host: Ovis aries | place: New Zealand | reverse complement strand
CCTTCTATAAAGTATCTTTCATCATCACCATTTATATCTTCTTCATAATAATTAAATAAATTCATATTTCTTGTTTTCTTAAATGAATTAGATAATTTTTTACTGGTGCTATATGCATATATAGAATCTGAAAGTATACCTTCCATAGGTTTTTTTAATTTAAATATTCTATATATCATTATTTAACAACCTCTTTTGTAATTTCTTTACTACCTTTACACACTTCTTTCTTTTCTTTTTATCCTTTATAAGTAATTTAGAATCTTCTATTATTTTGTTTAAAATCTCTATATAATAAACATTGTCAACATTCATACAAACATCCTTTCAATTCATATAGTATATATAAAGTAATAATATATTAATAAAATATATTGACAAAAATTAAAAAGAAGTAGAGAATTATCTCTACTTCTTTTTTTAAATTATTTATCTTTCTCGTCACTTGCTACTGTAGCTTTCTTCTTAGTAGTAGACTTTTTTGTCTTACTCTTAGATTTTGTAGTAGCCTTTTTATCAGTAGTTTCTTCTACATCAGCTGATAACTCAGCATCAGGTTTAAAATCTAAATAAGCAATAGAAGGCTCTAACTTAACAGGCTCTAAATCGCTTATAGTTAAACTATTATTTGCAGATTGTGTATAAGGTTTATTTAAATTTACAAAATTCTCAATATAATGGTCTACAAATACATCTAAGTTATTATACTTTTCAGTTATGAAACTTTTCTGTTCAGGAGTAAGCATTTGATTAACTTTAGATATAGCTTGACTTTTTGCATATCTAGCAAATTCATCATCAAGCTTATTATTATTAAGCTTCTTAATATTATCAACATATGTCTGATTTACATAAATAACACATTCTCTGATAACATCAATAATCTCTCGAAGTTTATCCATATCTAAACTATAGCTATACTTCTCTTTTAATTTAAGTACAAGCTTAGAAGCTATTATCCCAAATACAATAACTATTAACTCAATTAAAGTATTAAGTACACTGGGATGTTCTCCTATAACCTTTATAATGATATCTTTCATATTATGAAACACTCTCCTTTCTTATGTATATTTTTCTTAATATGAAATTATTATTATGTTTATTATGCATTTATATTATATTTTTTTATAAACTGTTTATTAAATCTAATTTACAATGAAAGGTTGGTGTAATCCAAATGGATCAATCTATAGTTTGCATTATAGGAGCAGGTGGTACAGGAAAAGATACAATAAAAAAATATCTTCTTGAAAAGAATAGTAATTATAAAGCATTACTTCCTGTTACAACAAGACCTATGAGAGATAACGAAGAAGATGGTGTAGATTATATGTTTACAGATAATAAAACTTTTGATACTATGATAAAAGATAATATTCTTCTGGAACATAGAAAATATGAAGTTTTTAATGATGATAATGATGTATGGTATTACGGGTTTATGAAACCTAGTCCTAATAGTAAAGTAAATATAGTAGTATGCCCTTTAGAAGCTTATATAAGTATTAAAAGTCATGCTTTACTTAAATCTTTTAGTATAATACCATTTTATATATATCTAAAACCGTCTGTAAGATTGGAAAGAATGATTAAAAGAGAAAATGAAAATAGTAATCCTAATTATAAAGAATTAGCAAGAAGATTTTTTGCAGATGAGAATGATTTCTCTACTACAAAATTAAATGATGCAGGATTAAAACCTGAGAATTGTTATTATATTAATAATATTGATTCTTTATCAAGTGCTGAATTTATAAATAACATAATAAACAAAGAAAGGAGAGATAACTATGGAAGGATGTATTAAATTATTATCATTAGATCAGATTAAATCAACATTCGGAACTTCCGATGATTTAGGAGCTTGTAATCAGTGTCCAAATTTAGTATATAAAGATGGAATGGTGACTTGTAAATTAATAGATGGTGGTGTATAATAATGAATATAAAAAATATTAATGTAAATGGAATTACTAAGATAAAAGATGCTATTATAGAATTTAGAAAAGGTAAAACTGTATCTAATATTCCTAATGGTATACATGACTATTTGAATAGGGTTACTATAGTATTAGAGTTAGAAGATGTAACAACTTATGAATTATTTAATTTAAAAAATTTTAATTGTGATTATTGTATTACTCATAAATATATCACGGATAAATTTTTAAATGGTATAAAAGATACAAATCTTGCTAATACTTTAAAATTGTATAATACTATCATTAATGATAAAGATATGAATAATCCATCATTAAAAAATATGGTAAAAAATATACTACCAATAGGTAGTATGAGTTACACTGTACTTTTAAAATTAACCGGCTATGCAATTTCTGATATAACCGGTAGATTAGATGATTTTATCAAATATAATAAATTTAATTCTGACGAAGAATTTGCTGAAATTTTCAAAGACTTATTTATTGAGTCTTTTGATAGAAATATTAAAACAAAGATGGATACTGTTGATACATTGTATGAATTCATGAAGAGTGAATATGACTATGAATATTCGGATGGAATTTGTACTTTGGCTTCATTTGAGTCAATGGATGGAAATATAAATTTCATAAATACTGACGGTGAATCTTTAATGAATGAAATTTCTAATATTAAGAATAATAAGCATACAAAATTGAAAGAATATTATGACTCTTTTACTTTTATTATAAATTCGTCGTTTAATGTATTTTTGGATCTTTATCTGAATACGAAAGATTTAATTTTAAATTATGAGAATTTTTATCTGGTGTATGGTAGAAAGGAATATTTGATTGATTCTGCTATTATTAATAAATACAATTCCAGAATAAAAGAAGTGACGAATAATCATGTTGGTATAAAAAGAGAAATTTTGAATAATAAAGAGAGCTTACCGAAGTTTTTTTATTATATTAATTATATTCAATTTGGTAGTCCTATTAAGTATACGATTCGAGTAAAAGAACACGAAATTGAAAATATATTTTCTTATTATCAGAATAATCCTGAGATTGACGAAATAAAAAATTCTATTTTAGATTCGATTAAAATTATTAAATCAAATTTAAACTGACGAATAAAAAGAATAAGAAAGACATACTTCAGTTTTTCTTATTCTTTTTTTTTAATTTTTATATTATTTGATGTTTTTATATTTTTATTAATTTTGGTCTGATGAAAAAAATACGAAAAAAAATATAATTTTGAATATACTTTACTATATCCTTCCAATATCCTTTTCATACCCTTTTCATATTTTGTATTATTTTATATTTTTTTATATATTTTTTTTATCTTGTATATATTTTATTTTTATATATCTTATATATCTATTCTATTTTATATTTTCTCAACCTTCTGTTCTATTTTCCCTCTTCATTCTGATTTCATTCCGTCCCCGGAAATTGTTACAAAAATGTTATAGAAATTTTTTTTAATACAAGTTCATTTTTCAAAGAACCGCATAAATACTACGTTTAGAAAATAATGCAAAATTCAAAAAATTGCATTATTTTTCACATATTGAAAATTTTTACATTATTTTTTATGCAAAAATTATCTATAGATTGACGAAATAAAAATTCTATTTTAGATTCGATCAAGATTGTTAGATCGAATCTAAAATAGATGAAAAATGAATAGAGAAAGACTGGATGACGGTCCTCCCTATTCTTCTATTTCCTGTACTATCTGTTCTGTCTGTTCTTATCTTTTTCAAGTCCTCTTCATTCTGTACACTCAGTACCTCAGTTGTGGTTCTACCGTATCTACTTGGTATATTTTATTTGTTTTGTTATTTTTATTTTTCTCAACCTTCTGTACTGTTTTCCTTGATTAATCTGATTTCCTTCCGTCCCCGGAAAATGTTACAAAAATGTTATAGAAATTTTTTTTAATACAAGTTCATTTTTCAAAAAACCGCATAAATACTACGTTTAAAAAATAATGCAAAATTCAAAAAATTGCATTATTCTTCACACAAATCACAAATTTTTGCATTATTTTTCACACAACCCCTGTATTATTTTTCAAACATCTATTTGCATTTTTTTTTAATACAAAAAAATATTTTATATTTATATAATATAAATATGTAATAAATTATTACATATTTTTACTAAGGAGGATATAAAAAAATGAGTAAAAAGAAAAAGAAACATAAAAAGAAGAATTCTTATGGTATGATTAATTTCAACTATGAGAAAGATTCAAGACAAAATGAAGCTAAGATGTCAAAAATATTGGATAAGATAGAGACTGATAGAATATCTATCTATGAAGATATTTTAAAGCATACTAAAGGCTTCAAAAACAAAAGAAAGATAAATAAAGAGAAAGGGGATGTAATATATAACATCAAGAAGATGAAGAAAACTAAGAATATTCTCAAGAAATGGAAAGATGAGAATTTCTTAGATAAAGTAATGAATGCTATAAAGCATGGCAGAGTTTTAGTAAAACAGATTGCCAGAGCAATAGCATCATTGTTATTATTTATATTGGGAATAGAAGCATTAACAAATAAGCTCCCGATAAAATTTGTAAACTTTATGGTTAAAGTTTTTAATGTAGCAAATACGCTACAAACTATATGAACGTATATGGTGTTATGGATGGTAATGAGATTATTGCCATCCATAAAAATCGTAAAGTTATAAAAAAATATATTAATGACAATAAAGATTTAAGTATAGATAATATTGTCAAGATAAAGAATAAGAAATATATAGAATCTTTATCCGATGTATATTTAGTTAAATATAGAAATACTTGGATACAAGAAAAATATATAAGTATCTTAGAAGAATTTATCAATGATAATATTTACTATATTTCTAATTGTCTTAGTATTTTAAGTTCTCTAAAGTATTTAGATATATCAGAGAAAGATTTAAAAGCTGTTAATAGAGTAATTAAATTAATAACTGGTAATTTTAAAGAAGTAGAGAATATTAAAAATATAAATTACAAAATGTTAAAAGAACTCAAGGAGGTAAAGGAACATGAGTAAAAAGAAGGAAAAGAAAGTTAAAGACATACTGAAGAAGATGAATGTATCTAAGAAAGATACAAAGAGTAAGAAGAAAGATAAAGATGTAAAGAAATCTTCTAAGAAGGCTGCAAAGCCTTCAAAGTCTTCAAAGGAATTATTGAAGTTCTCTATTAGTCTTTTAAAGACCAACATTGAGAACAAGTCCCTTATGAAGAAGGATAAAGAACCTAAGAAGTTTATCTTCTATAAAGAAGGGAAATTCTGTAACTTTGAAATTACAAAGAATACTAGAATAGTTATGGAGATTCCACAAGCTTATTCAGTATTCGTGAATAATGAATTAGTAGATAAAACAAAAGCTATAAATGCTACCGGTAAGAATACTGATTCTGAAAAAACTGTAGAAACAACTATCAGATATGCTTTTGATTTTAATCAGATTATCCATGATTACAGAGTTAATATGGGCATATTAAATGAAAACTATATATTCTCGTTTAAAAATGCTAATAACAACACTGTTAAGTTAGAGGATATCATGAGAAAATCTTCTACGACATTCATACTTGACGGTAACAAGAAAATAGCAGTATTCATTTAACTAATGTGAGTGGTGGGTATAATACCCACCACTATTATTGAGGACAGAGTTATATGAAATTAACAAAGTTCTATTTATTGTTTGAAGGTGATTTACAACCAATGTTGTATGCTATGTCAAACGATAAAGATATGGTAAAGCTTTTCAAGAAAACAAGAAATATGGAAAAGTTTTATGTAAAGGAACAAGATATCTCTAAAAAAGATTATGAATCCATTCTTAGAGACCATCATATGTTGATGTTAAGAAATATATGGTTAAAATCTCGTGTTAATGGTAATACCAGTGTGGTAAATATCCCCGGAACAAGTATTGAAGAACAAGAAGTAATGAGAAAATTAGATACTGTCTGTGATATAATATTACCTGATAATATAGATGATTTTACTAATATTATTTCTAAACTGAATAAGAAAACTATTAATTTATTAAATAGTATAGGATTATTTAATATTCTTAAATTCTATCATATGATGAATTCAATAAACCGATTTGGTTTTGAAATGGATTATTCTCCTGATGAATTTGATGAACTCATGTATAATGAGGAATTATTAAAAAATTGGGGAATAGATGAATTGAATGTATTCATAGCAATTTACAGCGGTATTGTTAAAAGTAAAGGTGTATCATAAACACCTTTACTTTTTATATTTTTTTGACACTATATTAAATTACTCTTACTATGAAAGGATGGTGTTTTCTATGAATAATGATTTGGATTTAACTCCATTTCCAACATTTGATGAATTTAGTGTTGGACAAATGCTACCTCAATGTGGTTCAACATTAGGAATGTCATCAGATGATGAGTCAATAGAAGACTTAATAGATAAAGATAATCATATGTTTATACAAGAAGATTCTAAAAAGAATATATTAGATTCTTTTAAAGAAAAAGAATTAACTAAATCAGATATATTTTATCTTAAAAAGGAACATAAAAAATTACAAGAGTTAAAAGGAAAAGAAGAGGTTATAGGATATTATGATGGTAAAAATTTAATAGCATTTTATATTATAGAAGATAGAAATAATTATACATATCTTAAAACTATATGGGTAGACGAGAATTATAGACAAAAAGGAATTGCTTCTAAAATAATGGAAAAGATAAAAGAAGAAAATAATAATATTGAAACAAATGTAGAAGATGATAATCAAGTTGGTAAGAAATTAGCTGACAAACATGGATTTAGAAGAAGAGGCAAAGATAAATATGGTAATATTATGGTGTATAGAGGTAATAAAAAATCTGATTCAGTGAATGAGTCGGTTAGTGATGTTGATAAAATAATAAATACTTTTACTAAAGAAGAATTAAAAGAATATGCACCTCAAGGTAATAATGGTAAACATGAAAATGTTGTATATAGAGATGTAAAGAAAATAAATGGTATGCCTGTTGCTTTTATTGAAGTGGATCAGGGTCCTGATGATAAGAAAAAAAATGATTGTAATATTGCAGTAGGATGTTCTCCAGAATATAGAGGAAAAGGTTATGTTAAAGAATTATTGAATAAATTTATTAAAAATGAAGGTCATAAATACAATAAGATTTGGTATGGGTATAAGAAGACCAATACCAATTCAAAGAGACTTATTGAAAGTATAGGCGGATTTAAAAATGTTGGTGGTAGAGAAGGTATGGAATGGAATACTTTAGAGATTAAAGAGTCAGCTTTATCATCAGATAATAGTATTATTAGAGATCATGTTAATAAAATACATAATGAATATTTAAAATACAATAATAAAGGTAGAGCTGGTAATCAAAATTGTTTATTATGTACATGGTGTTTTGAAGCCCGCATAAGAGGATATGATATATTACCACGACCTGTATATAGCCCAAGAGATACTGTTTTACAATTTCATGGTAATGAGATTGTAAAAAATCCTAAGATTAAATTTAATAATTTAAATGATTTAAAAAATATAATTATTAAATCTGGTGATGGCTCTAGATTTTATATTCATGTAAATTGGAAAAATTCATCAAGTGGACATGAGTTTATATTAATAAATATAAATAATAAAATATATGTAATTGATCCACAAGCTGGTATATTTAGCAAAATATCTACAGATAAAGGTAAGAAATATTTTGATATAAATTTTTCAAATTCATATCTTATAAGATTGGATGATAAAGATATTGATATTAATTTAATAAAATCACAAAATTCTAAATCTAAAATAATAGAGTGGGATGATGATAAAGATATTTCTTATATGAAAAAACATAATATGTTATCTGATAATGATTTAAAAGAATTAAATGAGTCAGCTTTATCATCTGATGATAGAAATAATATTAAAACAAAAGATTTTGGTCTTCCTGATAAAAGAAAGTATCCAATGCCTGATAAAGAACATGTGTTATTAGCTATTAAGTTTTTTAATTATTGTCCTGCTGAAGATAAAGATGAATTAGCTAAAAATATAATTGATAAAATAGGTTATTATTTTGATGATGGTGAAAAACTTGATATAAAAATTGGTGATAAAAATAGTTTTAAAAAATATTGGGATAGTAGTATTAATGAGTCAGCATTATCTACTAAAGAAAGAAATAGATTAGATGATAGTTTCTTTGGCTTACCTGCTCAAAGAAAATATCCTATGCCTGATAAAAAACATGTTTTATTAGCAATTAAGTTCTTTAACCAATGCCCTTCTAAATATAAGAAGGAATTATCTGTTAATATAAATAATAGAATAAATGAACTATTCTCTGAAGAAGAGAAGAAGAAAATAAATATTGGTAATACTAATACATTTTTAAAATATTATAATACAAATGAATCTGCACTTATAAATATTAATGAAGGATATTTCTCTGAATTAGAGATACAAATACAAGACTCAGGATGTGATATATTAGAAAATTATGTATTTAATAATAAACCAACACAGCAAGGTTTTATAAATGGTACTACATGGAATTCATTAATAATGTATAATGGTAAAAGATATAGAGAAAGAGTTGAAGCATTAATATTAGATGACCATAATCATATATTTTTAGCTTTTAAAGATAAAGACAGATCTAAATATAAAATACCGGGTGGTAGTAGTGAAAAGAATCAGACTCTAATGCAACAACTACAAGATGAATGTAATGAAGAAGCTAAAATATATATTAAAGATATTAAGTATATATTCACATATACTATGCCATATAATAATAATCAGTATACTGATGCTCCATATTATGGATATTTTGCACATGTATTCGTAGCTAAATATAATGGCAAATATTTAAAACCTGTAAAGGAAAAAGATTTGGATTTAACTATTTTAAATAATGGAAGATTTTACGATATTACTGATATATTTGATAAATTAACACCTGTACATAAAGCAGCTTTGTTACAATCTAATCAATTGAAATAATGAGATAATACCATAGCTTTAATTAGCTATGGTATATTTTATCGTAATTTGTTCCTTTATTATATATTATAAAGGTGTAAATAATTTAATAAAATGTGGTGCGGAGATAATATCAAGAGCACCCTCAGGCAACCAGTGAGTTGAGCCTGTAAACAAGGAGGAAAAATGAAAGGTTATAAAGCGTTTGATTCAAATTTAACTTGTAGAGATTTTCAATATGAAATTGGTAAGACATATGAATATGAAGGAGAAATAAGGCCTTGCGAAAGTGGTTTTCATTTTTGTAAAGATATTGCTAATTGTTACAACTACTACACTATGGATGAAACGACTCGTATATGTGAAGTAGAGGCAATTGGAAATATCAAGACGGACGATAATGTGAAATATTGCACTGACAAGATTATTATTTTGTCAGAAATTGAAAATCCTAGATTGAAAAGCAACTTATCAGACACCAATAGCGGTTATTGTAACTCTGGAGAATACAATTCCGGTAGTTGGAATATGGGTGATTACAACTCTGGTCAAGGGAATTCTGGTAATTATAACTCTGGTGATCGCAATTCCGGTAATTGGAACTTTGGTAGTTGCAATTCTGGTGATAAAAATACTGGTCATAGGAATTTTGGTAGTAGAAACTCTGGAGATGAGAACTCTGGTTATAAAAACTCTGGTGATAAGAACTCTGGTGGTTGCAATTCTGGTGATAAGAATTCTGGTGATTGGAATTCTGGTAATTACAACTCCGGTCATGAGAACTCTGGCAATAGAAACTCTGGAAATGCTAACTCTGGTGATTGGAATTCTGGTAATCGCAATTCTGGCGTGTTTAATACAGATCATGATCCAAAAATTAAAATTTTTGACAAAGAGTCTGATTGGACTATAGATGATTGGAATCAGTCTAAAGCCAAAAAAGTGATGGACAAATGTCCTTATTCGCACTCATTATTTGTATATACAAGTGATATGACAGTTGAAGAAATAGAAAAACACTCTGAATATAAAACCATCGGAGGATATGTTAGAACTGTCACAATAACTGATAATGACAGACAGATATGGTGGGATAATTTACCGGAAGAAGAAAAAGAAGCTGTAAAAGAACTTCCAAACTTTGATGCCGATAAATTTAAGAAGTGTACAGGAATTACGATTTAAGGAGGAAGAAAAATGAAAGGTTATAAAGCATTCGATTTAGATTTAACTTGTAGAGATTTTCAATATGAAATTGGTAAGACATATGAATATGAAGGAGAAATAAGGCCTTGTGAAAGTGGTTTTCATTTTTGTAAAACTATTGCTGATTGTTACAATTATTATAGTATGATTGAATATACTCGTATATGCGAAATAGAAGCAATTGGAAATATCAAGACGGACAATAATGTGGAATATTGCACTGACAAGATTACTATTTTGTCAGAAATTGAAAATCCTAAATTGAAAAGCAATCTATCATACACAAATAGTGGTTACTGTAACTCTGGAGATTACAATTCTGGAGATCGCAACTCTGGTAGTTGGAACTCTGGCTATAGTAACTCTGGAGATTACAATTCTAGAAATTTTAACTCTGGTAGGTGGAACTCTGGAGATTACAATTCTGGAGATTATAACTCGGGTGAGTGGAACTCTGGTAATTACAACTCTGGTCATATGAACTCTGGTTACTGTAACTCTGGAAATCATAACTCGGGTGAGTGGAACTCTGGGGAATACAATTCTGGCGTGTTTAATACGGAGCATGATCCAAAAATTAAAATTTTTGACAAAGAGTCTGATTGGACTATAGGTGATTGGATGTTATCTAAGGCTAAAAAAGTGATGGACAAGTGTCCTCGTTCGGAATTATCATTTGTATATACAAGTGATATGACAGTTGAAGAAATAGAAAAACACTCTGAATATAAAATTATCGGCGGATATCTTAAAACTGTCACAATAACTAATAACGACAGACAGATATGGTGGGATGCCTTACCGAATGAAGAAAAAGAAGCTGTAAAAGAACTTCCAAACTTTGATGCCAATAAATTTAAGGAGTGTACTGGAATTACGGTTTAAGGAGTGATAAAATGAAAGGGTATAAAGGAATGGAGTCTGACATGACTTGTCGTGGTTTTCAATATGAAATTGGTAAGATATATCTTGCTGATGGAGATATTAAGCTTTGTGAAAACGGATTCCATTTTTGTAAAAATCTTGAAGATGTTTTCGAGTATTATGGAAATGATAGAGGGAACCGCTTTTTTGAAGTTGAGGGAAATGTAATAAAATCCGATAGAAAGAAATCCGTAGCCAATAAAATACACATCATCAGAGAACTTACAAAAAAAGAAGTTAACAGATGTCATTGTAGTAACCACACTGGAAACGGTTGTTGCGGTAATGAATGCGGATATGGTTTTGGCTACAACTATGGTGATGGTGACAATAGTGAAGGTCATGGTAATGGTAATGGCTTTGGAGGTTACTACGCCAACGGTGAATTCTATTGTTACGGCAATATTAATGGTAATGGTTGTGGCGACGGTAATGGCGATGGATATGACTACGGTTATGGTTTTAAAGATTACAACCTTGAAAACTTATTAAAATTTATTTAGTAAGGAGGTGATGTAAAATGGTAAAAGGTTATAAGGGAATGAAACAAGATATGAGCTGTCGTGATTTTCAATATGAAATTGGCAAGGAATATCATATTGATGGAGATATTAAACTTTGTGGAAACGGTTTTCATTTTTGTAAAAATCTTAAGGATGTTTTCGAGTATTATGGAAATGATAGAGGGAACCGCTTTTTTGAAGTTGAAGGAAATGTAATAGAATCTGACGGCGTGAAATGTGTAGCAGACAAAATAATCATCGTCAGAGAACTTACAGAAAAAGAAGTTAATAGATGTGATTGCAGTGGCAGTAGTGGTAATGGTTACTACGGCGAAAGTAGTGGCGATGGCTATGGTGAGGGCTACGGTACTGACGGATGTGGTAGTGGCTGTGGTGATGGCAGTAATGGCTATGATGGCAACCATGGTGATGGTTGTGGTAGTACCGGATATGGTGATGGATATGGTGATGGTATTGGTTACGGCTTTGGTAGAGTTACTAATATTGAAAAAGTATTAAAATTTATTTAGTAAGGAGGTGATGTAAGATGGAAAAAGGATACAAAGGAATGAAGTCTGACATGACTTGCCGAGGGTTTCAATATGAAATTGGTAAGGAGTATCATATTGATGGAGATATTAAGCTTTGTGAAAACGGATTCCACTTTTGTAAAAACCTCAAAGATGTTTTTATATTTTATGGAAGAGATAAAGGAAATCGTTTTTTCGAGGTTGAAGGAAACATAATAAAATCCGATAATAAGAAATCCGTAGCCGATAAAATGCACATCATCAGAGAACTTACAACAAAAGAAGTCAATAGGGGTCATTACGGTAGTCACACTGGAAATGGTTATTATGGTAAAATTACTGGTAATGGTAATGGTGATGGATATGGCTACGGGTATAGTGATGGTAATGGTAGTTGCTATGGTCGTATTCGTGACGGATATGGTGATGGTGATAACAATGGATGTATTGATGGTAATGGTAATGGCTACGGCATTGGTAATAATATAATAAAAATATTAAAGTTTATTTAAGGAGGACAAAAATATGAAAAATAATGTATGTGTTGTATTAGAATATGGATGGATAATTAAAGGTGAGAAAACAGGCAATTCAACAGAGGAAAAATTAATTTTAAAGAATTCATCTGTTGTTAGAAAATGGACAAATGGTAAAGGTATTGGCGGTATTGCGAAAGTTGAGAATAAAGATGAATACACACTCGACTATATAGGTGATGTTGAAATTAGACAAAATAAAATATTATTTGAAATACCTTGTGAGTGGTAAGGAGAATAAATAAAATGACAGATACAGAACAAAAAAGAATAAAAGAAATATGTAAAATTGCTAATATAAATGATATTGGTGATTTGTATGATGGATTTCATACATTTAACCAGCTCTATTATCAGAGAATGATTTTGTTTGCTGTAATTGTAAAACAAAATCGTGATAAAGCTTGGAAATCCTTGCGTCACGAAGATGGCGAACTTTGTTTTGGTGGTGGATGGTTTATTGTTGGAATTGACACTCCTGAAGGAAGCTACACATACCATTACGAAGATAAATATTTCGACTTATTTGATTGCAAAGAACTCGAAAGAGGAAAACCTTGGGATGGACATACTGAAAAAGATGTGACCAGATTATTATCATTACAGCAAGAACCAAGATGGATTCCTATAAGTGAGAGGTTACCAGAAATTCAGCAAGATGTACTTTTGTGTTTAAGAAGTGGTGTAGATGTTGGGTTCAGAAATGACGCAGAGCCTTACTACAGCATCTACATTAACGGTTATTATGTTGAGCCTAAAGATGTTCTTGCATGGATGTTATTACCAGATATGTATGGGGAAGAAAGTGAGGAATAGTGATGACAAGAGAAGAACTTATTAGGAATCTTACATATGTTATGAAAAAGCACGAAAATGATGTCCTTCTTACCTTTGATACAAATATATCTTTAATGTGTAAAGATATACTTGATTATTTAGAGCAAGAACCTATACTTGACAAAATAATAGCCGATATAAAAGAATGGTATTGGCAAACTGATAGACAGGCATTAGCAAAAGACCCTTGTGTGGTTGATGTTATGATTGATTTGTTTATCCAAACTATTGACAAGTATAGAGAAGAAAGCGAGAATTAAATGGAAATACTGTTATTCGTATTTGCATTTGGCATTTACTGGTTCGGCTATTGTCGTGGATACGATAGCAGAAAGTGTGGTAAAATAATGACAAAAGACGAAATAGACAAGGCAGTAAAAGAAATTAGAGAACATTGCAGACACAATAACTGTAGAAATTGTGAAGCATATACTATTCATGAGTGTGTATTTATGAACGGTTCTCCAGATGAGTGGTTTACAATTGAAGAAGCAGATAAGGAAGGAGGTGAGGAAGAATGACATATTATATCAGTCCTATATGGTTTTACTTAATGAATGTAGGAAATACATTGCAAATATTACTTTTGGTGGTTAGTATTGTTTTAACAGTTGTTACCATAATCGTAACATCAGTATGGTTTGTTGATAGTAACGTGGATATAGCAAACATGAGTGATAACGAGAAAATGATCATAAGAACAGCCAAGAAAATCATTGTTACAGGAAGTATAGCAATGTTTATTGGATTACTTATTCCATCAAAAGAAACGTGTATTGAGATGATGATTGCATCTCAAGTAACACATGAAAATGTATCTACAACAAAAGAAGAAATCTATAAGATTATAGATTATATTACAGATAAAGTTAACGGAGAAGAAAAGGAGAAATAAGAGATGATGGATGCAAACTTTAGTTTTAAGTTAGAACAGGGAAAAGCTGTTGCTTTTGATTTTGATGGAGTCATTCATAAGTATTCAGAGGGTTGGAAAGACGGTTCTATTTATGATGAACCTGACAAAGAAGTGTTGGATTTAATATCAACATTACAACAGATGAAAATTCCTTGTGTGATTATCTCGACAAGAGAACCTAATCAGATAAAAGAATGGTGGGATAAGCAAGGTTTTGCTATAACGGCAAAACCTTTAGACTTTGAAACCAAATTTTTCAATGATTGTACTTATGTTGGTATCACAAATAGAAAAATACCTGCTCAACTTTACATTGATGATAGAGCTTATAAATATACAGGACAAACAGTAAAAGAATTTTTAATTGATAATAGTAAAAGAATTTCTAATTAATTTTTCAATAAATGACAAGTGTAAACCAGAAAGTGAGAAATAAAAAATGAAAAAGATATGTCTATTTTCAGCTAAAGCGATAAAAGGTATTGAGGGAGACAAAGTTGAACTATATGTCAATTTCTACTTGGTATTGAATAGGGATTATATTTTTACATTTTTGATAGATGCTCCGAACTTATCGTGTAGCGACAGGAATCCTATAAAGGTATGGAAACATTTTTTGATAATGCTTGAAGAAGAATACATTAAATATATGCGTAGGTATGAAGAAAGAATGTATAGAAAGTAGGGAATATAAATGATAAGAGTATGCCTTATTATTGCTACCGCATTATGCTTAGCAATAACAGATAATAAAGATAATTTTTCAAAGGTATATAGGATATTAAGCCTGTTGGCTATAATACTTATGAGTATATCTTTTCTGGGTAAATAGAAAGTAGGGATAAAAATGGAAAAAACAGAGGCAACATATCAGTATCTTGAAGAAGCACACGGAAACGGCATGTTCTTTCACACAGATTGTTGTGGAAACTGGATGTACAGCATTGATAATGACCCCATGAGGTATCACGGATACTTATGTCCTAAATGTTTCTGGCACGGCAAGTCGGTAACATTGTACTTACGTGGAACTCCTGAAGGTAAAAGAGTTTTTGAAACTGAACATGTTGCGAAACCAGAAAGGATGATAGAGTAATGGAAGACAGAAAAAGAGTTATAGAAAAACTATATAACATTGGTTGTGACTCCGAAGAAATAGATATCATTGATTCATTTATTGAGGAGAAAGGACAAGATTATCTTAATAAGTTACTCGAACTTTTAGCTGTTGCAGATTTAGCAGTGTTTGGGTTATATGATTGATTAAATACATTAAAAGGGAGGAACAAAGTAAGATGACAGGCGAAGAATTAACTATTCAATCTTTAAGGGGTCATATTGAAGCACTTGAAGAGACAATTAAAACATTACAGAAAGAAATTGACAAATACGAGGCAGAGCTGAGTAATTTGAAAAATCCAACAGGTTTAACTACTAAGAATGATTTAGTAGTTAGAGAATTTGAAGGAATTGAGGTTACTTATCCTTCTGACGAAATATGCACATATCCTAAATATAGGGGAAAGCCTTATTTTGGAATAAAGTATAAAGAAAATGGAAAAGAAAGAGTAGGATATGGAACTTATAACCCACAAGTATTATCTCAATATTTGAAAGATTACTTTATATCAACTACTAAAAATGATTTAACAAAGGATTGTATCAGTAGAAAATCTATAAAACAAGAGTTACAAGGATATCACGACTTTATTGTTAACGCTTATGGTAGTGGTTGTTTTGATAATTTAGCACCTAATTACAAAGCAAGAGTTACCGGTATAACAGACTGTATCGCAGCGGTAGAAAATGAACCGTCCGTCACAACACAGTTAAATGTGGGAAGAGAAAAACCTTGCGAGGACAACATTGAAAAAGATGTATCCAGAATATCATCATCACAGCAAGAACCTTGTGAAATGACAGTAGAGGAATATAGGGAGAGAATGATACAGGCTTTTCATAATGCAGACACAGATGAATTGATTGCTATATGTGCACTGCCTACGGAAGAAGATTTTAAACATCTTGAATGGCTACTTAAAACCCATTATAAAAAAGAACCTTGTTATGATCTTATCAGCAGAAAATCCATAAAACAAGAGCTACAAGGATATCGTGACTTCATTGTTAATGCTTACGGTAAAGGTTGTTTTGATAATTTAGCACCAGATTACAAAACAAGAGTTACCGGTATAACAGACTGTATCGCAGCGGTAGAAAATGAACCATCTGTCACAATACATCCGAATACAAGTCAGTGGATAAATAAAACCAAAGTAAACGAAGTGTATGATATAGCAGGAGTTAAAACTTGGGGAATGAGATGTCAATGTGAAAGATGTGGTTTTGAAACCATTATAATTGAGGATTTTGGCTATTACGACCATTGTCCTAAATGTGGAGCAAAGATGCAATCTAATTAATTAAACTATAGAAGAAGAGGGATTAACCCTCTTCTTTTTTTATTTGTTTTTCATTTTTTTATTAACGATAAAATAAACTTATATATTATATATTTGTCGTATAATTATTAAGGAGGTAAAAAGCAAATGGCAACTAATAACAAATATAATTTAGTATCAGAGCTAAAGAAAGCTGATGAGAAATTTGATAAGAGTTTAGCTCTTATGGGTAAAACTATGCTTACCCAATTTACTTATAATAGTGGTGGTAGAAATATTATGTTCACATCACACCTTAGTCAATTTGTAAATTTGACTAATCCTCAACATCCAAGAGTTAGAACTACTGCAGAACCTGTTGTTGGTGATAACTCTACAGGATATTGTAAAGTAAAAAATGATACAGTTCTGTATAAAAGAATAAATAAGTTTGATGATATAGTTGATGAACCTTTAATGAGTTTAGTATTTTTATATGATAAAGTAAAAGATGAATATTCAGTAAAGACTATACAGGCTTGTGAAAACTTAACAGAACATTATGGTTATAAATATAATAATGATGAGATTAATAAGTATAAAGAAGGAGATGTTATTCCTGCTAATACTGTAATTTATAAATCATCATCATATGATGAATATAATAATTATGGATATGGTACAAATATAATGACACTATATACAACAGATGCAAGAACACATGAAGATGCATGTGTTATATCTGAAACAGCTTCTAAGAAATTGCTAAAGTCAATAGAAGCTGAAGATGTTATTGTTGGTGTAAATATGAATGATGTTCTTATTAATCTATATGGTGAATTAAATAACCATAAATCATTTCCTGATATTGGTGAATTTACTAATGGAATAATATGTACTAAGAGAACTATATTTAGAGACCAGTTCTTATCTGACTTTACAGATAAAGCTTTAACTAAAATAAATGAGTCAGATATATCTTATTATTCTAAAGGTAAGGTCATCGATATAGATGTATATTGTAACAATACAGAATTAGAAGATAGTCCTTATAATAATCAAATATTAAACTACCTTAACTCCGAAAAGAAATTCTATAAACAAGTAAAGAAAGTATGTAAAGAAATAATGAAGAGTGGTAGTAAATATGATAGAGATGTTGATTATTTATATAAGAAAGCTTCACTGTATATTGATGATGATAGAAAATGGAAATTAAAAGATAATACTTTTAATAATATAGTGATTAAGTTTACTATATTAAGAGAAGTAGATGCTAATATAGGACAGAAGATTACAGGAAGGTCAGGTAATAAATCAGTTGTATCTACAATACTTCCTGATGACCAAATGCCTTATTATTATGATGATAATGGAAATAAAGTAACTATTCATCTTATGAAGAATATTCTTGAGATAGTAAATAGAACTATAGGATTTCCATTGTTTGAAATGCAAATTAACTATATAACAGGTAAAGTTAGAAGTAGATTATCTCAATTAAAAACATTGAAAGAGAAAGAAAAACTTCTTTTTGACATTCTTAAAATTTTCAATGCTAAACAACATAAAGAGATAAAAGATATATATGATGGATTATCAACAAGTGATAAGAAAGAATTTATGAAATCATGTGTAGAAGATGGTATCTATATTGATTGGCCTCCTATGTGGGAAGATAAATTAATGATACATAAAATAGAAGAAATTCTTGATAAATATGATTTCTTAAAACCTTATGATATATATTATAATTTGGATGGTAGAGAAGTCAAATGTATTTATCCTGTTGATGTGGGTGAAATGTATATTATGAAATTAAAGCAGAGTGCTAAAAAGAATTACTCTGCAAGAGAAATGGGTAGTGTTAATCTTAAAGGATTACCTGATAGAAATAATCATAATAAGACACATATTGAACCTAGTTCAAGTAAACCTATAAGAGAGGGTGAATATGAAACATTAACTTATTTAGTAGCAACTCCTTCTGAAGAAGCTATAGCAGCTCAGATATTCTTTAGAACAAGTGTTGATGCAAGAAGAGATTTAAAATCATTATTACTTAAAAATAAATTTAGTTTAGATTCTATAAAATTAGATTTAAAGAAAAAGTATACATCAAGGTCAGCTGAGATATATAATGTAATACTTAAGTCATTAGGATTGGGTGTTGATTTTGATGATGGTGATATTGAAACAGTTGCACACTATGATGATAATGAAATAAAAGTATTTCAACATGGTGATAGAACATTTATTGCAACAGAATATGCTATGCATTTAGCTGAAAGAAGATTAGTTGTTGAAGATGATGTTTTATATGAGTTCCCTATTATAGAAACTAGTTCTTTAAATAAAGAAGTAGATGAAAGATTAAAAGATAAAGAAGAGAAATAATACAGAATATAATAGAGTAGGTTATATTAACCTACTCTATTATTAATTATACCTAACCGTATAGTTTATTTTTTTATTTATATATAATATTAGTAGACTAAAGAGAAAGTGCACTAATCTTTAGTCTAGTGTGAAGATGTAAACTTCACGATGGATTCATAGAATCCAGCAAAATGATATAAGAGACCTGAATTAACAGGTGGAACAATTAATCTTATATCATTGCAACGCTTCTCTAGACTCTACCATCAAAGGGTATTGGATAAAATTAAACAGTTATCATATAACATGGAGAAGAGATATCCATCCGTAACAACGGGGGCGAGTAGTTGGTTATGGGACGAAAGCGTAAAAGGAAGTAAGAAGCGAGTAATCGTGAGCACTCATAACAAATATGTCTATAGAGTTGATGGTGCTTTAAGGAGCTGTCGAAGTATACATAATAATGACATTAAAAGTATACTAGCTCACATAAAAAATAATTCTTCCAGTGTGAGTAGACGGGAGCAGTGAAGGACAAACACTGATCGATGAAAAAATAGTCAAGGGGTATAGAGATTGGTACTCCGCTTTATTAAGATTAGGGTAGCGTAAATCGTAAGAGATACGCGTCGGTTATGGATAAGCATGGTCGCTGTAAAAACTGTGAATGGGCCCATGGCTTCTACGGAAGAAGAGTCTTGCAGTACTCAACTCCATCCATCTACCCTAATCTTATTTTTGCAATTAGCACAATATGACTTGACCCCGTTGGGAGTCATATTGTGTTAAATATAGAAGAATGCTAAATAGATATTTAGCATTCTTTTTTTATTTTTTATATAAATAACATTGTTGTAAATTCTAAAATGAAAGGAGTATTCATTATGTTAGGTAAATTTATGTTTAAAAAAGATAATACTGAGGGAGATGTAAATGTAGTAAACCCTCCTATTGATGATAATAAAGTAGAAGAGGAAGCTGTAGAATATACTGATAAATCAGGTCTTAAATTATCTGCTCCTTGGTATACTTATTATCATATGATAGATGCTTTATTTGGAAAAGATTCTGATATAACTATTGAATTTGATGATAAGGCTTATGTATTGAAGCTATTTGTAAATAGTAGTGAAAAGGCTGATGCTATTGCTAAGCTCCTTCCTACAGAGAAAGTATTTGGAAATATTACTCTTAAAATTGATGTAATTCCTGCTGATAAAGAAGATGATTCTAAAATGAATTTATTACAGAAAGCTTTTAAGGGAAATCCTATTTTCTCATTTGCTATCAGTATCAAAGCTCTTTATAATAATCCTATTAATTATTTTGTATTTAAACATGATTTAGTTCAGTTCTTCAATGATGATTTAGGCGACCCTAACGGTTTATGTACAACACTTCATCAGGATATAGCTGAAGAAGTTTTTAGTGATGTAGAATTTGATCAGATAGTTAATTTCTGCACTGATAAGCCCGGTAATCCCGGTCCTATTTCTTTTGATAAAGAAGAGGAAGAGGAGTAATTTTTTTATAAGATTAAGAGATAATAGATATCTCTTAATCTTATTTTTAAGTATATTCACATTATAATAAAGTAAAGGAGGTGGTATTTTTGCCTAAAGTATTACCAAATATAGATTATAAAAAAGATAATGTAATTCCAATAGTAGATGCATATTCATCTATGTATCAAATTCCTTTATATAAGACAGATGATTTCTTTTCTAATATAGAATCATATGTTAATTTTATAAAAGGATGTGAAAGAATAATAAGAGGATGTGATAAATATAGGAAATATATTTATTATTTAAAAAATGTAGTTGGGTTAAAAAATTGTCAGGTATTACCAAATATAACTCCTGACGAAAAAGGTAAAATAGAAATAGAAATGCACCATGGTCCTATATTTACACTATATGATTATTGTGAAATTATATTAGAATATTTTATGTTAAAAAAATGGAAAATATCAACATTTAGAATAGCAGATACTGTTATGGAAGAACATCAAAAAAACCATGTACAAGTAGTAATGCTATCTGCTACTGTACATGAAGAAGTTCATAATAGAAATATATTTATCAATTATAATCAAGCATTTGGAGATTTAAATGCTTTTATAGATAAATATGGTATTGCTATAAATGACCAATTAAGAGATAAATTAAATAGATATATTGATAGGTCTTTAGCTTATGATAGTAATGACTTTAATATATTTAAATTAAGTGAAAAAATCTTGAATTTATAATATAAGGAGGAACTTATGGATAATACTATATATTTTATAATATGGCTATTATTATTAGGAATATTTATATTAATAGTTATATTCAGTAATTATATGAAACAGGTAAATGGATTAGAGGAAGTTAATAATAATGTGGCAGATGCAATAGAATCTTTAAAAAAGAGGGAAAATGATATTAGTATAGATTCTATACAAAGATTGCAGTTTACTAATGATTTATTAGAATTTATAGATAAATTAATAGATGTAGAATTATTAAATAATAAAAGATTTGATATAATATTAGATGAAGTAAATAATACAAGAAAACCAAGTATTGATGTTAATGAGTCATTAACAGAAATATCAACTACAGTATTTGAAGCTATTAAACCTGATATTTTTGTAACGCCTTATTCAGTATTAACTGAAGATTATTTAATGAAATATATACAAAAAAGAACTTTTATTAAATATATGGTATATTTAAATGAAAGTGTTTCAAGTAAACTTTGAAAAATTAGGATTACCTTATTAACAGGTAATCCTAATTTAATTAAGGGTTGAAATACTTGAGGATGCTCGAAACGGGAATCGAACCCGTATGATATTTCTATCGCAGGATTTTCGTACCACTATAACTTTCATTACCTATACTGTGTTTATAGTTTGTGGTCTGGAATCAATCTTCACCCATTCTATGATTGGGGTGGGGTATGTATATTCTCTACGCACTCATAATATATATTATGATTGGCACGGTATTGCCATTGGGAGAGGTTTCACCGTTTAGTACCCATTCAGTATAGACATTCCTATCTATCTGCTCATAATTTACCAAATTATTTGGCCTTAATGGTCTGCCCAATTTCTCATCCATTAAAATTCGAGGATAGGAAATTATATGATGTTTACCTTTTATTTACACAGTAGGTTCACCATTTTCCATCTTTACATTTAAAATGCCCTCTTATAAATTTTACTCAAAGTCCTGTGCGTCTTCCAATTCCGCCATTCGAGCTTAAAGTGTATTTCAATTACTTTTATGTTATATACAAAATAAAAAAATATTATTTTTTTTTGAACTCCCCAGACAGGGCTCGAACCTGTAACCCTTCGGTTAACAGCCGAATGCTCTACCATTGAGCTACTGAGGATTATATAATGATCGTGGAGAGACTTGAACTCTCGACCCCCTGATTAAAAGTCAGGTGCTCTAGCCTACTGAGCTACACGACCTAATTGAAATTATTTTTATGTTATTTAACCTATTAAAAATAATACATTAAAATATTTATATATTATAATTTTGAGTTAATTATATTAAATATAATAAAATGATTAACTTAATTATAAATTTAAGGAGGTTTCTTTATATGAAAGAAAGAAAGAAACTTAAATATGATAGGTTTTGTATTAACGATGTCCTATATTACATTAGTAAAAATAAGGACATGTTAAGTGAAGCTTATAAGAAAAATGCTAAAAAGAAAGGAAGAAAAAAACATGGCTAAAACAAAAGTAAAAAGATTTTCTAAAAAGAGATTTAATAACTTTGTTAAAAAAGCTATTAATGACCTCAACTATTCAGATGAAGTTATCATTGTAAAGAAGAATAAGAATCCTAAGAATGAGGATGACTTATTTGTAGTTACATCTGATAAGGTAGATATTACCTTAGAATTTAGAAAATGCATTGAAAAGATTTTAAGAAAAATTGGTGTGGATAAGAATGAATCAGCTAAGATATTATCTAGTGATTTTACAATAGATAATGTAGATGGTTTAATTACTTTCTTTACAAATATAATCTATGATTTCATGGATGATGGAAACAGATTTGATTTCCCTTCAAGAAAAGGATTTAAAGGTTCTTTATTTATTAAGAACAATAAGAAAAGTAAGAAATCATCTAAAGTGTATTCTCCTCAGACAAGAGAGTTCTTAGGTGAGTATGAGATAGAAAAGGATTCTCATAAGACTCTTGGTATAAAGAGTACTTGTCCCAATTATCTAAAAAAAAGAAGAAAAGTTTCTAAATAAATAGATTACACCTCCATTTAAAAGAAGACTACACATATGTGTAGTCTTCTTTTTTTGTACCATCCACATATCTTTTATATCAAAAACATTACTTTAATGGTTAAAATATTTAAGGAAAGGAGAGATGTTCCTTATGCCGAAAAATAATAATAGTAATAATAATAGTAATAATAATGTTAGAAAACTAAATGCTAAGTGGCTTAATAATTCATTGAAGTCTATAGGATTGATGAGTGTTGATGTTTTAAATAATCTAGCACCATTTACAAAACCTACAATTCAGTCACTATATGAAACAGGTTCTGCTACTATTAAAGATTTAAGAACTGGTAAAAATGTAACTAATAGAGTAGCAGATGCTTTATCGAAAAATGCTATTATTAATGATGGTAAAAAGATGTTTTCAAATGCTTTGAAGGATATAAAAAGTGGTAAATTCTATAATGATGATAGACAAAATGAAGCACTTGAAAACTCATTTGGTATGAATGATAATGAAGATGTATCATTTGGAGATATGGATGAAGAGACTCCTAGTGTCACAATAAACAATTATCGGAATGATACAGACTCATCACAAGCAACCATTTCTATTATGGAAAAAAGTATTGAACAGAATACGAAGAATGCTGAAACATTGAATAATACAATGATAGCAACTTCATCTTCAATACTTTTACAAAATTCAAAAATAGGAAATGATATACTTAATACTTTAGATAGTATAAATACCAATATTGGTAGTATATTAAATTTCTATCAAAATGATATGAAAACATTAGTTGAATCATCTACATCGTTTTTTAATACGATGCTTGAAAATAAAGATGAGTCAAATGCAGATAATAAAGTAAAATTTAGAGATGTCACATCTAATGGTTTTGATGTTGGTACTTATGTTAATTATGTAAAACAGAATTTCAATAAAGTTATAAGTAATCATGAAGTACTTTCTCTATTAAATGATAGTATGATTAGAGAAAGTCTTGTTAGTAATCCTATTGGAACTATACTTCCATTAGTTCTTACAGAAGCTATACCTAAAACAATTAAAGATAGTTTTTCTTTAATAGATAATTCTATTAAAGAATCTATAGTTTCATCATTTAATAAACTTGGTAATTGGGGTAATGGTGAAGAGGGTCTTACAGGCGAATTAAAGAAAATATTCGCTGAAATATTCGGTACTAAGACTGATATGAAAGGCGGTTTTAATACTGAAAGAGAGATAGATGAATCACCTGTTAAGTTTAATAATCTAACAAATACTACTATAGTAGAAGTAATCCCTAAGTATTTGAGAGAAAGTACTGAATATCTTAGAATAATAGCTACTGCAGTTTCACTTAATGATGATAATACTATAAGTGAAGGTATACTTAATAATACAGGAGCAATAAAGAGTTGGGCACAAAACAATGCCGAAATTATGGATTTAAGTACTGGACTATTTAAAACCATGAAAGATATGAAAGAATTTCTTAGTGAGTCCTTTACTGATTATATTCATAATAATGTAAATAATCGTAGTAATAGATTATTTGATGAATTAAATAAAGCCAATGAGGCTAATGAGACAGATAAAAAGTTAGATTATGAAGAATTAGCTAACTTATATGAAGCTATCTCCGGTATAATGGGTACTGCAAATAGTAAACTTAATATGACTACAGATGAGATTTTAGCAAAATTAAATGAATCTAAAAACTCAAATGCTCGTGGTAGAATTACTGATAAACAACTTGATTTATTAGAAACAGTAATTAGCAGTGGTGTAGTTGATAATGATAATATTAATTATGCTAGAATTGGTGGTACCGATATTATAAATAGAGCAATAGAAGCTTTAGCTGGTAATTCAAATATCAGATACTATAAAGATATTAATGACCCAAGAGACTTATTAAGAGAAAAATATGGTGCTGTATATAACGATGATAGTCCGAGTGCGGCTGAACAAATCCGTCAAGATAGACATAGAAGAGATACTTTTAGCAACATGTTTGACATGGGAAGAAGTACTGTCCGTGAAGTATATGATAAATTTACAGAAGGTGCTAGAGGTACTGTACTTGAACCTATTGTAAACGGTATAGCTGCTGTAGGTACTATCATTGCAGATGGCTTTAAAGAATATATATGGGACCCTCTTACTATTAAATTATTTGGAACTAAAAATGATGCTGGTTATAGAGAAGATGGTATATTTTCTAATCTATATAATTCAGTTGTTGATGTAGGTAAAAAAATACATTTTACTATAACAGGAGATAGTTATACAGATAGAGATGGAGTTTTACATGAAGATGATACGGGAGAAAGTTCCCTACTTGGTAGACTTAAGAAGAGTTTTCATAATCTTCTGTATGGAGATAGCGAAGCCAAGTTAGCTGAAAATGCTGAACTCCGTGACTTAGGTTTTAAAGTTGAAGATAATAAAGGATTGATTGGTGGTTTTAAAGAAAACTTTGAAAAACTTACCAATGGATTTTTTAAAGCTATACATAACTGGAAAATAGCTTTAACCGGTTCAGATGAAGAAACTAGCGTTGATGTAGGTAAAGAGATTAGTAAAGACCTTTTAGATAAAGGTATTACAACAGGAATTGATACCGGTATTGGTGGAATAATAGGTTCATTGTTTGGTGGCCCTGTAGTAGGTTCTATTATTGGATTATCAACAGGAATAATTTCTCAAAGCGAAAATGCAAGAACTCTAATATTTGGTAAAGATGCTGAATTTGATGAGGAAGGAAATATTGTATCTAATGAAGTTGATGGTATAATAAGTAAAGCTACTCAAAAATTCTTTTCTGAAAATGGTATCAAAATGGCTGTCGGAGCTGTCGGTGGTGGTGTATTAGGTACTATTATAGGTGGTCCTGTATTAGGTGCTGGATTGGCTCTTGCCGGAAGTATATTAAATGGGTCAGGAATATTTAATAGATTTTTATTTGGTGATGAAGAAGAAGGTAGAGAAGGTATTCTTGATGCATGGAATAGAGTACAGAATAGATTTTTTAAAAATAATTCAGAAGAGGGTGAAGAGAGCGAACCTAGTAAACTATTAGGAATGAGTGCAATAGGTGCAGGCTTTGGTGGACTTATTGGAACTTTATTTGGACCTTATGGTGCATTAGGCGGAGCAGTATTGGGTTTTAGTGCAAGTGTACTTGCTCAAAAGAAAAACTTTAGTGAATGGTTATTTGGTAAAGACCAAGAAATAGATGGTAAAATCGTACACAAACATGGTATACTTGGTCAAATGGCTAATACCATAAAAGTTAATCTTATAGAACCTATAGTAAATACAGGTAAATATCTTGTAGAAGATTTTAAAATATTCGTAGAGCATGATATATTAGATCCAATAAAGCATTCTCTTGAACCTGTATTAACAGGATTAATACAAGGTGTTTTCAGAACATTCGGATTTGTTAGTGAAAATATCACTAATATATATGATTATATCAAAAATGATTTCTTACAGAATATTATAGAAATTACAGGAAAAGTATTATCACCCATAACTGATGCTGCTACTTATGTTGGTAAAAGTTTATATAATCTTGGTAAGACTGTAGTTTCTTTACCTTTTAAATTATTAGAAACTATTGGAAATCCAATAGGTAAAATTGTAGGTGGATTTGCAAAAGCAACAGGTACTGTATTAAATACAGTTATAGTCAAACCTCTTTCTTTTGTAATGAAAACTTTAGGTAAAGCTGCAGAAGTTGCTTCAAAGGTTATAACTGCACCTTTTAAATTAATAAAGATAGTAACTGATAAGATTATGGCTCCAATTAATCATATTGGAAGATTTCTTGGAGAAATAGTTAAAGATGGTGTTAAAGGTGTAGGTAGATGGTTTGATAATGTATTTGTTCAACCTATTCGTGAATCTTTTAGAATGGCAGGTCAAGCAATAGTCGATGTAGGTAAAACTGCAATTGGTATGTTGGCTCAGACCGGTAAAAGTGTTATGAAGGCAGTTGGACGCGGAGTAAATAATATCTTTGTTGGAATTGGCAAAAGTATTAGTGAATTCTTATTTGGTAATTCTGAAAAAGATGGTTTACTTGGTGGTGTAGGTAAAAGGATTAGTAATTTTATAAGTAATAGAGAAGGTGACGGTAGTGTAATAGGTAGAGTTGGCGGATACCTTAAAAGTAAATGGTTAGCAACTGGAAGAAATACTATAGATGAAAATTACAATCCTGAAGAACACACTGCTGCAGAAAATGATAGACATGCTAAAGAAACAAAAATAAAAAAGAATAGACTAAAAGATGAATATAGAAAATTCCAAAATAGCAATAGTAAACTTATCAATAAATATACAAAAGGACAGCTTACAGAAGATACTGAAGAAAACAGACGAATAGCTGAAGAAATGTCTGGTAGAGAACTTAAATGGAAAGATACCAGTGATAGCAGATTCGATGTTATTAGAAATGAAGTATCACCACAATTTCTTGAAGCTGGAGAATTATCTCGTAAAGCAGATAATGCTGTTGTAGATATCAAAGAATACGTTCAGAATATTGCAGAATATTTTAGAACAGGAAAATTCCCGGGCAGTTCTAATGATGCTAAGAGTGATGTTGAAGAAAAACTTAATAAAAGCAGTGAAGCTTTAAAAAATTCAGTTATGTCAGGTGACAGTCCGGCTTCATCAAATGATGCTAA
>OCVV012827209.1_pt1 | contig 28141 bp, 39 predicted proteins | sample 1539721 | NCBI WGS metagenome assembly OCVV01 (sample SAMN02144230, study PRJEB22623) | gut metagenome | biome: sheep rumen | host: Ovis aries | place: New Zealand | reverse complement strand
GCAAGTCGGCCCCGTACAAGTCGGCCCCGTGCAAGTCGGCCCCGCTCAAGTCGGCCCCGTGCAAGTCGGCCCCGCTCAAGTCGGCCCCGTGCAAGTCGGCCCCGCTCAAGTCGGCCCCGTGCAAGTCGGCCCCGTGCAAGTTGGCCCCGTGCAAGTCGGCCTTCATATCTTCCCAGCCTTCGCAGTCCTCTTTGAGCCAGTGCTGGTGCTGTTCAACGATTTTGTTCAGTTCTTCTTGTGTCATATACTCTCCTATTTGAATTTCTCCGCCATCGCTCGGCACTTGTATTTCATTTCAGACCATCTTTCATTTGGAGAATCTTCAAATCGGTCTACTGCTCCAGCCCAATTCGCACACGCCTTGTACAAAGCACGTTTCAGTCTGCGGTTCTCGGCGTCCTGCTCAACAAGTTTCGCCTTCAGTCTCTCGTTCTCTGCCCTCGTCTGCTCTATCTCCTCCCAGTGCTGGCGGATTCCGTCATTCTCCGTGACACGCTCGCACAGATCGTGATTTAGGCCTTCAAGGTCGGCTATACGAGCCTTGAGTTCTGCGATGGCGTCATCCACACCTTCCTTGAGGTAGACATCCGCATCCGCAATAGTGCCGTAGACGTGGATAGTCACATCCCCCTTGTATGCTTTCAGTTCGTCGAACTTCATTTTGCCTCCCATTTTTCGCATCCGAAGCTGCGGCGGTCGCGCTCGGGCATGCCTTGCTTGCACTCGCACCAGTATTCGTCACCGCCCCATCCCTGGCGCGTGCAGATTTTTCCCTCGTGCCTGCAGTTCAGGCAGCGCTTCTCGTCTTTCATTTTAGGCCTCCCACGTGATTATAAAGTATTGTTTGTCATATTCCGCGCCCCATTCAGGTCGGCCCGTGCCGATGCGGATTTTCGGATTCTTGAGCGTTATCTTCGGGCTGTCCGCACGGTAGCCGTTGCGAAGTACGAGCAGGTCGAAGTCCTTCTGGAACTGCTTCGTGTGGAATACCTGGGGACGGTCGAAGTGGTAGGGCTGCGGAGGTACGCCGAAGAACTTTTGCATTTCGGCGTAGTTGTAGAGCTGGTGGAAGTAGTGGTCCTTGATTTCCCGGTACTCTTCCTTTTTCTTTCCGTCCCGTATCATAGAGAACCACGGTTCGGCGATTGTAAGCGTGAGCGTCTTCATTTTCCTCTCCTGGTTTTCCATGCGTTTTCCATCCTTTTCTTTTTCAGTTCGGGGTCTACGGTCTCGTTAATCTGTGTGCGGAGCCTGCCGAGGGCGAGCCCCGCTATGCACGAGGCGCGGTAGAGCGGGTCCTTCTCGTAGCGTTCCTTCGTCTGCCTGCTCGGTGTCATGCAAACGAGGTTCGACACGTCCAGGTTGTACCTGTCGCCGTCCTTGAACACGACCACCTTGCGGCCCTTTATGGGGCCGTGGGCGCGCTCGTAGAGCACCCTGGCGAGGCTTTCCCGCTTGCCGGTGGTGCAGCGCCAGTAGTATCCGGAATCGTGCCACGCGTAGTTCCTGCCCTCGAACACGATGGTCTCGGCCCGTTTCTGCAGGGAATCCGGGTTCACCTTGATTCCGGCCTTCCTGGCAATCTCCATCACGGTGGTGTAGGAGATGCCGTACTTCCTCGCGGTAGCCCGCACCTTGCCCGTCTTCTGCAGTTCCCTGATGACGGAGCTCGTGACGTAGGCGGCCTGCTCCCGCTGCGCCTTGTAGGACTTCTTCGTGACCGGGCAGAAGCAGATGCCGAGCCGGAACGCCTTCGTGTAGGCGCTCTTGAGCTTCCTTCCTGGCGGCAGGATGTTCTCCCGCAGCATTGCGATTTCCGCCTCTGTCCAATAGTTGATCATGCTATCCCTCTGTTGCGAGTTTTTTCAGTTCAGTGTCCAGCTTTACGGCCGTGGCGAAGTGCGCCTTGCTGTCCCTTGCGAGGTCTGTCGCCCTCTTGTGCATCAGCGTCCCCTTCGTAGCCTTTTCGAACTTGACCGTGGCCGAGTAGATGGCTTCGAAGTATTCGTTCCGTTCGTTGTTGATTTCGTCGAGTCTGTCATAGAGGGCGAGGCACTTCTTGGCCAGTGCTACTTCGAGTTCGGAGTTACCCCCCCCCGTAAATTTTGGTTTACAATGTTTTGGCAGTCGGTCTTGGAAATCTTGATGAGCATGTCATTCTCCTTTGAGTTGCTTGTTTTCGGTTTCGAGTTCCCTGATTCGGTTCACGAGCTGGTTGCGCTCGACCATGAGCGCGTCGTAGGCGTGGTGCCACTTGCCCACATCGTTTTCCAGCTGGCGGGTGTAGGACTTGTATTCTTCGATCGTCTGCATGCTAGAAGTCCGCCCTTTCCCGCTTCGACGGGATGTATTTCATGCCCTGCGCCTCGAGACGCGCCTGCTGCTCCTGGAGGGCCTCGCGGGACACCTTCGGCTCGATTTCGCGAAGGTCGGAGCCGAACGCGGAATCCACGGGGATGAAGCCGGTGGCCTTCACGAAGTTGCAGGCTTCCTTGGCCATGTCGCACACGCCCTTCCCGAGCATGGCGATGGTGGCGCCTTCCTGCGGGGAGATTTTCTTTTCCTTGAGGTCGCGCATGGCGTCGAGCATGAGCGATGTCGCCTGGAACATGGCGGACCTCGGGCGTTCTTCGTTACTCATCGTCGCCCTCCTTTTCTTCGTCGTGTTCGCTTTCGGCATTCTTGCGGCTCAGTTCGTCCTCGACTTCGTCGTCCACGGGTTCGGCTTCCTTCGGGTCGCCGTAAGTGATGACGGAGTACATCTTCCGGAGAATGTCGATATCGTAGGTTCTCTCGAGGATGTGTTCGACGCTGCCGAGAACAGCGTCGTGGATGTCGCAGGGCCTGACCTGGTCGTCGATGTCGGAAAGTCCCGCGCAACGGTCTTCGCCGTTCTTGATTCCGAGAATGTCGTACTGCGATTCGTCGATTGTATCGTCAAGGTCGTAGCAGCAGAAGAGCAGCAGTGCAATCACGTCATCCTTGTCGCCTTCCTGGATCTTTTTCGCGATGGCCTTGCGGAGACGGATTTTCGTCATGTCTTGTTTTGTTTCGCGGAACCGGAATTCCTTTCTTTCTTTTGCTTCTTCGGCCTCGCGTTCCTCTTCGGTCATTTCGTGGTAGTCGGGCAGGTCGCGCTTGTCGAAGTATTCGAACGTCTTGAGCGTAGCGGCGTCGACAAGGATTCTCTTCTGGATGCCTGCTTCCTTGGCCTGCTCCTGCCCCTTGCTGTCGTACTTGCCGATTTCAAACTTGTCGGCTTCGTCCATGCAGTCTACACCGTAACTGGAGAACTTGCCGAGGCGGGCGTTCCTGCCTTCTTCCTGGAGTTTCTTCACCTTAGCTTCGGCTGCCTTTTTGGCCTTGCGTGCCCAGCAGTTAGGGTCCAGGCAGTAGGCCTTCGGTTCGTTCTCGAACAGGTCCGCCTGGCATGAGCTGCAATTGTCGCACTTGAGGCAGGCTTCGTGCTCGAACGGTGCGTGGCTCAGGTCCTTGTGGTAACGGTCCAGGACTCCGTCGATGAAATACTTGTCCGTGCGGTAGCAGCTTTCGAGCTCGCGCTTGAAGACGTTGTCCGGGAGGTCGGCAATTTTCGCGGCCGCGTCGAGGCCGATTACGCCTTCCTTGACCTTCTTCAGCACCTTGTCGCCGGCGTCGGCGAGTTTCTTGCGGACCAGCACCCAGCGGAGCGTGCGGCCGAACTTGCGGGCCACCTGCTGCACGGTATTCTTCTTGCTGACAAGGAATTTCACGGCCAAGCACTCCTCGTAGGGCGTCATGTCCATGCGGGTGACGTTCTCGGAGAGCGGGATTTCGTCGAGACCCTCGGAATCCTTGTCCATCACGTGGCAGGGAACCTTCGCAAGCCCGATGCGTTTCGCGGCCGCGAGCCTGCGGTGTCCCGCGACGACGCGGTACTGCGTCGGCATCCCGAAGTCGTTGGTGACCGTGATGGGGTTGATGATACCGTGCGCCCGGATGGACGCGGCCAGGTCGTCGATGTCGCCTACCTGGCGGATGTTCCCGTTCTCCTGGATGTTGTCCACGGCGATGGTGCGGAAACTGTATTTGCGTTCCTCGTCGCCTTTATTTTCGGGTCGTGCGTCCTTGACGCTCATGGTGATTGTCTGTCTTTTCATAGCGTGTCTCCGTTTGATGTGTGATTGTTCGGGCTTCCGGGCGCGGAATTCGTGTGTGTTGATTTGGCAATGTATGTCATGCGCCCATCGGCCCTAGAGGCATCCGGGGAATCGGACCCCGGGACCACCGCGCGGAACAAAAAAGTCCAATATGGATAAAAACGCGTGGTGGCCGCACCGAGCCTGCCGTGGTGCCCCTTTTTCCCCAGCGGAAGGGGCCACTCCGCTCAGCCGGAGACACGGCTAGAAGGGCAGGTCGTCATCGTCGTCGTAGGACGGCGATCCGTACGCCTGGGCGTCGCTCTGCGCGGGCTGCGCCTGCTGCTGCGGGGCGTAGGGGTTGCCCTGCGGTGCGTATGGGTTCGGCTGCTGGTTCCTGGGCGTGAACACCTGGAACGTCTCGAGGTTCACCTCGGTCGCGTAGCGCTTCTGGCCGTTCTGGTCGGTCCAGCTGCGGGTAGCGAGGCGGCCTTCCACGTAGAGGCTCGTGCCCTTGCGGATGCCGAGCTGCTCGACGATGTCGGCCACCTTGCCCCAGCCTACGACATTGTGCCACTGCGTCTCCTCCTTCTGCTCGCCGTTCGCGTCACGGTAGCGGCGGCTGGTGGCGAGGGAGAACGAGACGCACTTGCGGCCGGACTGCTGGCCGAGACGGATTTCCGGGTCCTTGCCGAGGTTCCCGATGAGCATCACCTTGTTCAAATATGCCATGGTAGTCTCTCCTTTACTTCATGTTGAGGGTGCGGGCCTTCGGCTTCTGCTCGATGGTGTCGGGGAACATGTCGATGATCTTGTCGACGGTGAGGCCGGAGCACTTCGACATGGCCGTGACGGTCACGGTGTCGAGCAGGGCGTCCTTCGAGACGAGTTTCTTGTTCACGAGGATGTTCGCCACCACGGCGCCAGCGCCGGGCTTGAACTCGTAGGTGTAGGACTGCTTGTTCCACTTCACGTTCGGCGGGAGTTCCTCCTCGGTGCCGACGTTGTAGGTGTGCTTCAGCACCTCCTTGATGCTGGCGACGGTCTTTTCCATCCACCTCATGGCCTCGTTCAGTTCGCGGAAGGCCGCGGTCTTCGCGTTGCGGGCCGAGATGAAGGCGGGGACCTCCTCCTCGGCCATCTCCACGCCCGCGTGTTCCAGGGCGAACCTGTAGGCGTCCATCGCGCCCTCGCTGAGTACCATGTTCCCGAATTCCTCCGGGCGGATGATCATTACTTCCTTGCTTGCCATCTTATACCTCCTCTTCGGTTGCGGCGTTGACCGTCGCGGTCACGTCGTCGATAAACTTCTTGCGGTCCGCGGACGTCTTGATGTCCATGATGCCCTTGATGCCGTGGTTCCTCATGAACGCGTCGAACGCCTGCGGGTTCCTGTCGCGCAGCTGCATGCACGCCTTCTGGTAGTTCGCGTCCTTCTCGGCCTGGCTCTTCGCCTCCACGGCCTCCGGCTTCTCCTGCGCGGGCGCGTCCTCCACGGTGGCCTCGACGAACTCGGGGGCGGCCGCAGTCTTGCCGTCGTCGAAGTCATGGACCTCATCGGGGGTGTACATGCCCGAGAGGCAGGCGGGGAACAGAGCCCTCACGCCCTCGGAGACGCAGCGCGCCGCGAGCATCTGCGCGGGGAACTGCTGCCAGGTGTTCTTGCCGGTGAGCCCGGCCTTCTTCGCGCGGTCGATGGTCCAGGTGACGTCGAGCTCGCCGCCCTGCGGGTGCTCCAGGTGCAGTTTGCACTCGGTGTCGGAGCGCTTGACCCAGCGGACCTTGCCGCCGGCCTCCTGGAACGCCGAGAGCATCGCGTCCGCCTTCATCGCGGGGCGCCCCTGGATGATGTGGTAGCGTTCGGCGGCCTTGGCGGGGTGGAGCCCGTTGGCCTGCGCGATCGCCATGAGCGCGAACGCCTCGCTGCTGCTCTTGTATCCGAACAGCCCCGACTTGGCGAATGCCACGCTGAGGTTGCTCATGTCCTGCATTGTCATTTCGTTTGCCATGATTGTTTCTCCGGTTGATTGTGAATTCCTACGCCGCGAGGATCTTCGCCACGTTCCTGTCGTGCGCTTCCTGGGTGATCTCGCCGCTGGCGAGCATGTCGTCGAGCTGCTCCACCATGCACTGCTTGGCGAAGTCGGTTTCCTGTCTTTTCGTTTCCTCTGTCATTGTGTTTCTCCGGTTAGTGTGTGAAGTTATCCGAGTTCGGACATGGCCACCTCGGCCATGCCGGTGATTGCGCGCTGCCAGTCCTCGAGGGCGGACTTGCGGGCTACCGCGAGGCGCGTGAGTTCCTCCACGTCCTCCTTGCAGGCCTTCTCGTGCATGACCGCCTTCATGGCGTAGGTGCTCGCGGCCTTGAGCCACGCGATGTGCTCCTTGTAGTAGTTGCGTTCGAGGATGTCTATGTCCTGTCGTGTAGTTGCCATTGTGTACTCCTTATAAGATGATCGCGAGCACGACCGCGCCGACGATGGATGCCGCCACGGATGCGCCGATGAGTGCCAGCGCGACGGCGTTCGTGGTCCTGTACTCGTTTTTCTCGACTCCGTCGTGGATGCCGTCGGGGAACTCTACGCCCCGCTCGAAATGGACGCCTTCTCCCATGTTTTCCTCCTAGTATGTCGCCGCGAGCTGCCTCGCGAGCGCGTTGACTTCCCAGAACGAGCCGCCGCCGATGCGGACGCGCTCGACCTCCTTCATGACCTTGGCCCTCGTGGCGGCCTCGCCGTTCACGATGAGGTAGGCGCGGTCCTTCTCGCCGCGCGCCACGAACGTGGACGCGGACCTCGTGGACTTGTATTCCTTTTCCATCACTTGCTCCTTTCGGCTATGCGCTCGCGCGCTACCTGGTAGATGTCCTTCTTTGCCTTTGGCGGCCTGCCGCGGCGCTTCTTCGGCTCCGCATGGAAGATTACCTGTTCGCCTGCGTTCATGCGGCGTGCCATCTCCATGATGCTGGTGCAGGTCTTGACGTCCCTGGTTCCCTCGAGCCCGAGAGCCCTGAAAACTTTCTGGAGTCTTTCCATGTCCGGTCCGTATTCCGAATCGAATTTCATCTCTATGATCATGCGGTTCTCCTGTTGTTGGCCCGTGTACGGCACCACTGCCGCGCGAAGGCCTTCATGTTCTTGACCGTGTTGCCGTCGGCGTCCTTTCCGCCGCGTTCCTCGGTGGCCTCCCAGCATTCGCCGGCGTCTACCGGGTCGAGGCCGTCGTCGATGGCCCACTGGATGAATTCTTCCTTGTTGCGGAACGAGGCCCGTGAACGCACGGGGGCCGTGCTACTTTTCGCCCCTCTTACGGGAGCCCCCGTGCGCCGGCTTTCCCTAGCCTGGCCTTCCCGAGCCTCACTCAAAGTTTTGGCAGACGTGCTAGATTCCAGAATACCCGTGTTGCCACGGTGGTCACGTTCATCCTCGCCCTCGCGGGTGGAGGCGTCTGCCAAGGCCTTGACGGCCTCTGATGTTGCGCATCTAGCGCTTTCAGCAATGGGTGCAGGATGTACCAGATTTACAGTAGCCACGGAATTGCTTCCGCTGCGCCTTTCATCCCAGGCGTTACCGTTCGGGGCATCCTGCGGTGATTCTTCGTTCCCGTACATCTCGAGCCACTTCTCGTCCAGCTGCTCCTGTGTCGGGGACGTGACCCCTTCCTTCGCCAGCTGCTCGCGCACCCACTTCATCTGTCCGTTGCGCTTCTTCTGGTCGTTGAAGCTCCTGGCCTCGGCGAGGATGGCGAGCGCGTACTGGTCCGGGTCCTGCTCCAGGTCCTGATACTGCAGCGTGTTGGCGAAGCGGTTGACCCACTTCCACGCGGCGTCCCTGTCGTTGCGGACATCCCGTATCTGCCACAGCAAATGGCGGATGACGATGCGGACCTTCGTTATTTCGGTATCGCTAGCCATTACTTGCCCGAGACTCTCTTCCTGTGGTATTCCTTGACCGCGTCGATGACGATTGCCGTGTTGCTTGTCGGCTCGATGTTTGCCGCCCGCACTTCCCTGATTTCGTCGAAGAGCGGCGTCATTTCGGGCGGAAGTTTAACTCCGATAGTTTCAGCCATTGTTCTTTCCTTGGTTTCTCTATTTCAAAGAATTGGTTTTTGATACAAAGAATATAGTATTTGAAATGGAGAAAGTCAAGAACTTTTTTCTCTTTTTTAAAGAAAAATCTTCGCTAAATTGGAGAATTGGTTATTTTTAACGATATGGACGATATGGAAAACAAATTTTTACAGAAAGTAAACCTGGATTTACTCCAAAAAGAGACCGGAATGGACTTGAAAGAACTTGCAAGCCTAGCCGGAATCGGTCCGAAAGTTATCTACAAGTGGCAATACATGCACAAGGACAGCAGCAGGCCTGATTACAATGCCGTTGTCAGACTGCTTGAAAATGGCGCCACCGTGGAGACGCTGTTCGGCGTGGAATACAAGGGTCGCTCCGTCCCTGCCGAGGGGTCCGAGAACCCGGAATTCCAGGCGGGCGTGGTGAAGGTCCTTTCGGACATGAATTTCCGCGGGATTATCCGGGAAGAGGTCGAGCAGGCCATAGCCGACATGAAGGCGAAGGGCCAGCTCTAGCCCCGGAATTCGCCGGACTGCTGGGGCGTTTAAGCAAGTTTATGCAACCGCATTACAACCGCTTTTCGGTTGCTTTGCGGTGGTAATGCAAAACGATGCTCATATCATATCACCTCATTTCATTCCACTTCATATCATTTCATTCCATACCATATCATTGAGTCAATAACCATTTATCTCCCTTTAACCATCATCGTATATATGTAAATATCCCTCTACTCAACTCTACGCGCGCACGCGCGTGCGAGAACGAGGGGGTCTTACACACCGATTCTGTAGGATTCTTGCAAAAAGACGGAGAAAAACGGCTCTATCTCCGTCCGGCTCTCCGACATTAGCGATTTATGCGCGCCATGCGCTTTAGTGCATAGAGTGAAATTATTTCACGAAAACGATACAAAATGTTGATTTTTATGATTTTATTTCCCGATTCTGTAGGATTCTTGCAAAAACGTGTATAAAAATCGGGATTTTTTAGACATACGGCGACGCGCTAGCCGAGGGGGTTGGATATATGTTTTTTTCCGTGACGGAACGGTACGTTTACCGCCCTTTTTTGGTGCGTTTTTGTACGGAAATTGTCCTTTTCGGGTGCTTTTCTGCACGGAATCGTCACTTTTTGGCTCTAAAACGTGCCGGAAACGGCCTTTTTTGGAGCTTTTGGGATGGTGAACGGGTGTGCGGACGTTTTCCCACGCGCACGCGAGGGCTACCTCTTGACCACGTCGCTGGTGATGTGCTGGACGAGCGCGCCGGTGTCCACCAGCTCCTTCTTCATCGACGCCATGGCCATGTAGCGCTCCTCTCCGGAAAGCCTGTTCGCCTTCCTCATCTGCTTCGTGGAATTGGAGTGCCTCTTCGCCCACGAGAGGATCGTAGCCCTTGCGTTCTGCTTGTACCTGTCGTGGGCCACGGCCTGACGGAGTCCGCCTGCCGCCGCCTCCACCTCCACCTCGGCTGCCGCCTAGGGAGGTGACCGATGGTACCGTTCAGGACGGCAATGGACGGCGTGCTCGCGTTCGCCGCAAAGGACGTGCTGCCCCTTCTCCATAACGGGTTGAGGAAGCTCACGGCCTACATGGCGCTCGGGGCGCTCAAGTCGAACCCGGAACCCGCAGTGAAGCCCTACGAGGGCTTCCTGAAGATGACCGGGATAATGTCCGAGGACGGCCAGTCCGTGGACGAGCAGCGTCTTGCGTCGGCCTTCGCCGAAGCGTTCGCGAACATGTCCACGGTGGACTTCCTCGGGTTCACATTCACGGCCGACGATGCCTCCAAGCTCGTCGACCACGTCACTAAAGGAGCATAGCATGGACCAGGAACTCTGGAACTTCTTCAAGGACGCCTACTGCAGCCACCTCCGCGCCATCAAGGCCGAGGTGGAGAAGGACGGCGGCTTCTCGTGCCCGCAGCAGCTCGACGACTCGCTCGACTGCATCAGGGGCGTGAAGGCGCTGTACCGTATCAAGGCGATGTCGGAAGGCGTCGCCGTGAAGTAGGGCCGAACCTAGAAGGACTGGCCCGTCCGGCATTCCGGGCGGGTCATTTTTTGCCCTGGGTATGAGCCCGAGGAAACCCGAATGTGCAGGGCCGAACACGCGCAAAACGACATAAAGCGACATATCACGACACAACGCGACAACAAAATGAAGTAAATCACCCCCGACCCTGTCCGCGTCCGTTTTTATTGGGTAAACTTTTGGCATGGAAAATGCGAAGAACACAAAGAACCCGAAGAACGAGAACAAGGTGAAGAAGGGCGAGGAACTGCTCGCTGTGCTCACCGAAATCCTCAGCGACAACTCCAAGGTGCTCGAGCGACTCGACGCCATCGAAGAAAAACTCACGCGCGCCCTGCCGCCATCGCCGGGGCGCTTCACGAGGTTGTAGCCCAATGGCCCGCCTGGTACTCAACGGCGCACTGAAGCGCAACGTGGCGGACCCTTCCGCGAATCCCGTGGCGGGTCCGGCCGGACCGAGGTACGCGTTCATCGCGCACCCGGCATGCTGCCCGAAATGCACCGAGATGGACTCGCGACGCACCGGCCGACTCTACACAATCGGCGACACGTGGCGCATCTCCCACATCAACTGCCTCTGCTCCACGGTGGAAGTGCCCGCAGGCGTGGGCATGGACCCGCAGAGCGTCATCGGCTTCGCCACGAACCCGGTCGGCGGCATCCTCCGCCGCGGTTTCAACTTCGGCCAGAGCCTGGCGCCCGTGAAGCTCACGGCGGGCAACTGGGAGAAGGCCCTGGGCAAGGCCGCACGCATGGCCGAGCCAACGGTGGAAGGCCGCAGGAAGGTTCTCGCACGAGCAAAGATTACAGCCCAGAGAAAGGGCGCGTACCGCAAGGCCTACAACAAGGCCAAGGATACCTGGAACGACGTATTGGCCCCGCAGCCCAAACCGAAGAAGGCGAGGCAGCCTGCGGGAGCCGTGCGCGTCAGGAGGGCCCGTTCCGAGACCCCGATCTTCACTCCCACGGGACGCTTCGCCAAGGCCGCCAAGGTCGACGTGCAGGCCAAGAAGAGGAAGGCCGCGAAGGTTGCCGCGAACCGCAGGGCGTCGGGCGACACGAAGAAGTTGGCCCGCCTGTTCGGGGCATCCATAAGGTAAAGGCTCACCATCATGACATGCGGTAGAAGATGGCTAAGTCGAACTCAGGCGGAAAGCAGCGCAACCCGAACTCCCTCGCCAACCTGAAGAAGGCGTGGACGCCCGAGCTTGCATCCGAGATGGGCAAGCGCGGGGTCGTTGCGCGCATGAAGAAGAAATACGACCGGCACGTCATGAAGGACGACCTGGTCGGCACTTTGGGCGTCGAGATAGACGTCCCTCCCGAAATCTACGCCGCGCTGAAGAAGCTCGGCATCGAGGTGCACAAGAAGGAGCGCCTCTCGAAACTCATTATGCAGAAGGCGCTGCTGAAGGCGCTCAAGGACGGAAACACAGACCAGATGCTTCGCCTGGCCGAGTTCGCCGGATTCCGCGACGCGCTCAAGGTGGACATCACCGGCAAGGTGGACGAGCGCCGCACCGTGATAGTCAACTTCCGGAGGGCTACGCCGGAAGATGCCAAGTAGTGGACTGGTTCAGTGGCGCTGGGTCGACCCTGAATGGGAACCCGAGGACAACGACAGCCCGGAGTATTTCGGGGTGGACGCCCCGATGTCGCAGTTCCAGCTCGACTTCCTTGAAAGAATAAACGACCCGCTGCTCATCCTGCAGACGGGTGTCGGCGCCGGGAAGACCCGCGTGGCCGCGTGGACCATCGTGCTGAAGATGCTCGACGGGTGGCGCATCCTCGCCATCGCTCAGAACTCCAAGGCGCTCAAGATGGTGCTCTACCGGGACATCCTGAAGATCCTCATGACGCTGCTCCCGGACTACGACCCGTCCAAGTACTACAACAAGAGCGAGGGGCACATCGGCATGCCGCCCGATTTCGGCGACGCTTGCTGCGACGGTGGTACCGACGAGAACCCGAGCGGCATCCTGGGCTTTACCGAGTACGACGGCGTGGTGATCGACGAGGCGAGCCGCATCTGCCTCGAGATGCGCAACAACGCGGAAGACCGAAACCGCGGCAAGGGCATCGTGCCCTGGACCCGCTACCTCTCCAGCCCGAACATGGAACAGCCCGAGATGTGGTTCGCGGACGAGTGCCGCAAGCACCCGGACTGCGTCATCCACGCCACGAGCCTCGACAACGAGTTCACGACCGAGGAGTACAAGGCCCGCCTGAAGGAGCGCTACGTGGAGGGTTCCACGCTCTACAAGCAGCAGGTGCTCGGGCTCATCATCGAGGGCGACGGCACCGACGCCATCTTCCTCCGTTCCGTTCTCCAGAATTCCATGGGCATGCCGTTCAGCGACCGCTTCGCCATGACGATGTACTGCGCGATAGGGGTGGACTGCGCCCGCTTCGGCGACGACAACTCCGTCATCTGCATAAGGTTCGGCTACTGGTGCGGCGACCCGCTGAAGGTGCTGCACGGCCGCAACTCCTACGAGATTTCCGACGCCATCGACGACTTCTACGTGCTGGCCCGTGCCCGCAGGGTGACGGTGAGGCGCGAGAACATAGACATGGCCTACGGCTCGGGCGTCGTGGACGTGCGCCGGGAGAAGGGTCACAAGAACGTGAACGAGGTCGGCTTCGGCGACGGTCCCGCCGACAAGGAGCACTACCTGAACGCCCGCGCCGAGATGTACTTCCGGGCCCAGGCGTGGTTCAACGGCGGCGGAATCATCCGCGACGAGAAACTGGCCGAGGAACTGCGCGTGCAGCGCTACCAGATTGTCAAGGAGAACAAGTTCAAGCTCGTGGACAAGGAAGTCATCAAGGACGTGCTGGGGCGCTCCCCGGACCGCTCGGACGCCTTCGCGCTCACGTTCTACGGCGGCGGGCCCAAGGCCGACCTGGTGAACGTATCCGTCGGCGACCTTGTCGATGAAATGGAAGGGAAGGGCAGGAAGAAATCCAGCAAGCCGATAAGGAAGAAATTTGCAACGCGCTAGCGTAAACTACAGGAGAATACCATGGAAACGATGCCTATCACCGACAACAAGGTCGACGAGAACTGGGTCGACGCTGTCCTCCGGGAGAATGCCCGGAGGTCGGAGGCCCATCTTGCACTGACGCCGGAATTCGGCGCGCTCTGCATCCGGTTTTCCGACGCCGTCCTGTGCGACGAGAGGTTTGGCTTCAAGAACCTCGACAAGCTGACGAAGGCCGAGGCGTGCTGCAGGGTCTACCTGCACATGTGCGAGAACATCTCCAAGTACGACCGCGCCAAGTGCGACGCGCCGTCCAACTGGCTCTACACCGTTGCGAAGAACAGGATGTCGCAGGCCGTGAACGAGATTTTCCGCGGGCAGGAGGTGTCGGAGGCCGTGGCCGTGCTGGTGGGCACCGAGACGCTCTCGAGGCTCGACGGCATCGACAGGAACGCACCGGTGAAGAAAATCATGTCCGAGAAGATCGACGCCCTGAAGGACTTCAAGCTCGACAGGCGTGCCAAGGAATCCCTGTTCAGGCAGTCCTGGCGCGGGAACTGGTTCAAGCGCGACGGGCTGAACGTGCTCGAGCGGGCGAAGAAGCACAGGAGGATGCACGCGGCGAAGGTCGGCGTGCAGGCGTCGATTCCCGAACCAGTCCGCAACGGGCTGCTGAAACTACTGGAGGACCGTAAAAATGGACGAAACTGAAGAACTTGAACAGATCGAAGAGGAAGTCTCCGCGATGACCGAGGCCGAGCTCCAGGAGTACAACGACGAACTCGTGGACGAGGTGAAGAAGTTCATCGAGCAGAATTCCGAGCGCAACCACGACCAGGTGGAGCGCATCAAGGCGGACCGAGAGTTCGCCGCCGGGCAGCAGTGGGACAAGGTCGACCGAACGAACCGCGGCGAGAACCGCATCGAGGAGGCCATCCCCGTCGTCGAGAACCCCATCTCGGCGGTGGTGAACCCCATCTCCGCGCGCCCGTTCCGCACCTCTGCGGAAGTCAAGCCGGAGTTCAAGGACCTCTACGGCGAGGCCGTCGCGGAACTGAACGACCACCTGGCAGACATCCAGGATACCTTCGAGACCCAGGAGGCGAACGACTCCGCCACCTACGACGAGGTGTGCGCGGGGCTCGGCTTCGCCTACGCCACCACCGAGGAGAAGGACGGCGAGGTCGTGGTGGGCTACCACGCCATAGAGGACGTGACGAAGGTCATCTGGGACGCGAACGCGAAGTCCATGACCATGGCCGACGCGAAGCAGGCGGTCGTCATCGAGCTTATCACGAAGGCCGAGGCCGAGGAGCGCTACGGCACGGACATCTGGGGCGGGATGATGCCGGAATGGACCACGCTCGTGGACCTCGGCGAATACCTCACGATCCCGGACGGGATGGTGCCCCTGCTGACGTACTTCCGCGTGGAGGGCCACAGCTGCGAGTTCCACCGCCTCATCGGCGAGCAGGTCGTGGAGTCCGACCTCCTCGAGGGCGTGTCCCGCATCCCCATCATCGCATTCATCGGCGAGAAGAAGTGGTTCGGGAATGACCTCGGCATGTCCGGGCTCGTCCACAGGCTCCGCCCGATGCAGAACCGCGCCAACTACGCGAACAGCCAGCTGATGGAGCGCCTGTCGCTCCTGCCCAAGGTCTCGTTCATGGGCCCGGCGAAGGCCTTCGACGGCCACGAGGAAGAGTGGGCCAATTCCAACTACTCCACCGACGCCGCCCTGCGCTACAACACCCACGACGCCGAAGGCCACGAACTCCAGAAGCCCGAGGCGGTCGAGATGTCCGCCAGGGTGGACGACGTGCAGAGCGTCATCGACGGCTCGCTGCAGTTGATGCAGTTCGCGTCCGGCGTGTCTCCGACTGGCATCGTGGACCAGACCATCCGCGACCAGGTGACGGCCACCGAGTTCATGATGCGCACGGAGTCGAACCAGTCCAACGTGAGCCACTACCTGAAGCACACGAAGGAGTCCGTCAAGGCTGCAGGCAAGGTGCTGGCGCAGCTGTGCATCCTGGTCTACGGGCTCGACATCCCGGAGGGCGCCTACGAGATCAAGGTGGACGGCGGCTGCGTGGAACTCACCCAGATGGAGCAGGAGCGCAAGTTCCTGCTTGCCATCATGCAGTTCGTCCCGGAGAACATGAAGGGCGTGCTCGCCATCGGGCTGATGAACACGCTGGAATTCAAGCAGGCGCCCATCCTCGCGCAGATGATGGTGAAGCTGCTCCCGCCGGAAGTGCAGGAGGCGTTCCTGGGCGGCGACCCGAAGGCGGCGCTGGCGGCGGCACAGCAGCAGCTCGTGGCGCTCCAGCAGCAGAACCAGCAGCTCACGCAGCAGGTGCAGAACCTCACCATCGAGTCCCAGCAGCTGCAGCTCCGCTCGAAGAGCGACCTTGCCATCAAGCAGATCGACGCGCAGGTGCAGCTCCAGAAGCAGAAGATGGCGAACGACAACGCCATCATCCTCAAGCAGATGGAACTGCAGGCCGGTGCCGCGCAGGCCAAGTTCGATGCGCAGGTCGACGCCGCCGAGCAGGACAAGGAAATCGTGGCGGACGCGCAGGCCGCGGCCGCAAAGGCCGAGCGGGACCTGAACGCGGAACTCACCAAGGCCGAGGCGAACGCCCGCATCGAGGTCGAGAAGAAGGCCGCCGAGGAGGCAGCGAAGCCGCCCACCGTGGTGGTGGCGCCCCCTGCCATGTAGGAAGTTTTCTCCTTAGGTTGAAGCGAAGGTCCGCCTCCCGGAAACTGGCGGCGGATTTTTTTTTGCGCAAAAGTGCCGAAATCCGCAACGCTCCACAATACACTACCAGTAGGCGCGATTTTGCGCCGTTGACGCGGCGGCGGTAAACGCAAAGGAACACATGGCTGACGAGAACATCTTTGATGGCACTGCGGCAGAATCCGACGCAGGTAAAAATTCGGGTTTCCCGGAAGAAACAGCAGGCGACCGCGACGGCGGGAGCGGCGAAGCCGACAACGGGAACGGCAAGGGTGACAACGGAAAGCCCGGCCACGACGGTCACGGCGGCTCCAACATCGAATACACGCGGGAGTTCAAGGCCCGCATCGACCGCATGCGTCGTAACGAGCGTGCGCGATTCGACAAGGAACTGAAAAGCCGCGACGAGGCATGGGAGAAACGTATCAAGGAACTCGAGGCCCGCATCGGCGGAAACCAGCCGAAGGTCCTGAAGCGCGAGGATTTCAAGTCCGACGAGGAATTCGCAGCCGCGAAGCGCGAAGCCGCCATGGACGAGATCATGAAGCGCATCGACGAACGCTACGGCGCGAAGGCGAAGCAGGACGACGAGGCGAGGACGAAGCAGTCGGAGGCCGAAGAGTCCCAGCGCAAGTTCGCTCTGAAGTTCCAGGAAAGCATGCGCAGAAATCTTTCCCCGGAACAGCAGAAGGCGGTAATCTTCATCGCGAATGACGAGGAAGGCGCCGTCAATACGTTCCTCCAGTCCGAGGAAGGCTCCACGTTGCACAAGTGGCTCTTTGACGACTGCACCATCCCCGCGGACGTGATCCTCTACCTGGAGCAGAACGCGGAAAAGATGGAACGGCTGGCGACACTGTCGCCGCGCAAGCAGGTGGAACAGCTCGACATCCTCGAGCGCTACCTCGCGAAGGCCGCAGCCACGAAGAAGAGCCAGAAGGGAAACCAGGGAACCGACGAAGGGCCCGGAGACGAGGGCGGGAAAAAGCCGCCTGTCATGGGTGCGTTCGGAGGCTCCAGCCGCGCAATGACCGATTTCTCGCAACTCTCCGACGAGGAGCGTGTCGCGAGGCTTATCAAGACCATGCGCAAACGCTAAAGGCTCTTAAAAAAAGGATACAAAAATGGCTAACAAGTTTACTCTCCAGTCGTTCAACGACAGGATCACGGCCGCAGCCCTTGACGCTTCCAGCTTCATCAAGGAATCCAAGAACTGGGCGAAAGACCTCTTCAAGAAGGGTAGCCGTTCCGGCACCCGCGCCATGCTCTATTTCGACGGCATGGGTGACACCGAAACCTCCGACGACGTCGAAGGCAACGACGACTCCGGCCACGATGCAATGAGCATCGCCAGCATGAACGGCGACGTCAAGCAGTACGCCGTCCCGCTTGTCCTCGGCAACGCCAAGGGCAAGTTCAGCTGGAAGAACGTAGAGGCCCGCTTCAAGATGGGAACTCTCGACGACGATCTTGTCAAGCCGACCGCTAATGCGCTCGCCGAGAAGATCGTGAAGAAGGTCATCGACAAGGCCTACCTGCGCTCCACCGGCGTGATCGTGTCCGCCAAGGATGCATCGACCGGACAGTCCGGCAACTACCTCGCGCTCGCTTCCGCGGTCGCCTCCCTGCGCAAGATGCGCAAGGGCGTGACCCTCGTGGGCCACATCGACTCCGACACCATGGCCTATCTTTCCTCTCTGCCCGTTGTAGCAGGGGTGGGCCATTTCGACCAGCCGTCCGAAAAGCTCGCCGAATTGTACGGCGAGGCTGCCATCGGCACCTACCATCGCTGCCCGTTCATCGACGAGCCGTTCATGCCCGTCATCACGACCGGCGCCGCCCCCGGTGCAAACTGTGCCGTGAACGGCGAGGTAGACCAGGACGACGTCACCGAAGGCGCCGACACGATGGACATCGCCATCGACGGCATCGCGAACGGCGTGACCACCATCAAGGCCGGCTCCGCGTTCACCATCGCAGGCGTGAACCGCTGCACCGGTTCCGGCACGCCGCTTCTCAATACGCCGTACACGTTCGTGGTACAGGCTGACGCGACCGTCTCCTCCAACGCGGCCACCCTGAAGGTGCTCCCGGTGTACTTCACGGGCCTGGGCTACATCCCGACCGTGTCCGTCGCCAAGATTGCCGACAACGCGGCCATCACCTGGCTCACCGGCGCCAACAAGACCTACGCCGTCGGTATCGTCCGCTCCCGCGAGGCCCTCAACTGGACCCCGGTGGAATTCGAAGACATCGAAGGCTGCAAGAACGCGACCACCACGACTCCGACCATGTCGTTCCACGCCGCCTACGACGGTGACATCGACACTGCCGCCAACAAGGGCCGTCTCGACACCATCTTCAACGGCAAGATCGTGGACCCGCGTTTCGTGCGCACCATCTACTGGGAACTCTAACAGGACTTTGTCTCTTCGCAGGCATGTTCCGGGCTGGCTGGCTTTCGCCGGCCGGCCTTTTTTTCAAGGAGGACTGAATGTCCAATACCATCCGGAAAATTCTCGGCGACGCCTACAGGTTCATAGGGCTCGCACCCAACGGCATCCTCCACGACGGACAGGTCGGCGAGGGTGTCGACTTCGCGAACGAGGTCATAAAGAAGTACAACGAGTCGAGCCTGTTCCCGTTCGCCTACTCGACACTCGAGGCCACGGTGTCCGGCGGCTCCATGACGATTTCCCCGACTGCGGGCGAAGGCGTGACCGTGGGGGAGCCTCCCGTCGGAATGGCTGCAGCCTACTGGAAGCGCTCCGAGACCGACCTCATCGACCTCGAGAAGATTGACTACAAGGACATCTTCCGGATGCGCAATTCCTCCTCGAGTCCGGAGTGGTACTCCATCGTGCCCGAGACGGACAACCGCGTGAGGATCCACTTCGACGCGCTCGGTACGTTCCGCGTGTTCCTGGTGTACCCGAAGGCGCTCCCAACTCTCGAAATTGACGACACGTTCGTCGCCCCTGAAATATACGAGCAGGTCGTGAAGTACGGCGTGGCCGTGCGCGCAGCCACGAAGGCGGCCCTGGAGGATTCCGTCATCGCGAACTACCAGAAGCTGCTGGACGACGCCGTCCGCGCGGTCATTAACGGCAACGCGAGCAAGAAGCCCGTGAAGCGCAACCTCCGCAGGACGTACGACAGGCACGCCGAGTTCATGTGCCCGAGATACGGGAGGTAGCCCATGCCGTCAGTGATTTCCGTTCCCGGTTTCCTGGGCGGGTCGAACAGGTCCGACGTGGCCATGGACTCCCCGGAAGAACTGCTCAACATGTTCGTCGAGAAGAAGGAGGTCGCGGAGAACCGCGGCTACACCCCGAAGGTGCTCCGCTCCGTGGAAGGCGAGCGCGCCGTGCTCGAGTTCCCCTGGGAGAACCGCATCGGCTGCAGGGGGCTCTTTACGGCCTCCGACGGCTCCATGTTCGCCGCGTTCGACTCTGCCGTCTACAGGGTCCGCAGAAACGATTCCGGAGACCTTGAAAGCTCCATGGTGGGCGAGCTGGCGAGCAGGCCGTCGCAGGTCGTGTTCGCGGAGACGGGCGGCGTGGACTCGCACGTGGTGTGGGTGGACGGTTCGCCGTTCCTCTTCGCCTGCTCGGTGAAGACCGGGACGTACAGGCAGTTCCGCACCCCGCTGCGCACGTACAAGTCGGCGGACGGGACCGACATCGGCGTGGCGTATTCCACGCCCACGCACGTCGTGTGCATCTCCGGCGTCATCTGCGTGAACGACAGCGAGAACGACACCTGGTACTACACCGACCCCTACGTGCTGGGCGGCACCACCTATACGCGCCAGGTCTACCGCCTCGTGAACGGTCAGGTGCAGTACGGGCCCGACGGCGTGTCGGTGCTCACCGATACCGTGCCCATCGATTCCGAGGCCGACAACGGAGTGGCCTACCTGTGGCTCGACCGCTACAGCCTCCCGAAGTTCCAGACGGCCGAGTACGTGGCCGACAGGATTACCGCCATGACGGTGTGCAGCGACCGCATCTTCTGCTTCGGCGAGAAGTCCCTGCAGGTCTACACGCCGACCATGACGGAGGACGCCTACGGAAACTCCTACTCGGTGTTCAGCTCGACGGGCAACAATACCCGCGACAACGGCGCCGAGATCGGGGCCACGGTCGCCACCCTGGGCGGCCGCGTGTTCTGGCTCGGTTCCAGCACCATCGGCGACCATTCCGTGTGGGCGAGCGACGGCGGCGCGCCCGTCCGCATCTCCTCGAACAGCATCGAGCGCGAGCTGCGGAGTCTCGGCAACATCGGCGACGCCTACGGGTTCGCCTACGCCTACAACGGCCACCAGTTCTACGTGCTCACCGTCCCGGGCGCCGACAGGACGTGGTGCTACGACATGGCGACGCAGGAGTGGTTCAACCGCTCCACCCGCGACCCGGTGAACGGCAGGGACCGCTACTGGGCGCCGTCCTTCGCCGTCGCGGCATACGGGGACATCTACCTGGGCTGCTACTCGGCGCAGTTCCTGATCCGCATCGACCCGGACAAGTTCACGGACTTCCGCGACAACCCGGTCGTCAAGCGCCGCACGTCGCCCGTGTTCGTGAAGGACTTCGCCCCGTTCAGGCTCGACGCCTTCTGGATCGAGTGGAACACGGGCACGACCACGCAGAACCTGCCGACCGGCTCCGCGTCCAACCCGACGGCAATGCTGGAGTGCAGCAACGACGGCGGGAACACGTGGGGCATGGAGCAGTGGGCCTACGGCGGGCGCATCGGGCAGTATTCCTGGCGCACCGAGTGGCGCGGCGGTTTCCCCTGCGGGGGCTGCCAGCTGCCGCGCATGTACGTGCTGCGGCTTACCGTCAGCGACCCCGTGAAGGTCGTCATCACGGCCGCGAAGATGCAGGTCACCGCGTCGAGGAGGCCCTGATGCTCACGAGGGTGAACCCGAAGAAGGTGTTCGAGCGCGACGGGCAGGCCGTCGCGGAAATTCAGGCCGCCATCGAGGGCGACTGGGGCCGCGAGGCGCAGAAGGGGCTCCGTGTCGTGAGCCTCGGCAAGTGCCGCATCATGTCGGGGCTGTTCGGGCCAGGCGTGACGGCCGTCGAGGTGCCTACCGCCGAGGAACGCTACCCCGCGTACTTCCACGACAGCGAGGGGCGTTCCGTGATGGTCCCGGTGGAGCCCGGGACTCGGCTCGTAAAAAAACCGGAAGAATTCGAGACCGGATTTGCGTTTTTTGCAGTGGTCTAGCGTAAACTACAAGAGAAAGTACAAAAGAGAGGTTTAAAATGGCTGGTGAAGCATTGAGCGGAGCAGGCACGGGCGCATCTATCGGCACCCTCATCGCTCCCGGAATAGGCACGGCTATCGGCGCCGGGGTAGGTGGCCTCCTCGGGTTCCTGGGCGGCAACAGCGCACAGAACAAGCAGTCCGAGGCCATCAACAAGGCGCTCGGCACGCTTGACGATGCGAAGGGTTACATCGAGGACGCCAAGACTCAGAACACGGAACTCGCGAACCAGGGACTCGGGCTTGCCGGTTCCCTGTGGGACCCGGATGGCACGCTCGTGCAGAACTACAACGACGCGCTCGCCGGCATCGAGGGCCTGCAGGGGTACAGCGTGGGCCCGGACAGCCTTTTCAGCTACGACAAGACCATCCAGGATTTCTACGACCCCGCGTTCCAGCTCTCGGTGAACATGGCGAACGACGCCATCGGGAACTCGCAGGCATTCGGCGGGAACATGTTCTCGAGCGACACCGCGAACAAGCTGGCGGCGAAGAACAACGTGCTCGCGACGCAGATGTTCAAGGAGGCCCGCGACGCGATGAACCAGGACAAGGGCCTGGAGCAGTCCATCTGGGCTGGCAACGAGGCGGCGAAGCAGGCGGCGGCGAATTCCGCGGCCGACATTGCGGGCATGCGCCTGAACGCCTACGGCACGGGCATGAGCAACCTTTCGAACGCTCAGCAGGGCTACATCGGCCAGCTGATGGGCATCAACAGCGACTTCGCCGGCGACATGACGGACTACCTCGGCACGAAGGCCGGGATGCAGTCGCAGGACCCCGGCGAGAACGAGTGGTGGGACATCTTCGACCTCTTCTAAGGAGTGACTATGGCAAGAGTTTTCAACGGCAGTATCTGGGGCAACATCGGCGACAGCATCGCCATGCAGAACGCGCTCCGCAGGCAGGAAAACAGGGAGGCCCTCGGCGGCCTTCTGGACGCCGCGAAGTTCATCGAGAAGGTGAACGCGAACCGCAACACGCGCGACGCGTGGCAGAAGTATTTCGCCGACCGGAAGGCGGCAGCAGACGAAGCGTCCGCGGAAGTTCCCGAGGAAATCTGGGGAGGCGTTCCGTCACTGGATGGAAAAGACGCTGTGAACAATGTAGTGAGGTTCGGTTTCGACCCGATGAATGGGAACGTTTTCGAACTCGAGCAGCAGGACGACAATTCGGACGGCGTCGAAGGCTCTATCTGGGAACCGTACAGCAATAATATCCTCGACGGGTTCGACCGTGCAGAAAGCGGAGCCAGCAAGTTCATGGAGACATTCGACCCGAATACGGCCACGCCTGAAGAAAAACGCCGCGCCCAACGCATAATCGGAACTACGGCGGACGGATCCTGGGGGCCGAAATCCATCGCCGCCTACAAGAAGTACATGGGGGTATAACATGGCAGCAATCGACGACCTCATCGACGAATACCTCGGCACGGCGCTTTCTCCGGCCGAAATGCGCGACCTGGCCATGCTCCAGGTCGAGAACGCATCCATCCAGGACGACGCAGTCCAGAAGGCCGTGGCGAACGCCCAGGGCGTGGAGACGCGCAACCGCTCCGCGCTGGAACAGTATCTCGTGGCGGCGGAACAGCAGGCCGCCGCGGAATCGCAGAAGGCCCTCGAGATGGCCCAGCAGCGCCTGAACGCCATCGACAACAACATGTCGCTCATCAGCACAACCGTCGGCGTGGGCAAGGAAGGCAAGCAGAAACTCAAGAGCCTCGAGGCGGAGCGTCAGGCCATCTTGCAGGCGTTCCCGCAGCTCGGAAAGGCTCCGGAAGGCTCAGTCTCTATGGTGGACGACAACACCTTCGACATCGCGAAGATGCTCGAAAGCAAGGACTACTCCCCGGAAACCATCGCGAAGCTATTCGAGACTAACGACTGGGACATCTGGGACCAGGCTCTGCGAACCGGCGACCTCGACCTCTACCAGGCCATGCTCGACGCCAAGCTCGGAGCGCTTCCGGATGGCATGGAGGGCAAGATGCGATACACTGTCGCAGGCATGCCCGAAATCTCGAAGGAGCTGATGCTCAACGACAAGTATTCACGACTCCGTCCGATCCTGAGCGGCGGCACCCAGGGCGACCTGAAGAAGAAGGCCCGCGACGAAAAGGCTGCCGCAGCCAAGGCTGCTGCCGACAAGGAAGAACAGAAGAAAATCGACGATTACACCGCCGAGGTGGGCCGTGCGCTCCTGGCGAACAATTCCGTGACGAAGGCCAAGTACCAGACCAAGGAATTCAAGGACAAGGTGCGCTACCTGAAGAAGAAGAACCTGCTCAAGCCCGAAGACGAAAAGAAACTCCGGTACATTGGAGACATCTAATATGGCCGAAACTGCAAAGAAAGCCCCCTATGGTATGATCCTCGATGCGGTTGAAAACTCGCAGCTCACCGACGAGGAAATTGCCAAGCATTTCCCTAATATCTGGTCGTGGTTTAATTCCGCGTCAACGGCGGAGGATAGGCAAAAGCGCTTTGACATGTTGCTCGGAGACCCCGATATGCAGAAGGAGCTCCGCCAGTTTGACGACTTTGCAGATTTCGATTTTAGCCAGTTCAAGGAACCGCCCAAGGAAGCCTTCAAGAAGGGCGACCTTGCCACCGCAAGCATGAAGGACGTCAAGAACTTCTACGACCGTGCAAAGCGTACAATCGACCCGAAGGGGCGCCTCGGCAAGACGGAACTCTACGATACGGCTGGCCCGGGAACATTCGAGCAGCTGGAAGAAAAAATCGGCCCTGATTACGAGGGCGACTGGTTCGGCAACCTTCTGGACGAGTTCGGCTATCCGGACACGCCGGAAGGCATGGAACAGCTGACGCAGGATTTCCAGGCTGCACTCACCAGGACCAAGAACTCCAACGCTGCGGAAAAGTATGGCAGCGCCAAGGCGCCGCTGAAATTCCTTTTCAAGAACACGTTCGACGTGCTGGAAGACGGCAAGAAACCGACAGCCGGCGACGTGGCCGTGGATGCGGGCACGAATGCCGCCATGGCCATCCCGGCGGCCAAGATGTTCCCCATGCTCGGCTCGGCTCTCCGTGTCGTCCCCAGGGGCGCCCAGGCTGCGGAAATCGTAGCAAAGGCGAATACACCGAGGACCATCCTCGGCAGGGTCGGCAAAAACGTGGCAACGGCAGCCGCAGTTCCATCGGCATCACAGGCGGCGGATTTCGCATTCGGCACCGACACCGAAAAGGAAAAAAAGGAAGGGGCGCTGGGCCGTGCCGTCGCGGCGGGCACCGGCACGTTCGTGAACATGGCGACCCCGTTTTTGCTTAACATGTTGCCGGGTCGTGTCCTTTCCATGACTGGCAACGCAGGGCTCAACAACAAGGACGCCCAGGTTGTGCGCGAGACGCTTGGCGACGTGATATTCAACGGCGGGCGTGCTAGTGCTGCCAGGGCAAAACTGGCAGATCTTGCCGACGATGCAGCCGCTAAAAAAGATGTGGCGATCGAGTTCGCCAAAAAGCTCTCGGGCAAGAACAGCGCCACCACCGAAGAACTTGCGGAAATCGCCGCAGGGTTCGGACGTAGGCTTGAACAGCCGGCCCTCAACCTGGCCCGATCCATTGACAGCAAGGGCGGAAACGTGGACGCCGGCATCATGGAATTCCTGACGTCCGGCAAGGATAATATCCTGGAAATGCAGCTCGAAAGGCTGGCGCAGCAACCGACAAACGCATTGACGGCCATCATGCCGTATTTGTCGGCATACGGCGTGAACCGCGCAGGTACCGGAAAGGTGGCCGATTACGGCAAGCGCATGCTCGGGCGGTACACCAACAGGTTCGTCGAGGACGACGAGGAAGAATAAAACAAGCCCCCGTGCGGGGCTTTTTTCTTTATGTGTCGGCAGGAATTTGCAACGCTTAGCAATAAACTACAATGTATGCAAACCTTTTTCAACCCGACAACGCCGTTTTTTGACGGAGAAGGCCACCTCCTGGTGGGCGCAGCCGTCTCGTTCCTCGATACGGGGACGAGCGGTTCCCTGATCACTATCAAGGACAGCGACGGCGTCACGCTCCCCAACCCCCTCTATACCGGCAGCGACGGCCGCATGAGGCTCGATAACGGCAACGGTGCGCCTGCCGTGCCCTGTATCGCCGACGGGCTCTCCTACAAGGTCGTCGTGGCCCGCAGGACGGGCGTGGAGCCCGTCTACGTCGGAGGCATCCTCCAGAACGCCGCGGAACTCTACGAGGAGCCCTACATCGTGTTCGTGGTGACCGCGATGGGCAACGCGGAAGGGGAGGACCTGAACACGACATGCGTCGGCAGCATCGCGGAAGTGCGCCTCGTAGACAAGGCCATCGGGACCGTGGTGTGCTCCGGGTACTACTCGGCGGGCGACTGTCCTGCCCGCGTTTTCAAGTGGGTCGATTCCGTGAACCCGCCGGCAGACAACGCCATCAACGTCCTGCGCAACCCCGACGACGCGTCGGGCTACTGGAATATGAGCGAGCCCGAGGGCGGGCTTTGGGACGTGCGCATGGCCGGTTGCATGACTTCGAACACCCCAGCCGTGAACGACCAGTGCCTCACGAGGCTCGTGAACGTCATCGACGCGTCGAGCGGGAATTCCAAGGTCGCGACGGTCTACTTCCCGGCAGGGAACTGGCTGCTCGACAGCGGGTACACCTTCGCGTCGCTCGTGCTTGAAGCGGGCGCGAACCTGAAGCCCGCGGACAATAGCGCAGACCGCACTATCAATGCAGCCCGCCTCGAGAACAGGGGCGGCACGTTCCAGGCATACGGGACCGCGTCATCTGACAAGCGCATCCTGATAGTTACCGGGAGCGCCCTGCGGACCTCCTGGCTTAAGGGTACGCTCAACGACTTTCTCACGGCCGCGGTAATCGCTGCCCCGGAGGAAATCATCTTCGACGCTATCGACAGGGTCGGCGGCTCCGGCGTAACCATCGAGAACAAGGTCGTAAGGGTCTACAAGGGAGTATCTATTCCGTCCAGCCCGAGCGCGGTCAAGTTCTCCGACTGCTTCGTGATGTTCTACGGGAACGGGAAGTTCTACTCCACCGAGTTCCACATTTCCGGGAACAACGAGTCGCTAGGTATCGACATCGACGGGATCAAGATGGGCGACAGCACCTCGAACGTGGAAGTCAACCACGCGGGCGTGGTCGCGAAGAACTCCGACGAGTCCTACGTGATGAACCTGGACTTCCAGGCGCTCGAATTTACTGCAGGGCAGAAAACCGGAACCTACGACAGCGAGAAGGTGCACCTGGTAATACAGCAGCAGGGCAGCGCCACGCTTGACATATCCGGGCTGGAAGCTGGCAAGGGGAACGACTACATAGAAGCCAAGACCGACGGAATCGCCCTTCACATCGAGGACGACGTGGACGATACGGACGTGACCATCGACGAGGACGGCATCAAGTTCTCGAAGGATTACTTCGGCCACGTCCACTGGGCGAAACTCGACGGGCAGGGCATCGACTCCGACCTGTGCCTGGGCATAAGCAGCGGCTCGAGGTATCCCTGGATAGTAAAGACTGTCGAGAACACCTCTCCCGACATCGACGACTCGGTATTTACCGGGGTGGCAGACGGGCACGTCATCGTCAAGGCATACCACACGGGAGACAACTCCACATTCGTCTCGAACGTTACGGCAAACCCGACCGATGGGCGTGTGATCCGAATCGTCTACACTAGCGACTCCGTCCTCATGGGAACGCGAGATCTTGACAAGATTCTCCTCACTATAAAGTATAACTCCACGACAATTTCCATCCTGCAGCTCGGCGGCAGCGTGACACTCGTCGCGAACGGATCGGGCTGGGCTGTCGATTACCAGAGGATTTAACAATGGCTGCTTTTCTTTCCCCGACACCTACACTGCGTTTCTATGGCACGAACGGACACCCGCTCGCGAACGGCTGGCTCATCACGTACGACCACGAGACCTCCGAGCCCGTGGCGACATGGTCCGACCCTGAAATGCAGAACGCGAACCCGGTCCAGATCGGGCTCGACGCGAATGGCGAGCCGTCCGTGGACGGCCACCCCGCCGGCATCTTCCTGGAAGAAGGCAAGCTCTACAAGTACCGCTGGTACGACAAGCACGGCACGCCCGTCGGCGAGGCCGACTGCATCGCCTCCGCGCAGAAGATGCTCGTCGGCAAGACTCCGATCATCGTGTACCCGGAGACGGGCGAGGTCGGCATCATCAAGAACGGCATCGGCCGCGACCTGCTGAAGAACCCGCACAACCTCGTCCCGGATTCCAGGTACCTGAAGTACAAAGACTTCGGCGGGAACGTGGTTGTGACCCTGTGCGACGCGCTGCAGACGTGGCTCGCTACGGAGGGCTACACGCCATGAGAGAATCGGTAATTTTAGGAAGCGAGAGCCCAGACGCAGACGTGCTCGTGTATGACAAGGACGTGGCGTACTACGAGGGCGCCATTATCGACGACCAAGGTGACATCGTCGTGGACGATGCCGGCGACACAACAATTTATGAATACGTGAAGTAATCACAAGGAGAGCGAAAAATGGCTTTCAAGAGAATTAAAGACTGGCTCGTCACAATCACCTCGTTCCGCACGGGTGACGTGATACCCGTGGACGGACCGAGCGGTACCGCGAAGATGGCGAAGGACGACTTGCTGCGGGAGACTGCGGAGAATGCGCATGATATTGTCACTTACACGTCTATTCAAGACTTGAAGGAAAGTGCTGGAGATGTGTTTTCGCAAGTTGATGGAAAAGTTTTGCGAACTACTGAATTTCTTGATTTTGAAAGATTTGGATATGAGAATTTTGGTTCACTAGGTTCTACTGCTGTAACACCTTCGATTTATTTTATATCGGAAAAGCCTAGTGATGGCGTGTGCAGCGGGATTCTTTTTAAATACGTTAGTG